>Ga0308417_1000175_pt1 | contig 49043 bp, 32 predicted proteins | sample HotsprSampleOS65_FD_203528 | JGI IMG/M metagenome (GOLD analysis project Ga0308417, IMG submission 203528) | Hot spring phototrophic mat microbial communities from Octopus Spring, Yellowstone National Park, Wyoming, United States - 20090730_OS65 ...
TCTGACTTGGCGGAACGGCACTCGTCAGATCAGTCTCCAGAGTTGGAATTCGTATCGCCGTCATTGCAGGAAGGCAGCATGAGTGGCACGATGAGCGCGCAACTGGTCAACTGGAAACGGCACTAGTTTCGTTCATTGACTCGGGTTTCTGGTTTCGGACTTCGTCATTGCACCCTCGCCCGTCTCCACCGGCGCAAAGACCCTCACCACCCGCGTCCCGCGCTCCAGCACCAGCACCTGACCCTGGGCGTTCACCGCAACATCCATCCCCAGCATGTTGTCGCCGAACGCCGCGGGCGGTGCCACCACGCTCTGGAATACCCCATCGGCGTCGTATCGCTTGATCCGAGCGATCTGCTTCTCGGCCGTGATGAAGCTCCCGTCAGGCAGGATCGCGAAGTCCGCCGGATTGCAGCATCCGTAGAACGACTCGATTCCCGCGCCGCGCGTGCCCCAGAAGCGTGTGAGCAGCCCGTCGGGCGTGTAGGCTTCCAGCCGGTGCAGGCCGGGATTGGCCAGCCAGATCAGTCCATCGGGGCCGAACACCGCATCCAGATGCGGGCTGGGCACATTCAGCCCCGGCACGCCTCGCGATTCATACCGCCGGCCCAGTTCCGCCAGAACTTTGCCGTCGCGGTCGCACCGCAGCACCAGCCTCCTGCCGGCATCGGCAACAAGGACCTGCCCCCCCGTCGCCGAGATGCCCGTCACGTGCGATCGTTCGCCGAATGAGGGCCAGACGGCCGTTCGCTGACCGTCGGCCCCGAAGATTTCGACGCGGTCGGTGAAGCCGACGAATAACGAACCGTCGGCATCGGCCGCCACGCAGGTGGGTGTGCCCTCGATGGCAAACTCCTGGATGAGCATGCCGCGCGAGTCGAGCCGCCGCACCAGCCCTTCTCCGGCGACAAGCAGGTTGCCGGCGGCGTCGAGGGCGATCGCCTGGGGCCGGCTCATCCCGGTCTCAATGCGCGTAAGCTCGGCGTACTTGACCAGTGACGGATCGACATGCCGAATGGCCGATGTATCGTACTTCCAGCTCTCGCGCAGATCATCGTTCCTGGCCGCTGTGGTCTGCTCCAGATGGCGGTACACCCCCACCACTCCCAGCGGCACCGCCACCAGCGCAACTCCCAGCCCCACCTTGCGCGCCATCGACGACCTGGGCGCTGTTCCTTCGTTGCCGTTGGAGAATGCTGAGTCGGCTGAATTTTCGATTCTCCCTTTTCGATTTTCGATTTGAGATTGAGAATCGGGCAATTGAGTCATCGGGCCATCGGGTGATGGAGGGGTCGCGGGGGGATTCTCAATTGCGCGCGTCGCTGCCGTCATCGTCATTCTGGCTTCGTCATTCGTCATTGATTCGGGCTTCGGGCTTCGCCCTTCGTCATTCCTCCGCACTGAACCCTGAACCCCAAACCCCGAACCGTCCCCGCCGTCGCTTTGTCGCTTCGTCGCTTCGTCGCTCTGCGTGCCTCCGAGCCTCCGTGCCTCCGCGCCTTCTGTATTGACGTCTTTGCTCATTGTCCACCTCTTCGCAAATCAAAACACGCCATCCTCGTCATGTCCCGCGCGATCAGCCTTCCCCCGGCCAGCGCCAGCGGCCCCCAGGCCTCGTGCCCATCCTCAAACAACGTTGTCTGGCCCAGCAGCACGAAGTCCCGATCGGTGGCCTCCACCAGCGACATCTGGCCGGCATCGTTCACCGCGATCACCATGCCGTCGGCAATCATCAGCGGCCCCAGGCCAAAGCGGTGCTGCCGCCCGCTGGCCCACATGCGCTGGCCATCGAGGCTCAGGCACACGAGCTGGCCGTCCCATGGGACCAGTCCATAGATGAAGCCGTTGTAAAGCACCGGCGTCTGCTGCTCGGCGCCGAAGACCTTCGCCGGCAGCCGATACTCCACCTGCGGCACGATCCGGCCGTCAACAACGGTCAATCGCAGCATCATGGCCCCGGCGCCGTAGCCGCCGCTGAGAAAAATCCGCCCATCGCCGATGGGAATGGGCGATGGCACGTTGGCCATGGTCACCCGCCATTCGGTTGTATCCCAGAGAATGCTGCCATCGTCGGCCGACACGCCCACCACCCCCCCACTGCCGCAATAGAGGTACATGTGCCGGCCGGCAAATTCCATGGGAATAATCGACGAATGTGTCATCTGCCAGGCGCGTGGGTTTGGCGTCTTCCACACGACGGTGCCCGTCTCCAGATCGACGGCAATCATCAGAGCCTCAGGTCCGGCCGGAGCCAGAATGGCGCGATCGCCGTCGATCAGCGGACACTGCCCGGCATACCAGGGCGGAACGGTGGTCTTGTAGTCGCGCGCCAGATCGATGCCCCACTTGAATGCTCCCGTATCGGCATCCACACACAGCACGTGGCACTTGGGACCGAGGCTCACAACATGAGTGTCGGTCGCGGCGGCCGTTGTGCGCGTGATCCCGTGATTGCGGCCAATTTCAACCTCGTACGCCCGCCGCCAGATTTCGCGGCCGTCGGCAAGGGAAATGCAGCGGAGCACATCGGCCTGGGCGGGGACGTCGTAGTCCAGGAAATAGACCCGCCCGCGATGCACGATGGCGCCGGCATAGCCCTCGGCCGTCTGGATCTCCCATAACTTCGGCAAGGGGCGGTCGAGCTGGCGCAGGAGCGGCACCGCTTCGCGGCTGACGTTGGTGAAATCAGCGCCGCGGAAGCGAGGCCAAGATCCCGGCCAGTCGGCGGGTTTGCCCTCGCCCTTGACGAGCTTGCCTTCGATGTTGACCGGCGGGCGGTTGGCCAGGGCGGCCTGATCGCGTCCGTCCTGTCCGGGCAGGCGAGGTACGATCTCGAAGGGCGCAGGAGTGCTCAGCACCCACTGGGCCAGAAGGGCGCTGGCCGCCAGTGCGAGCAGAACCGGAATCGCCCTGATTGCGAGGGTCGAGTTCATACGTCGGCCATCCTGCTTCGCCAGACCGTCGGAATACAGGATATTTCAATCCTATTACTCTGATTACAGTCCGACAAGGGGCGGGTTGAAAATTGTAACGATTTTTGTACCCAATGCTTGGAAGCCGCGGTTCGTGATGCGGTAAAGATTGTGCTGTCAAGCAGTTGCACCGCATGCAAAGCTCCGCCATCCGGTGCTCTCTCCGAGGTGCTCGCCGGCCCGTTGGCAGATGCCGGCGATGGCATCCGGCGGCGCTCGGACATGAACCTCAACGTCAACGGACTGTGGATGCTCTATTACCGACCCCATAGGTCGCGCACCGCGCGACGCCGGCTTCCCGCGCGTCCTTCCCCCAATCGCAAATCGAAAATCCAAAATCTGACGGCATCCGCGGCCAGGCGAGCACGCCCGCCAGCGCCAGTTTGGCCGCTTCGTCGTGGCGTTGTCTCTGGAGGGCAGGGCCTTGGTAACCAGCGGCGGCTCCGCCCCATTCACCGACCTCGGAACACCGGGTATCCACACCAGGCCGTCGCACTGGGTGCCCACGTAGATGTTGCCATCGGCGTCGAAGGCGATGGCGTTGGCCTGGTCGGAGGGCAGCGCGCCTTGTAGCACGGGCATCTTGCGCATCTTGCCCGTGCCCCCCCGGGCGGGACGCCTATGCCACTACCTGGCGCGTTCGGCACGGGCGGGACGCCCGTGCTACGCGTGCTACGGGGCGGCGGGTTTTTCGTAGCACCCGTGATCGAGCTGTCTGCGGGGCGTGCTTCCGTGGGCGCCGGCCGGCTCTCGCGTATACCTGGCCCATGCGCTGCACGGTCGATACCCGCCGCGGCGATTCAGGCCGCCGGCGCATCCGGCGCTGAGGCATTGGCCCGCTCGGCCAGTATCCGCTTGAGCACCTTGCCCGTCGGAGAGCGGGGCAGTTCATCGATCACCACGATTTCGCGCGGTATCTTGAAGTTCATCAGCCCTTCCTGACGGCAGAAGCTCCGCAGCTCGTCGGCGTTGACCGTCTGTCCGGGCGCGGGCACCACAAACGCCACGACGACTTCGCCGCGGCCGGGATCCTTGCGTCCTACCACGGCGGCCTCGGCGACGGAGGGATGGCGCGCCAGCACTTCCTCCACCTCGCGTGGTGTGACCTTCTCTCCGGCGACGATGATCAGGTCCTTTTTCCGTCCGGTGATGTACAGGTAACCATCCGCGTCGAGACGGCCCAGATCGCCGGTCTTGAAGAAGCCGTCGCCGGTCAGCGCCGAGGCCGTCTCCTCGGGAAGATTGTAATACCCTTTGGTGACCATGGGTCCGCGGAGCCACACCTCGCCCACCTCGTCGGTCCCCAGCGCCCGCCCCTGCTCATCGACGATGCGAATTTCCACACCCGGCAGAGGGCGGCCCACCGAGCCGGGGCGGTTGGCGGTGGGCGTATTGAGCGTCACCACGGGGCTGGTCTCGGTCAGGCCGTAGCCCTCAAGCAGAGGCGTGCCGAATCGCTTGAGGAAGGCCTCGCGCACGGCCGGCGACAGTGGCTCTCCGCCGCTGATGACCGCGAACATTCGCGCAAAGTCGTCGCTGCGGGCATCGTCCAGGCGAAGCAGGGCCGCGAACATGCTGGGCACTCCGAACATGAGTGAGACATTGTGGCGGCGTATGGCGGCGATGGTGGCGACGGGGGAGAAGCGTGCGATGTACACTATCGGCGCGCCCAGTTGTATGGGCGCCAGCATCATGGCCGTCAGCCCGAATGCATGAAAGAGGGGAATGACCCCCAGAAACGTGTGTCGGCTCTGGAGATTGGCGTGCTGAATCGACGCATCGACGTCGCTCTGCAGGTTGCCGTAGGTGAGGATCACGCCCTTGGGCAGGCCGCTGGTGCCGCTGGTGTACATGAGAACGGCCAGGTCATCGCTCTCCGGGGCCGGCAGTTTGGGCGCGACGGCCGGCGGCGCTGGGGGAAACTGCGTGAGGTCGATGATCTTGATGGCGGTGTCCCTGAGCCGCGCTCCCAGTTGGGGGATGGTGATGACGGTGTCGATGTCGCTGTCCTTGATGACGTGGGCGATCTCGCGGTCGCCCAGCAGGTAGTTCAGTGGCACCACGCTCTTGCCAGCCAGCAGCGTTCCGTAGAAACTGGCCGCGAATCCCGCGCTGGGCGGCAGCAGCAGCCCCACGTGCGGCCGTTGCGTCTGGCGCGCCAGATAGACGCCTAGGCCCGCCGCCATCGAGGCGAGGCGCTGGTAGGTGTACTGGCCGGTGTCATCGGTGATGGCCACGGCATCCGGTTCCTGGCGGGCGTGGGCGAACAGTGGTTCAAAGAGCATGAGACTTCCTCCGGACGTCGACCAAACCATCGAACTGCCGTGCGGACCGGCCGGTCCGCTGCGACAACGGATTTTTCGCAGCGAATATAACCCACGAAAGGCACGGATGCGAACGCAACTTCCAGCGATCCTTGTCAGTACGCTATTGAGCAGCGCCATCGCCGGCTGCCAGGCGGTCCCGCGCCACGAGCTGGACGAAGGCTACGCTTCGCTGGAGCAGCGGCAGTTCGAGCTGGCGCTGGCATCGGCCGATGGTTACCTGCGCGAACAGCCCACCGGTCCGGCGTCGGCCCAGGCGCTGTATCTGCGTGGTCGGGCGCTGGAGCAGCGCCCCAAGCGAGATGAGAACCAGGCACGGGCGGACCTGGGCAGCGCCCGCTTCGCGTATGAGTCCGCTCTGGCCAGGTCGCCCGACCGCGAGTTGGAAGCGTACGTCCGCACCAGCCTGGGCAACGTCTGCTACTGGCTGGGCGACTACATCGCCGCCCAGCGCGAATGGGACGAGGCATACCGGCGGCTGGACAACGAAGACGTCAGGTCGTGGGTGCTCTACCGCATCGGTCTCTGCCAGCAGCGCCGCGGGCACTGGGAACAGGCCGACCAGACCTTCGCCGTCGTGGCCCAGCGCTATCCCGGCACCGAGCCCGCCAGCCGCGCCCTGGCCCACACGGGAGCCCGGGGCTACTACGTGCAGGTGGCGGCGTACCGAAGCGGCGAAGCGGCCGACAAGCTCGTATCCGAGCTGCGGCGGGATGGTCATCCGGCGCTGCGACAGGATGACGCTCAGCGCGGGCTGTTTCTGGTTCGCATCGGTCCCTTGTCCGATCATGCGCAGGCTCTGGAGGTGCGCCGTCGCGTGGCCGGCCGCCACCCCGATGCCCTGATCGTCCCGTAGAGCGGCAGTTGGCCATCATGGCATCCAGGAATTTCTTCGATCCCCCCGCAGGCCACGAGCCGCCGAGGCGCGATCCGCGGCAGCCCGAGGCGCTGAGCGTTTCGCAGCTCACGGCGCGCATCGAGCGGGCGCTGAAAGAGGGCCTGCCGGCGACGGTGCTGGTGCGCGGCGAGGTGAGCAACTTCAAGCAGCACGGCGGCTCAGGGCATCTGTACTTCACCCTCAAGGACCCCGGCTCCTGCATCGACTGCGTCATGTTCCGCAGCGATGCCGTCAACCTGCGATTCACGCCCCAGGATGGCATGGAATTGCTGGCCACAGGCCGCATCGCCGTCTACGCCCAGCGCGGGCGCTATCAGCTCTACGTGGCGCGTCTGGAGGCCATCGGCCAGGGCGCTCTGGAGGTAGCCTTTCGCCAGCTCTGCGCCAAGCTTCAGGCTGAGGGACTGTTCGACCCGGCCCGCAAGCGGCCGCTGCCTCCGTACCCCAGGCGGGTGGCGCTGCTGACCAGCGCGGACACGGCGGCGTTTCAGGACATGCTGAAGGTGCTGCGGCGCTTCGCCTGGGTACGGCTGCTGCTGTGGCACGTGCCGGTGCAGGGCGAGGGCGCCGCTCAGCGCATCGCCCAGGCGCTGGTGGACCTCGGACGCGGTCATCATCAGCTCGGCGGCGTCGATCTGATCCTGCTGGCTCGGGGCGGCGGATCCCTGGAGGACCTGTGGGCCTTCAACGAGGAAGTCGTCGCCCGCGCTATCGCCGGCTGTCCCATTCCCATCATCACCGGCATCGGCCACGAGATCGACGTCAGCGTGGCCGATCTCGTGGCCGACTATCACGCCCACACTCCAACGGAGGCGGCTCAGGTGGCCATGGCGCGGTGGCGCACAGCGCGTGAGGATTTGGAGGCGCTGGGGATTCGCCTGCGCCGGGAGGTCAGGACGCTGCTGGGTGAGGCACGGTCGCGGCTGTCGCAGCTCCAGCGGCATGAGGTTTTCCGCCGCCCCACCGACCGCATCAATGCCGCCCGCCAGCAGCTTGACGACCGCCAGCGTGCCCTGGCGGCGGCGATGCAGCGACGCCTGACCGTCGCTCGCCAGCGCCTCATGGGGCTGGGTGCGGTGCTGGCCCAGCGGCATCCGCGTCATCAACTGGCTTTGATGCGTCTGCGCCTGGGCGACCTTTCGCGCCGGCTCGCACAGGAGCTGCGGCGACTGCACAGGCGCCTCGGCGAGCGCCTTGCCGCCATCGCCTCGCATCTCAACGCCGTCGGACCTCAACAGGTACTTGAGCGCGGCTACTCGATCACCACGCTCCAGCGCACCGGCCGCGTGCTGCGCAGCGCACATGAAGCGCGGGCCGGCGACCGTCTGCTGACACGGCTGGCCGAGGGAACGCTGCACAGCGTGGTGGAGGACCAGCGGCAACTTCGACTGTTCGAGTAGTCTGCGGCACCCGTTTGACACGTGTGCCCGGCGCGCGTAGATTCCGCCTCCGCTGCGGCGGGCCACGGGCGGGGCGGGAACCCCCGGGGCGGCGTGCGGGCGCCTGGGCCGCGGCAGGTGACTTGAGTTGTCCCTCTCGGAGCGAAGGCGAGTTTCTGATGGCTGATCGGATCAAGCTGGCGCTGGTGGCGATATTCTTCATCGTGCTGCTGGTCGTAACCGGCACGACGCAGAAGGACGTCCTCAAGCAGAAAGACCCCACGGTGCTGAACTTCCTGGCCGCCGGCTACTGCCCGGGGATCGTCCAGAGCGGGCAGCAGAAGCCGCTGGAGGAACTCAACCGCATCAAACATGAATGGGAGCGGCTGGTCGTCGAGCAGCACATGCCGGCGGGGCGGCCGGGATTCGACCGGCCCTGGAAGGTGCGCTACCTTGAGATGCCGAACCTGGGCGAGGCGCGAGAGAGCTGGGCGCTGACACGGCTGATGGGCGGGATGGCGCCGGAGTTCATGTGGTCGCAGAGCATCCGCGAATATACCGACCAGTGCAACCAGTGGTTCGTCGACCTCTCGCCCTACCTCAATCAGCCCAACCACTACGTTCCCGGAAACAAGCGGTGGATCGACCTGTTCTATCCCGGGGTGCTGGACAACTGGCGGGCCACCGCCGACCGCCACCTCTACTGCATTCCCATCGACCAGGTCGAGATCGCCATCTACTACAACCGCAACATCATGGCCGAGTGCGGCATCGACATCGAGGCCGAGGTCAGCAGCCCCGACTGGGACTGGCATCGCTTCATGGAGATCCACCGGATCATTCAGGACCACCCGGTGAGCCGCCAGAAGGGCTATGTGCCCTTCCTGATGACCGGAAGCGATCAGATGCGACTGGGGTGGCTGCACGACATCATCAACGACATGCTCTACGCCGAGCTGTACGACCAGCTCAACGCCGTGGACGATCCCGACACCCCCGACAGCACCAGCGTCGATGCCCAGGAGAAGATCCGGGCCCTGAAGAAGGGCATCGTCAGCCTCGACGATGAGCGCTACTGGGAGTGCTGGCGCCTCATCAAGGAGTGGTCGCAGTACTGGCAGCGAGGCTACCTGGGCACCGGCGACCTGCTGTTCTTCCAGCGCGGCAACGCGGCCATGGCCGTCGACGGCTCGTGGTACATCAAGAACCTCGAGAACGATCAGATGCGGAGCTTCGAGTACGGCACCTTCTTTGTGCCCCGCATTACCAAACGCACCAGCCGCTTCGCCATCGGCGCCCCGCCCCGCGGTGTCGGAGGGGCGACGGCCATCCAGTACTCGATTACGCGCCAGAGCGCCGAGCGCAAGGGCGCCGTGGAGGCCTGCGTCGACCTGCTGATGTTCATCTCGGCGCCGCAGAATCTGGGCCCGATGGTCGCCGAGGGCCGTAGCTTCTTGCCGGCCGTGCGCGGCTGCGAACGGTACTTCGAGGGCAGTCCGCTGAAGTTCATGCTGCCCGTGCTGGAGGCGGGACCCAAGCGCTTCAGCGGCCTGGACGACATCAACGTCCGCTGCCGCGACGAATGGTTCGCCCTGCTCCAGAAGTACCTGGCCGACGGAATCACCCGCGATCAGGTCATCGTGCAGATGAAGCGGGCTGTTGACCGCGCCATTGAAGACCAGTTGACCCGGTACAGGGACATCTGGAAGTGGGAGGTGGATGAGAACGGGCAGATGACCTGGGAGATCACGCCGCCGGTCAGCAAACTCAGCGACGAGTTTCGCCCGACGACGCGTTCGGGGGCCGGCCAGCGCGTGTTCGAGGGCCTCTCCACCCAGAAGCGGGAGGACCAACAGTGAGCATGTTCCACCAGCCGCCACTGCGTCGCATGCCGCTCATGCAGCGCATCTGGACCAGCCGCAGGCTGTACCTGTACATCCTGCCCACGCTGCTGCTGTTGCTCACTTTCAGCTACTGGCCGGCATTCTCGGCCCTGTTTCATTCGCTGTATATCTGGAACCCGCAGGGGACCTCCCAGTTCGTGGGTCTGGCCAACTTCGCCGACCTTTATAACGACCTGTTCCAGCCATTGCCGGCCATGGCGCCGGTGGTCTGGAAACTGCTCCAGGCGGCGACGTGTCTGGGATTGGCGGGGATGGTGGCGTTCTTTCTGCTGGTCGAGCGGGCGGCAGAGCGAGGGGTGCGCTGGCCGGTGATCCCGGCGTATGTCCTGCTGGCGGCGGCGCTGGGGGTGGTGGCCGTATCGCTGGGGGTTGGAGTGTATCACGGCTCGTCGCTGCGGGCGGCCCGAGCGGCGCTGGCCGAGGCCGCCGGATCCGGCGCCGGGCCCAATGTCCTGCTGCGATTCATCGTGCTGCACATGACATTTCTGCTGATGGGCGTTTTGCAGCTCCATGGCTGGCAGCGCTACGTCGACACGCGCGGCGCCGCGGGGTGGAGGCAGCTTTCGGCGGCCACCGTCGGCGCGGTCCTGGGGGGGTTCATGCTTCTGATCGACATGAGCCGCGGCGGCGACCTGCGCGGGAGCTGCTGGAATCTCATCCGCGTGATGAGCTTCAGCCTGACGGTGGGACTGTTCATGCCCCTGCTCATCGCCGAGGTACTCTTCAACCTCAAGAGCGAGCGGTGGAAGTACGCCTATCGCGTCATGTTCGTCATCCCCATGGTGGTGCCGGGCATCGTCGGACTGCTCATGTGGCAGTTCATCTACGACACCAACTGGGGCATCCTCAACCGCCTCATCGACGAGATGGGCCGGCCGCCGCTGCAGACCCTGGTGGTTGCGGGGATCTATCTGCTGGCGCTGTATCTTTCGGTGATGGCCGCGCTGCTGCGCAAACGGCGCGGCGAGTCGGCGGGTTTTGCCGCGATGCTCGCGGTGGCCCTTCTGACGCTTCCGCTGCTGGCGCTGGTTGGTTTCCTGATCCACCGCGCCACTGGCGGCGACCAGACATTCACCGCCTTTGTCGCCAGCCGCAGCGGCTTTGCGCTGCTCTGGGCGAAGCTGGGCATCCAGCGCCAGGCGTGGCTGGGCGACGCCAACATCGCCCTCTATTCGCTCATGCTCATGGGCTTCCCCTGGGTGGGCACCATCGCCATGCTCATCTTCTTCGCCGGCCTTCAGTCGATCCCGCAATCAGTGCTCGAATCGGCCGAACTGGACGGCGCCACCGGGCTGCGGCGGTTTTTCAGCATCGACTTCCCGCTGATCCTCGGACAGTTCAAGCTGCTGCTGATCCTGGGCATCATCGGCGGCATCCAGGGATTCCAGAACGTGCTGATCCTGACCTTCGGCGGACCCAGCAAGTCGACCAACATGCCGGGGCTGATCATGTTTCGAGAGGCCTTCGACTACTCGCGCCTCGGCTATGGAACCACCATCGGCGTCGCCATGTTTTTCGTCATCCTGGCCATCACCTACGTCAACATGAAGTACATCCGTCCCAGCGCCGAGGAAGAATCGCGATGACCAGCACGACCCCAGCCGCCCCCGTTGCCGCATCGGCCGTCGTCGTCCGCGCGACGCCGGGAACGTCGCGCCCCTCGCGGCTGCCCTCGGGGAAGCTTTATGCACTGATGATGGAGGGCCTCAAGCACGGCTTCCTTGGGCTGATGATTCTCTTCTCGTTCTTTCCGTTCGTGTTCATGATCTACACGTCGTTCAAGAGCCAGGGGGCCATCGTCCAGAAGTTCTGGTCGCCTCCCACCAGAGCGGCCGAGTGGGCGGCCGCCGAGAACTACTCCAAGGCCTGGGTGACGGTAGCCCCCTACGTGAAAAACTCGCTGATCGTGACCACCGCGACGGTGATCGGGGTGCTGATCGTTTCCACCCTGGCTTCCTACGCGTTCGCCCGCTTCCGTTTTCCGGGCTCGCAGTTCTTTTTCTTCATGATCATCGCGCTGCTGATGGTGCCTGGGGTGCTGACGCTGATCGCCAGTTTCATGTGGGTGCGGGCGTTGTTCTGGAACGAGAGCTGGAACCTGATCGACTCCTACTGGGTGCTGATCCTGCCCGGCATTGCCGGCTCGCAGGTCGGCGCGATTTTCCTGTGTCGCGGATTCTTCGCGGCCCTGCCCAATGAGATGTTCGAGGCGGCGAAGATCGACGGCGCCAACGACCTGCAGATCATCTGGCACATCGTCCTGCCCCTTTCCAAGCCGATCCTCGGCACCGTCGCCATCCTCAACATCCTGGGCACGTGGAACGACTTCATGTGGCCGCTGCTGACGGTCGGCGACAAACACCTTTACACGGTGGCCATCGGCCTGCGCTATTTCCAGGGTCAGTTCTCCACCGACTACGGTCCCCTGTTTGCCGGCTACACCATTGCTTCGATCCCGCTGATCGTGCTGTTCCTGCTGACCATGCGCCACTTCCTGGCCGGGCTGACCAGCGGCGCGATCAAGGCCTAGGCGATCGACACTGCAACACTGGACAGCGGCGAACGCGCTGCGCCCAGACACAGCCGTGGCGGCACACAGGCGGACCGCTCGGCCGCCCCCTCCTGCCAGGACCGACCGATCATCCCGCCACAGGCGCAACGGCGGGTGGGACGATTGGCGCGGCCGCCCGCCGGGGATTCCGCTCGTCGCGCGCCACCCGGCCGTCGTGCAGGTGTATGATGCGGTGGCAGCGATGCGCCACGTTGGGGTCGTGGGTCACCAGAAGGATGGTGCGCCCCCCCGCCACCAGCTCGTCGAACAGCTCGAGGATGGCCTGCCCCGTCTTGCTGTCCAGGGCGCCGGTCGGCTCGTCGGCCAGGACCATCAGCGGGTCGTTCATCAGGGCGCGGGCGATGCAGACCCGCTGCTGCTGGCCGCCGGAGAGCTGCATGGGGCGATGGTCGAGGCGCTCGGTAAGGCCGACCTTTTCGGCCAGCTCCAGGGCGCGGCGGCGGCGCTGGGCGGGCGGAATGCCCAGATAGAAGGCGGGCACTTCCAGATTCTCGAGCACGGTGAGCTGCTGAATCAGGTTGAAGTTCTGAAAAATGAAGCCGATGCGGCTGCTGCGGATTTCCGACAACGTGTCGTCGGGCAGGCTGCTGACGTCCTGTCCGCCCAGGATGTAGCGCCCGCTGGTGGGCTTGTCCAGGCACCCCAGGATGTTCATCAGCGTGCTCTTGCCCGAGCCGCTGGCCCCCATGATGGCCGTGTACTCGCCCTCTCGGATATCCAGGTTCACATTGCGCAGCGCCCCGACCTCGATGTTGGTGCCGGGCTTGCGGTAAATCTTGCTCAGATCCTGTACGGAGGCCACGATCGACATATCGGGATTTTAGAGGGGCGGCGATGTACATGCCATGGTGAAGGGGGCTCGATTTTTGATTTTTGATTTTTGATTTGCGATTTGTGATTGGCGGCTCTCCGCTCCTACTGCGTGTCATCCGCGCGATCCGTGGACAACTCGGCCGCCGCGGCCGGGTGGGCGAAGGGCGGCCATTGCGGCGGGTCAGGAATGCGCGCCTCCGGCCGCGCCTGCCGCACGCGGGCCACGGCTTCTTCCGGCGATGCACACCGCCCGCTGTAGACCAGCCACATCGCCGCGATCAGCGGGCTGCGCGAAAAGCCCATCGCGCAATGGACATACACCGCGCCTCGGCCGATGTGCCGGTCGATGAACTCCAGGCACTGCGCGATCTGCCGGGGCGATGGTCCGGTCAGGTCCAGCACCGGCACGTTCAGGTAGGCACGCCGCCTCAGCAGCCACTGCTCGTCGTACTCCCCGGTCAGGTCGAGCACGGCCACGACGCCCTCGGCCAGCAGGGCGGCGGCCTCGCTGCGGTCGAGCCTTCGTCCGACGATCAGGCCGGGCGCCAGGCGCACCCACGGCTTACTGCGTCGCCGCCGTAACCTGAACCAGAGGGAATTGACCAGCAGATACGGGGCCAGCAGCAGCCGTGTCAGCCACGGCACCTTGCCGTCGCTTTTCTGGAAGACAGCCGCCCCAAGTCCCATGTACGCGGCCGCCATCACGCCAAGCGCAAACGCCGGCCACAGGGCAAACAGCCACCATCCGCCCCAGAGCATGGCCAACAACGCCAGCAACGACGCCGGCGCCGCGAAGGCGGCGGCGATCGCCGGCCGTCTGGACCGGCGGGCATCCTGCCAGTCGGCGAGTGCGGTGGTGGAGGGATACGGTATCAGGTAGATGCACAGCAGTGCCAGCAGATGTCCCGTGACTACATCCAGCACATGGTGCTGCCAGGTGAAGAGCGTCGACAGCGCGATCAGGAGGAACCATGCCTGGAGAAACCAGCGCAGCAGCCCGGCGGTATGCCGCCGGTACAGCGCCCAGAGGACGCCGCGAATGGCCAGATGAAGCGACGGCGCCAGGTTGTAGGGCTGGTCCACGCTGTAGAGGAACTGGAAGATGGGGCCAAAGAGGCCCTCCGGCGGCGGCCGCTCGATCACCAGCTTCAGTGGAAAGCGCAGAAAGAAGACGGCCGCGACGCTATAGGCCAGGATCATGCGGGCCGCGTGGGTGCGAAGTTCGCGGCGCGTGCGGCAGACCCAGGGCGAGAAGAAGAAGAACAGGTCGATCGACATGTAGGGAATGACCATCCAGGTTACGAAGGGGATGTGCCGTTCCCACGCGAAATAGAACTCGCCCACATCGTCGCGGAGGGATGCGATCCAGTTGCAGGTGGAATAGACGGCAAAAAAGAGGACCGACAGAAAAATGGCCCAGAAAAGTGCTTCGCCGCCGCTGCGCGGCCCTGAACCATCCTGCGCAGACGGCGTCGCTGCGCCGGCCTGGGTGTTGGTGGTCGCCGCTGCGATGTCTACCTGCTGATTCACCGGGTCGCCGATGCTCACCGGGGCCTCCCCCGCATGTATTGCCGCACCATCTCGGCCGCCAATCCCGGTCCGTCGACAGGCGAGACCTCATAGAGCAGCCACTGGTCGCCCTCCTTGATCCAGATCAGCTCCCAGTTGCTGACGTTGGCGACGCCCTCCTCGAACCGCGCCCGCGCCTGCACCTGGATGGAAAACTCGTTGTCCACCTGCCGCCCCGGTGTGGTAGCCGACATCTCCGCCCACCGCAGGGCCCATCGTTCGGCCGCCGCCCGCCCGTTGCTCAGGACTTCGTCGCGGCCATTCCACATGCCGCGCACAGCCACGTCGGGGTGCAGCACACTGCGCACGGTGTCCCACTGGCCGGCCCCGGCGGCGCGGATCAGCCTGGCCGAACTGGCCACCACCCGCTCGCGGTCGGATTCCAGCAGGTGGCCGGCAACGGCCAGGGCGGCCGCCAGCACCACAATCACAATACCGACTCGCTTGAGGAGCCGCCCGCGGCCGTTCAAGATCAGAACGACGCCCACCAGGGCTATTCCCGTCGGCAGCCACCACGGCGTTTCGTAGAGGTAGTCCATGACGGGTTCAACCTCGCGGGGGCCTGCGTCCGATAAACATCAGGGCCACGTGCTTGTGGAACGCCCACAGGCAATCGTATTTCGGCCGCGCGGCCGCTGGAGCTTCAAGATCATAAACATGCCCGGCATGCTGGCAACCGCCGACCCATCGCAACGGTTCGTGCTTCCCCACGATTCGCCGCTGCTGGCCAACATGGCCGCGCTTTGGGCGGCCGACCCGGCGCTTGCGCGGCAGGTGGAGGCGCATCTAGACGATGCCCCCTACCCCACGGAGCCCAGCAGGTCTGGCCCCCCTACCGTGGCGCTTTGTACGTCTGACGGCCGCAGGATCTACCTCCACAGCCGCTACGAGCCCCTGGATGAGGCGGGCAGGATCGTGGAATCGGCCGACCCTGACGAGAAAGCCGTCTTCTGCGTTCTGGGTCTGGGGCTGGGATATCACGTGCTTGCCCTGTTCGAGCGGATTGGCGACGAGCCGCTGGTCGTCGTCTTCGAGCCCGACCTGCGCCTGCTTCGCACCGCCTTCGAGCACCTCGATTTCTCTCGATTCATAGCCGCCGGGCGGCTGATCTTCATCACCGTCGCCGACCGCTCAACCCTGATGCTGCGCCTCAACGGCCAGCAGGCCATGGTGTTGATGGGCCTGACGACCCTTCAGCACCCGCCCAGCATGCAGCTCCATCGGGCGTTTCATCAGCAGGCGGCGGTCCTTATCGATGAGTTCGTCGCTTATTGCCGCACCACGATCAATACGCTGGTGCTCAACGGACGGCGCACCGCTGAGAACATCGCCCGCAATCTCGCGTGGTATGCCGCCGCGCCGGGCATCGCCCGCCTGAAGGACCGCCACGCCGCGCAGCCGGCCATCATCGTCTCGGCCGGGCCTTCGCTGCGCAAGAACAAACACCTGCTGCGCGAGGCCGCCGGCAAGGCTGTGCTCATCGCCGTGCAGACCACGCTGCAGCCGCTGCTGGAGATGGGCGTTCGTCCGCACTACGTCACCTCGCTTGATTACCACGACATCTGCACGCGCTTCTTCGAGAACCTGCCGGCGGATCTGTCCAGCGAACTGATCGCCGAGCCCAAGGCCTCCACCGCGGTGCTGGACATGTACCCCGGCCCGCTGAGTATTTTGGGCAACGATTTCGCCCAGCGGATGCTCAGGGAACTGCCCCTGGACCGACCGTGCTTGCGCAGCGGGGCCACCGTCGCCCATCTGGCCTTCTATCTGGCCGAGTTCATGGGCTGCGACCCGATCATCTTCATCGGTCAGGATTTGGGATTCTCCGACGGCCTGTGCTACACGCCGGGCACCAGCTATGAGCATGTATGGCGGCCGGAGCTGGGGCGTTTCTGCACTATGGAGATGAAGCAGTGGGAACAAATCGCCCGCGAACGCCCCATTCTGAGGCAGATCGAGGACCAGCAGGGCCGCCCGATGTACACGGAGGAGCGGCTCTTTTCGTATCTTCAGCAATTCGAGCGAGACTTCGCTGTGAGCCGGGCGCGCATCATTGACGCCACGGAGGGCGGAGCACGCAAGCGGGGAGCGACGACGATGACGCTGGCCGACGCCCTGGCGCGGTATTGCGCCACCCCCCTGCCGCCGACGCCGGACGATCATCCGGGCCCGAACTGGAGCCTGCTGGGGGCGTGCGCCGACAGCCTCCGCCGCCGTCGCCGGGAGGCGGAGCAGATCGAGCGGATCGGGCGCGACACGCTGCCGCTGCTGGAGGAGGTGCGCGAACACCTGGACGATCAGGCGCGGGTCAACCGGCTGATCGCCCGCATCGACGCGCTGCGCGCCCGCATGAACCAGCTCAACGACTGTTACGAGCTGGTCACACAGCTGACCCAGCACACGGAGCTGCTCCGCTTCCAGAACGACCGGAAGATCGCCGCATCCCGCGTCAGCGGTCTGGAGCGGCAGAAGCGGCAAGTGGCCCGGGATATCGTAAACGTTGGCGGCGTGATCGAAGCGGCACGGCAGTTTCAATCGCTGGTCGACGAAGTCATCGCCACCCTTGAGAGCCGGGCGCGCCAGGCAAAGGCGGCCGCATGAACAAGGTCCTGGCCATCCTCTCGATGCTCGACCAGCCCCCCCACCGTCCCAGCAGCGCCACGCGGTTGTTCCACGCCCAGCCCGTGCTGTCGTGGACCCTGAGGCGGCTTGCGGACGCGAAGCACATTGACGGCACCGCGGTCCTCTGCTGGGACGACCAGGCGCCAGACGTTCTCCACGTAGCGCAGCGACCCGCTGTGACCGTGGCGCCACAGGGGCCGCGACGAACGCTGCCGCATATGCAGGCCGTGGCTGCGGCACTGCGCTGGTCAGACGGTTGGCGCGGCGGCCTCCTTGGAACCTGCGTTTTTGACCGCGGCTTTCACGCGCCGTTCGTCCAGGCGCAGCAGCGTCAGCATTCAGCCGATGCGGTGCTGCTGGTGGACCCCGACTCGGCGCTGCTCGATCCGGGCCTCATCGACGGGCTGATCGAGCACGCGCGGCGGCACGCCGACGTGGAGTACTGTTTCATCCCGGCCGCTCCGGGGCTGGGAGCCATGCTGCTCAGGCCCCCCCTGCTCGAGCGTATGGCGGCGGTCAACGCCTATCCGGGCCGGCTGTTTGGCTACTTCCCCGGCGTGCCCGTGCGCGACCCACTGGGCGGCCAGGAGTGTGCGCCCGTGCCGACGCCGGTGGCCCGCACGGTGCACCGCTTCACGGCCGACTCGCAGCGCCAGCTGGCGCGGCTCCACGCGGCGACGGCCGCGCTCAACGGCAAGCTCCTGAGCATCAGCGCCGAACAGCTCGTATCGCTCTATCCGCCCGATCCGCTCGATGCGCTTCCGCGCGACGTGGTCCTGGAATTGACGACGCGGCGGGCCAGCCGGCCGATCCACTCGCCCATCGCCCACCTCGGCATCGACCGCCCAGACCTGCCGCTGGAGGCCGCCCGCCGGATCATCGACGAACTGTCCGCGCTGGACGATGTGCGGCTGACGCTCGGGGGGACGGGCGATCCGCTGCTGCATCCGCATGTCCTGCAGATCATCGCCGAGGCCAGCGCCGCCGGCTGCGCCATCCATGTCGAGACGGATCTCCTGGAGGTGGCCGACGGTATGGACGTTGAGCGCCTGGCCGAGTCGGGCCTGGATGTTCTCTCGATCCACGTGCCCGCGCTTACCGGCGCAACCTACCAGCACGTGATGGGCATCGACGGCTGGAGGCGCGTCATCGACAACATCCAGCGGCTGCTGGCGCGGCTCCAGGCTTCGGGCATGGCCACTCCGCTGCTGGTTCCGACCTTCACCAAGTGCCGCCAGAACCTCGCCGAGATGGAGCCGTGGTATGACCAGTGGCTGCGAAGCGTCGGCACGGCCGTCATCGTCGGTCCCAGCGACTGGGGTGGGTTGATCCCGGACGTGGCGGTGGCCGACATGTCGCCGCCGCGGCGCATCGCCTGCCGCCGGCTAAGTCGCCGCCTGAGCATCCACAGCGACGGAACGGTCGTCTCATGCGAGGAGGATGTGCTGGCTCGCCAGCGACTGGGAACAGTCGGCGAGCGGCCGCTGACGGACCTGTGGCGCCAGAGTATGTCCTGCCTGCGCCGCGACCACGCCGCCGGCCGCTGGGACGAGCATGCGGTCTGCGCCCGGTGCCGTCAGTGGCACAGGCCGTGAGTGGTAGCCGGCGGAGTCCGGGGATGTCACGGGTGTCACGGGTGTCACGCCCTCACGGAGTCGCTTCCTTCAATCACATCAATCACGCAATCACGCGCTTGACAGCGACAGCGCGGCGGAGTACCCGTGCTCATATCGGGACAAGATTTTGCCTTTCGCCTTGACAGGAGTCCATGTGATGGATGCGAACAAGAGCATCGACCTGCTGAACAGAGCTGTCGCCGACGAACTTCAGGCCGTCCACCAATACATGTACTGGCACTTTCATCTGGACGACCAGGACTTCGGGCCGCTCTCCGCCCTGTTCAAGCGCATCGCCATCTTCGAGATGGGGCACGTGGAGAAACTCGCCGAGCGCATCCTGTTCCTCAAGGGCGACGTGAAGATGCAGCTTGCCGCCCCTGTAGAGGCCATTACCGAGCCGACGCAAATCCTGGCCAGAGCGGCGAAGATGGAACAGGATTCGGCCGCCGAGTACAACCAGTGGGCGCTTCAGTGCAGCGCCAACGCCGACGCTGTGTCCAAACAGATCTTCGAAGAGCTTGTTAAGGACGAGGAGCTGCACTACGACACTTTCGACAAGCAGCTCGAGAACATCAAGCGTTTCGGCCCCAACTACCTGGCGCTGCAGTCATTCGAGCGCGCGGTCGAGGCAAAGGGCGATTGAGCGTGGGAATCGGGCACTGGACAAACCTGTAAACGCATGGACAAGCCGCGTCACCCCGATTAATGTAATGCGGACAACAGGCCCCCAGCGCCCGCATGCGCCGGGTGTGCGCAGCCGTCAAGAGGTTCAATGGCCCGTCCGCAGAATCTTCGTATTACGTACATCGGGGGCGGTTCGCGTTTTGTCGTCACTCTTCTGCACGGACTGGCCTGCAATGCCCCAGTGCTCAAACGGCTGGGCACTCAGATCGAGCTGATGCTGCTGGATCCCGATACGCGGCGCGCCGGTGAGATGGCCAGGTACGCCCAGATCACGGCCCGGCAGACCGCCCTGCCGCTGACCGCGACGGTCACCGACGATCGCGTCGAGGCTCTTAAAGGCGCCCGCTGGGTGCTGCTGTCGGCCGGCATGCACGAGCCGATCGAGCGCGCCCGGAAGCTGTTTGAGTCGCCCAACCTCCAGCCCTACGGTGAACATGCCGCCGGTGTCGCCATCGAGGCCGCGGCGCTGTGGCCGTACCTTCGAGGCCTGGCCGCCGACATGAAGAAGCAAGCGCCCAAAGCGCTTTTCAGCACGCTGATGAACCCCACCGACGTGCTGGCCGCCGCATTTCAGAAGGCGTTCGGCATTCCTTCGGTCGGCATCTGCGTCGAGGTGGGCGGGCTGATCGGCTGGCTGTCCTATTACCTCCAGGTGCCGGAGGAGCGCATTCACATCGACCACATCGGGGTCAACCACGTCGGCTGGGTCAGCCAGTGGAAGATCGATGGCGTGAAGGATGCGGCCCGCTTCTTCTGGGAAAAGATTCCGCAGCGCATGAACCAGGATGACTGGTATGCCCATCCGACGTTCTTCGTGGACCTGTACCGGGCCTGCGGCTACATGCGCTCCAGCCCCTATCACAACTGGCCTTTCCGAACAGTCTGGAGCGAGGCCAGACAGGCTCAGCAGGAGCGGTGGGCCAAGGCCTGTCTGCCTGCGGGACGGACCAGGTCCGAGCATCGCCAGGGCGCACTGGCCGAGGCGCTGGCCGAAGGACGGATGATCCCCGACTTCGATCCCACGCGGGTGCATCCGGAAGCCACGCCCTACACCTACCCCAACACGCGCCACACGCTGGGCGCGCTGGCGGTGGGTCTGGCCGGCGGCAAGGCCGGGCCCGTCTCGCTCCAATGCCGCAACGGCCGCTCCAATCCCTGGCTGCCGGCCGATGCCTGGATCGAGGCCCCGACGCGCATCGAGAACGGCAAGTTCATCATAAAGAAGGTCAAGCCTCTGCCGGAGTGGCTCTTCAACGATACCAGGACGATCGCCGTCGGGCGCATAGCCATTGCCGACTGGCTTGCCGGCCGCGATCCGGAGGGGCTGACCAAAGGCCTGCTGAGCCAGCCTCTGACGGGAGGTCTGGATGATCTGCTGCGGGTCAGTGCCGAGCTGTCCAAGGTGCGGGACGCCTGACCCATCGGGCGTGCCGTGTGGCCCAGTTGTCAGGGAGCGAGCCCATGGCCGCGGGAGACGTGCTCAGGATCGCGTGTATCGGAGGGGGATCGACCTTCATCGTGACGCTCATCCATGGACTGGTCAGCCGCGCGTCCCGGCTGATGGAACTGGGGCGCCCCATCGAGCTGTGCCTGTACGACCTGGACGGCGGCCGGATGCAGCTCAATGCCGACTACGCGGAGATCGCCGCCCGCCAGACGGGGTTGCCGCTGCGGGCGCGCTGCTTCGACGACCGTCACACCGCCATCCGCGGCGCCAATCTGGTGCTCTTTTGTCCGCGGCTTCAGGAGCCCGCGCGCGCCGTGCGCGAACTCATTGAGACCGAGTCGCTGCGCATGATGCCCGAGCACTCGGTCAACGTCGCCGTCACGTCGGCGGCCATCTGGCCTTACCTGCGCGGACTGGGCCGCCAGATGCGGCAGGTTGCGCCGGATGCGCTCTTCGCGTCGCTGGTCAACCCGGCCGACGTGCTGGCGGGCGCCTTTGAGAAGGCTTTCGGCATCCGCTCGGTGGGGCTGTGCGTGGAAGTGCGGGGATTGTGCGCCTGGCTGTCTTACTACCTGCGCGTTCCGGAAGAGGCAATTACGCTGGAGTACGCCGGCGCCAATCACTTCGGCTGGGTCAGCCGCTGGTCGGTGCGGGGATTCGACGACGCTGCCGCACTGTTCTGGCGCACCGTGCCTCCGCGCATGAGTGAGCCTGACTGGCTGCCGCACGCCAGCTGGTTCGTGCGGCTTTACCGGCTGTGCGGATACCTGCGGGCCAGCCCCTATCACAACTGGCCGGTGCGCCGAGGCTGGGATGAGGCCGATCATCGCCAGAACCAGCGCTGGGAGGCGACGTGCCTTGGAGGAGTCAACAAACGCGAACACCGCGCCCGCGCTTTTCAGCAGGCCCTCTCGCGCGGCCGGCTCATCGAAGAGACCGACCCGCCCGCGATTCACCCCGAGGCCACATCCTACTGGTATCCCTCCTCGCGGCACACGATCGGCGATCTGGTGGTCGGACTGGCCGGCGGCAGGGCCGGCCCCACCCCTCTTCAAAGCCGCAACGGACAGACGAATCCGACCCTGCCTTCGGAAGGCTGGGTCGAGGTGCCAACCATCATCGATCCCGGACAGCTTCAGCCGCAATCGGTGCGGCTCCCGCCCGAGTGGCTCTTCGGCCAGGTCAGGTCTGTCATCCTCCAGCGGGCGCATCTGAGCGACTGGCTGGCCGGGCGCGATGAATCCGGCCTGGCCGCCGCCCTGCTGGCAATGCCTGAAGATGCCAGCCTAGCCGAGCTGGAGCGTCTGGTGGGGCAGCTTGCTGAGGTGCGGGATGCGCCGGGCCACGACGGCGCATGAACCGGCGTGCGGACACGGCCGGACGCGCCCGCGGCCCGCGCTCTGCCAACGCGCCGGAACCTGTTGCGGCTTACCCCGAGGGGGCCGGGCTTGCCCGGCGGGCTTCGCTTGCGGATCATGATGCGGCCCACCGTTGGCCGCCGGCCGTCTCCGGCGGGCGGAGGCAGCAACAGGAGACCATCGTGCAATACATCGTCGGCATCGATATCGGGGGCACCAGTGTCAAACTCGGACTCATTCAGCGCGGCGACGGTTTTCGTGTCGTGGCCCAGTCGTCCATAGCCTCGCAGACCAGTGACCCGGCCGAGGTGTTTGTCGAACGTATCGCGACCGCCGTGAAGGAGCTGATTCAGAAAAACGGTACTCCGGCCGTGGCCGGGGTGGGTGTGGGCTGTCCGGGCCTCATCGACCCGTGGAAGGGAGTGGTGCGCACGTCCCCGAATCTGCCCAACCTGCCAAACTTCCCGTTGCGCGATGAACTAAAGCAGCGCCTGGCCATGCCCATCGAAATCCAGAACGATGCCAACGCGGCGGTGCTGGGCGAGTGGATTTTCAGTCCCGCCTCGCGCGGCGTGCGCAACCTCATCGTATTGACGCTGGGCACGGGTGTCGGCGGCGGAGTCGTCTGCGATGGACACCTGCTGGTCGGCGCGGACAACGCGGCAACGGAGCTGGGCCATATCAAGGTCGAGTACAGCGACGGCGCGCCCTGTGGCTGCGGCCGCAGGGGTTGCGTCGAGGCGTACGTCGGTGCTGCCGGTATCGCGCGCATCGCTCAGCAGCGACTGGCCAGCGGCTTCCGCAGCCGGCTGAATGCAACCGCCCTAACCACCAAAGACATCGCCCAGGCGGCGGCCGCGGGCGATGCGCTGGCCGCCGATGTCCTCAAGACTGTTGGCGGTTATCTGGGACGCGGCATGGCCACCCTCATCGACACGTTCAACCCCGAGAAGATCGTGCTGGCGGGCGGCGCATCGGCGGCGCTGGAGTGGCTGCGGCCGGGGATTGCTTCTGCCCTGGCGGAGTACGCCTCGTTCCCCTTCACGCGCGACCGATGCATAATCGAGCGTTCGGCCTTCCCCGACGACATCAATGTGATCGGCGCCGCCGCCACCTACCTCAATGCCCAAAAGTGAGCGGCGCATAAAAAATGGCCGCGACACGTGCTTTCAAGTTCCAGTGTAGCCGCTTGGGGCTCCAGGAAAGGGTGTTAAGCAGGTCGTCGGCCACTGAAAGCTATCGGCAGGACGACCAGGAAACATGAGAAATCGTGCGCGGACGGACGGCGGCCGCTCCGCCTCACAGGAGCGAATGCCGCGCGCGACATCTGGCCGACAAAGATTCGTTCCGCTCGCCTGGGCAAGCTGCTGACGGCTACAATCTTGGCACGTGGCGGGCAACGACGGCCACGGCTGCGGTACCTCGGAGGCGTCACGATGTTCACAGTCACTCCAAGTGCGCTGCGCATGCGGCTGAGCGCGGCCGCGACCATCGCGGTTCTTCTGTCGCTGGCCGGCGCAGCCCTGGCCCAGCAGGGAACGACCTTCGGCGTGTGGGTGGATACCTCGGGGGTGGTGCAATATCGTGCCGAGGATGCCAGGCGGCAACTGGCGCACATTCGCGCGCTGGCGGCGGGTGGCGGATCGACCCAACAGCAGAACCTGGCGTTCGTGTCGTTGCTGACGGTCATGGCCCAGGCGCGCAAGGCACAGGAATCGGGGCAGCCGCTCAGCCCTGAAGCTCGCTACCTGTCGGGTCTGACCCAGGTTCAGTATGTGCTGGTAGACGTTGAGCGGCGCGACCTGCTGATCGGCGGGCGCGCCGAACCAGTGGACAGCAGCAACCCCTTGCAGGCAACCGGAACCCTGAGTGGCAGGCCAGTTCTGCATCTGGATGACCTGGTGGTCGCCCTGCGGTGGGCATCGGCCGACCGGCGCCCCTCTGGCCCGATAGGCTGCTCGATCGATCCGCCTCCGCACATGGTGGAGCGGGCGATGGCCGTGCAGCGCGAGTTTGGCAACGCGCCGCGGCAGGTGTTCGCCGACGCGCTGGCCAGAGCCATCGGCCAGCAGCAGATACGCACCTTCGGCGCGCCGGCCGACAGCCGCGCCGCGCTGGTGTGCGTGGCGGCCGACTACCAGCTCAAGCGATACTCGCTCCATCTCGACTCCGTGCCGGTGGCCGGGGTGGGACATTCGATCGACAACTCGCGCCCGGCCGCCAACGCTTTCTGGTTTGAGGCCAGCTACGAGCCGCTGCTGATGGCCGACGACGGCAACGCCTTCGAGCTGCGCGGGCCGCGGCTGGCGCTCAAGGCCGGCGCGGTGCCGTTCGAGGAACAGGGGGCGACGCAGACGGCGCAGAACTTCGCTCGTCGCTTCAGCGAGAAGATGCCGCAGATCTGCGCCGCCGTACCTGTGATCGCCGATCTGGCCAACCTTACCGACCTTGCGGCCGTGGCGGCGCTGATTCGCGAAGACCGCCTCGATCAGCGCATCGGCTGGGACATGAGCTGGGTGCTGGGTGATGGATACAAGTTGAGCGTCTACCCCGCGCCCAGGAGTACGCCGACGCTGGTGAACTTCGCCGGGGGAAGCATCGCGGCCGGCGGCGTGAGCCTCTCGCCGCAACGTTTCGTGGGTCGCCAGCAGCGGCTGCCCGATTCCGCCGGAGCGCTGATATCTGTGCGGAGGCAGGCTGCCCGATGAGCCAGCTTTGCGCTATACCCCTGCGATGAACCGCAACGCAATGCCCGTCATTGGTCTGACCATGGACAGCGGCGATCGGCCCGGCCGCTATCAACTGCATGGCGACTATGTGACCTCGCTGCAGAAGGCCGGTGGGCTGCCGTGGCCCATCGCCTATGGTCTGGACCAACGGCTGATCCCGACCATCGTGGATCACCTGGACGGCATCCTGTTCACCGGCGGCGACGATCTGGATCCGGCCCTGTATGGCCAGACGCGGCACGAAAAGGCCGTGCCCATCGACCCTCTGCGGCAGCAGTTTGAGCTGGCGCTGCTGGCGGAGGTGGAGCGGCGGCGGCTGCCGACGCTTGGGATATGCCTGGGATGTCAGCTTATGAACGTCTACCGTGGCGGCACCCTGCACCAGTTTCTGCCCGACGTGCCCCGCCCGCAGCCCATCGAGCACAGACGCCTTGACCGCAAGCTCCCGCGGCACGAAGTGCGACTGGAGGCCGACTCGGCTATCGCCAGGGCGATCGGCCGCAGCACCGTGCTGGCCAACACGTACCACAAACAGGCTCCCGCTCGGCCGGGACGCGGGCTGCGGATCACCGGGCGATCGCCCGATGGCATCATTGAGGCTATGGAGGACCCCACGCTGCCGATGTTCGTGGCCGTTCAGTGGCATCCCGAGCGTCTGCACGATGAGCCGGATCATCTGGCGCTGTTCCAGATGCTGGTGAAGGAGGCGCTGCGGTCGCGACCTGAGCATCCCGCGCAGGCGGAGGAGGACGCTCGCGTGGGCTGATCGCATCGTTCTCCCCCCGGCCCGCACAGGACTCACCGCACTTTGATCCGCGCCGAGGCCCAGCGTCCGGCGGAGTCGCAAACGCGGACGATGTGGCAGCCGGGCGTGGGGGTCCACAACACCGTCTGATCGGAGGGCCAGGCGCCCAGGGCCGTGCCGTCGACAAACCAGTAGAGCAACGCCTGCTGCGGCGAGCTGGCCTTGAGGGCTAGTTGCTGCTGTTCGGCGGACAGCTGCTCCTCGCGGATGATCTCCAGTCCGTCGGTCGGGAACAACAGAGCCAGCGATGGCCGCGACAGGCGCAGCGGCTGCGCTCGCTCGGGCGCGGGGGAAACAGAGGCCGTCGCCGTGGGACGACCCAGGCTGTGGCGCGGCAGGGCGGCGATCAGCCGAAGCGCCAGGGGGGCGGCGGCGTCCTGGCCGACAAGCTCGCGGGCGCCTTCGCCGGCGGGGTTGCCCAGCCAGACAACCACCGTGTAGTGCTCATCCACCGCGGCGCACCAGGCGTCGCGGAACCCAGAACTCGTGCCGGTCTTCCATGCCACATCAAGGGCGGCGGCTTCCGGACACATCGCCCAGGTGCGATGACGCTGGCGGATGGCCGCCAGCGCCTGGGCGGCCGCACGGCCCAGAAGCGGCGAGGGACCAACTGCCACTGGGGGAGGCGACTGCGTGGATGGAAGAATCATGGGGTCACGCGGAGGCGGCCAGGGCACACCGGCCGCGATGCGCATCAGCGCGGCATACGCGCTGGCCACTTCCATCACCGATGCCTCCGCTCCGCCGATGGCCAGCGACAGGCCGTAGCGATCGGGCGATCGCGCCACGCGCGCCAGGCCCAGTTGCCCCATGACCGCGGCCGACCGGTCCACTCCAACCTGCGACAACAGCAGCAGTGCGGGGATGTTGCGCGACTCGGCCAGCGCGGCCGCAGCGCTTATCGAGCCGCGGAAGGAGTGGTCGAAGTTGGCCGGCACATAGCCCGGCCATGCCGTGGGCGAATCCAGAAGAATGGTCGCAGGCGTGGCAATGCCGGCGTCGAAGGCGGCGGCATAGATGAAGGGCTTGAGCACCGATCCCGTCGAGCGGGCCCGGCGGCTCAGGTCAAGGCGGCTGGCCCGCGACGAGATGCTCACCGTGGCCAGACACTGCCCGGTTGACGTATCAAGGACCACCAGCGCCAGGGCATCCACGCCGGATGGCCGCAGCGAGTGCAGATGCGACAAGGCCAGCGCGACGGCCTGCCGCTGAAGGGCGGTGTCGAGCGTGGTGCGGATCGTCTGTCCGGGGAAGCGTTCGGCGAGGTCCAGCAGCGCCGGCAGCGCTCCGTCGGCGTGTAGCTCCGGCGCCTCGCGCACGTGCGGCAGCGCATACCACGCGGCATCGACCGGCTCGGCCATCGCCACCTGGTGCTGCTCCGCCGTGATATACCCCAGGGCCAGCATGCGACCCAGGACAAAGTCGCGGCGGGCCCGCGCCCGCTCGGGAAAGCGATCCGGGCGATAGGCATTGGGGTTCTTGGGAAGCCCCGCCAGCAGTGCCGCCTGGGCAACAGTCAGGTCGCGGCAGTCACGGTTGAAATACCGCCAGCTCGCCGCGCCAACGCCGACAAGGTTGCCGCCCATTGGCGCACGGTTGAGATACTCGACGAGGATTTCGCGTTTGCCGTGCCGGCGTTCGATCTGGACGGCGCGGATCGCCTGCTCGAGCTTATAGGCCAGCGACCGCCGCGCCGGCCGGCGAAGCTGATGCACCTGCATGGTGATCGTGCTGGCGCCGCGGCGGATGCTCATCGCGCGGATGTTCTGCCACGCGGCCGCGGCAACCGCGCGCCAGTTCACCCCGTCGTGCTGGAAGAAGCGCGCATCCTCAACGGCGACGATGGCGGCCAGCAGATGTGGGCTGATGCGGTCCTCCGTCAGAGGCATACGCCACTGATCGTCCATCGCCACCAGAGCAGCCAGGGGCTGGCCATCGCGGTCGAGCACAAATGTGGACGCGCGCAGCGGCGCATCCAGCTCCGGCGGATAGGGCCAGAACGCCACGGCGGCGTTGAACGCCGCGGCCGCGATCAACGGCGCCCCCAGGGCCAGAATTGACAGGCGCATCCTGCGCCGAATCCAGCGGCGTCGCATCATTCACCTGCCTGCCGCCGCGGGCTGCATCGGCTCCACGACAAGCGGCCGGCCGTCGGTCCACAGGCTGCACGTGCCGATGTCGTACATGCACTCGGCCCGGACGGGCGGCACGACGAAGGTGCCCGCGGTCACGGCCCGGACGCTGTACACGTACTGCGCCACGGACGTGCCGGGCATGTCTCCGAAGAGCAGCAGCCGGTCGTCGCGCATGTCCAGACGCGCACCGGAGAAGATCGCGGGACCGCCGCGGGCGCCGGCCTGCGGGTCGGATGCGGCGGAGATCAGGCGCGGATTCTCGATCTCAAGTCCGGCCGGCAGCAAATCCTCGATGGCGATGTTCCGTGTATTGGGCGCGCCTTCGATCGACAGTTCCACGCGGAGCAGATCCCCGCTGCGCACGGAGGCGCCGATCAGCGAGCCGTCCTCCCGCAGATACCGCCGACGGATCTTCAATCCGTTGTCGGCGTTCTCCGGCGCACCCAGCGGCACGCCGCTTTGGAGCCATGTCACATGGCCGCGCGCCGTCGCCGGGCCGGCGATGCGCAGTTGCAGCGGCTGGTCCATCAGCGAGGCCGCCTCGCCGGCTCCGACGCTGTAGACAAGGGCCGAGCCGTCCGCGACGGCGGCCAGTGTGCGCGTGGCCGACGAAAGTTCGGCCGTGTCGTAGGCGGCCGCCCCCTCCAACTGGCGCAGGTATCGGCCAATCGCCATCACCGCAAAGGCGGCGTCCTGAGTGCTGAGCCATCGGCGGTCTCTGCCGGCGTCGGCCAGTTGCTGGACCAGCGCTGGCAGGGCCGGATGGTCGGGCTTGATCGAGAGCATGGCCAGCACCGCCAGGGCGCGGTCGCGAACCGGCGAGCCGAGATTGCCGTCGAGCTGTCGAGTCTGGCGCGGCAGCGGCGGGGCTGCCGGCAGCAGCGAGTCGGCCAGGTCGCGCCGGCCCGCATGCAACTGCGCCAGGGCCAGCAGAAACCGCGTCTGCTGACGCTGCGGCGCGTATTCGGATGGTGCGGCCGATGCCGACTCGTTCGTCAGCTCCATCAGGCGGGCGATGGCGGTGCGAGGCGCCTTGCCGGTCAGGGCCAGCACGTAGCAGGCGTAGGCCTGCGTCTCCAGCAGGTTGCCATCATCATCCGCCCGGTCAAGAAGTTTGCGCACGTAGGCCAGCAGGTGTCTGCTGAAGTCATCGGGTACCGGGTGGCCGGCGGCCTCGGCCTCGACGATGAAATGTGCTGCGTAAACGCTGGCCCAGGGCCAGCTTTGCCCCGAGCCGGGCCACGCTCCCAGCCCACCGTCGGCCGTCTGCGCGGCGATGAGCCTGTGGATGCCGCTCTGGACCTTGTAGGCCACGCGCTGCCGCTCGAATACGCCCGGCGCGATGCGCTGCCCGATGTCACTCAGGTAAATCAGCGGGAAACAGGTGCTGACAGTCTGCTCCATGCAGCCGTAGGGATAGCGCTCCAGGTACTCAAGGCCGGTGGGCAGCTCCAGCGTCGGCCACGCCGTGACGCTGATGTTCAGCGACTGTGTGCCCGCCAGCATTCCGCCGGGTATCTGGAGCTTGAGCGGCTGCTGCGGTGTTACGGCGGCGTATCCGCCGCGCGAGATCATCGGACTGGCCGGACGGACGGGCAGTTCGATGTTCTCCTCAAACCGCTCCGCTCCCATGGTGGCCAGGATGCGGATACGGGCCACGCCGACGGCAGGCAGCGCCGTCATCTCGAAGGCGGTAACCGCCTGGCCGCCTGCGGGAACGTGCAACGCGGGTGGCTCCAGCGTGCTGGCGCTTGTTGAGGAGAACACCAGTGGTCCGCCAGCGGCCGCGCCGGTGGAGGTCTGCATCGGACCCCCGCCGAGCAGCTCCACACGCAATTGGACATCTCCCGGGGCGTCGGTGTTGTTGAAGATTACCAGCGGAACGTGGAAGCGGTCGCCGGGCGCCGCAAAGCGAGGAAGACTGCTCTGCACCAGCAACGGCGAGCGAACCACCGCGCTGCGCTCGGCGGAGCCGAACATCTGACCCGCGTGGGTCACGGCCATAATGCGCAGCCCGCCGGTGAACTCGGGCACGGCGAACTCGGTGCGAGCCACGCCGCTGTCGTCGGTGTGAAGGACCTGGGAGATCAGGCTGACGGGCCTGACGCGCCTGGCCGCCACCGGCGTGCGGTAGCGCGAGGAGACGCCTTCGATATCGCCGCCGACAGCCGACACCCCCTGTGGTTTGGGCACTTCGGGCATGAGCTGGCTGTAAAGGTCGCCCGAGCGCACGCCCAGTGCCCGCTGGCCGGTAAAGAACGCCAGCGGATCGGGGGTGCGGAACCCCGTGAGCTGAAGGATGCCTTCATCCACCGCGGCCAGCGTCACGGCCGCGTTGCGCACCGGCAGACCCGTCTCGCTGGTGATGCGTACGGCCACGTCCAGCGTGCTTCGCGGAAGGACGTGCGGCGGAGCCTCGATCGCGACGTTCAGCCGCCGCTCGGCCGGGTCGATGCGCAGACGGGTGGCGCCGAACGCGCGGTGGATGCGCCATGGGGTGTCGCTGCGCACCTCGCGGAGCACCGTCGCTGTCACGTACGCGTTCGGACGCATTTCTGGGGTAATTTCGATCGGCACGCCCAGTTGCGAGGCAGTCATCGGCAGTACCTGGGCGCTGAGCACGCGGTCGGTTTCCACGGTCAACAGCAGCGTCCCGGGAAACGGGCTGCGGACCAGCGCCTGGGCGCGGCGGCCGATGCGCAGCGTGTCCGGCGCATCGCTTTGTTCCGCGGGCGCTTCGCCCTCAACGGGCAGGATGGCAATCTGCAGCCGTTCGGGCCGCTCCCGGCTGATGTTATCGTCCCAGGGGCTGCCGTCGCTGACGTAGAACGCATGGCTGGTCATCGCGCCGGTGCGGCGGTCGCGCAAGCGCAGGACGTAGCTGCCGTTCGTCGGCACCTTCAGACTCGCGCTGCCGCGGCCGCTCACAACGCGAAGCGGGCTGGGCGCTTCGGCGTCATCGGCGGCATTCAGGACGCGCGTCGACTCGTAGCGGTATTGCCCGTCGCTGTACACCAGCGAAGTGTTCCAGCTTTCACGCAGGACGTCCACGTCCAGATCGCCGTCTACCTCTGCCAGCGCGCCGTCGGGGCCGACGAGCACGACCTCGTACTCGAAGCTTGAATCCGCGCGCAACGCCCCGGTTGTCGTGCGGCGGAGGCCGACGTAGTACGGCAGCACGTCGACGGCCGCTTCCGTCCAGTTGACCACCGCCCGGCCGCTGGGCTCGTGCACCGAGGCCGAAACCATCAGCCGCCAGGGCCCCAGATACTGGCTGTTGATCGGCCGACTCGCCAGCGCGGCGGGCTCCGTGGCATCGGCGGCGGTCGATTCCTTCAGCAGATCACCCAGGCTGATTTCCCAACGTCCGCGGCCATCGTCATTCAGCGCCAGCTCCGCAGCCGGAGATGGGACGATCTGGCCCATAGCCGAGTGGCCCGGCAGCTCGATGGTGCGGGCCGAGTCGCCGAAGACCCAGCCGGCGAACGCCGCGGGATGAAAGCCGGCCGGCTCCAGACTCACATTCAGCTCAGCGCGCAGACCGGCGGCGGGACGGCCGAACAGGTAATCCGCCTGCGCCTGGGCGACGAGGGGCTGCGCCGCTGGCCGCAGGCGAAGAGAGGCGGTCTGCGGCGACGGCTGCTCACCCAGCCATACCTGGACCCTGATGCGCTGGGGCATGAACTCCTCCACCTGGAAGCTGGTCGAACCGAGACTGGCGGAGCGGTTCGACTCGCCCGGCAGATACAGTTCGGCGCTGTAGCGCCCGGTGGGCAGGTCGGCGGGCAATTGCAGCGACCACGCGGCCGCGCCGTCGGCGTCGAGCATGACCGTCTGGCTCAGGTAGTTGCGAAGGTCGGGGCGGCGGATTTGCCATCGCAGGGGAAACGGCAGCGGCACCTGATTGTCCTGGCCGCGTACGATGGCGCGCAGATGGACCGTCTCGCCGGGGCGGTATACGCCGCGCTCGGTGTAGACGAAGGCCTCATAGCCGTCGCGCAGATATGGGCGCCCGCCGATCTCGGCCTCGCTCATGTCCCACTTGCCGCTGCGCAGGTCGAGCCAGGTGAGGCCGCCGGCGGACTGGGAGCTCTGGCCGCGCCGCTCGGCGATGACCACGGCCGGCGCTTCGCCTTCGGGCGGATCGAGGCTGACGACGTTGGCCAGGCCGTCGCTGTTGGTCAGCGCCTCGCCCATCAACTGGTTCTTGTTGGTGTAGACGCGCACGCGCACGTCGGGCAGCGGCTGCGCCGTCTTGAGCGAGACCGCCCACACCAGCACCGATCCGCGCGACTGCTTGGCCGTCAGACCAATGTCCGACAACGACACAACCGCCGACGCCGAAAGACCCACCGAATCGCCCCAGTGGAAATCGTCATCGCGCCGGGGATCGGCCGCCGCGGTGGCGCTGAGGGCGATGCGATACACGCCATCGCTGAGTTTGTCCCCTCCCAGCAGTTGTTCCAGGTCCAGCGCCAGCGGCTGCGAGACGTTACGCGCGCCGTCAAGCCGGATGGTGCGCATCGCCAGCGGCTGGCCGAAGTACGTGGGATCGCCCCAGCGATAGCGTTCACCCAGTGTCCGCCAGGCGACCAGATTGTTGTCGTAAACACGATGGATCCGTACGGCGACCTCGCGGACATTCACGGCGTGGGCCATGAGGGTGCGATTGCCGGCGGAACCCAGGTAGCCCTCGCTGTGCTCGAACCACACGCCCGGTCGCCGGTCGGGGACGAACGCGCTGAGGGTATCTGGACGGGGGAACTGACGACGATCCGCGCCGGGCGGCCTTTTGGCGATGCGCACGGAATAGCGGGTGCCCGGGATGAAGGCGCCCCGCAGCATCACTCCGCGCCAGTCCGACTCCATGGCAAACGGCACGGCCGGCTCCACCGAGATGACCTGGCGCAGGTGCTCCAGGCTGACGGTGTTGTTGAACCGCAGGCACAGCGCCGGCTGACCCCGCGCGGGGCTGCGGGCGAGCAGCGACGTGGCCACCAGCGTCTGATCCAGCGGCAGAGTCCACTCGTAAGCCTGGGTCATCCCCAGCGGGCCGCTCAGACCGGTCAATCCGGCCTCGATACGCACGGTGAGCTGGGCATTGGCACCGTGGATGGGGATCGGCTCGGTCAGGACACGCACGAGGTTTCCAACGGCCTGGCCGTGCAGATCGCAGCGTACAAGCCGCCGATCCGGCCCGCGCACCACCAGCTTGCTCAGGACATCGGAAGGCAGCACGCGATCGCTGAACTCGATCTCGATGAGGAACCGGTCATCCTCCTGGAAAGATGCCTGGCGGACGCCCACGACCGCCAGCGGCGCAACCCGGACCACTGCCTCGAAGGGTCCATTCATCACAAAGCCCTCGGGCGAGCGCAGGGCGCCGGCCGCCAGCACGAGCTTCAGCGGGGTGGCGCGCGGCAGGTCTTCATCGGGCACGAAACTCAGCGTCCGCGCATCGGGCCACGTCCATCGCCCGCTGACGGGCGGTGTCACTTCGCCTGGGGGGCGGCCATCGTCGCTGGCGACCACCGGCATGTTGAAGCGCCAGGAAACGGCCTGGCGCACGCCGATCACGGCGTCGTTGCCGGGAAGGAAGCTCTCCACGCGCAGCATGTTCCGGCGCATGGGCACATACGCGCGGTGGTAGGCGAACCACGCGCCGGTGTTGAGGATGGCGAAGCAGAGAACGGTAACCCAGAAGCGGCGGCCTCCGGCCGACAACCAGCGCCTGGCGGGTGCGATCATAGCTCAGTCCTCCATGACTGGCGGCGATGTACAGCAACAGTCTAACCGAGCCATCGGCAACGGCAAGGGGCGTCCGGGGCGTCCGGGAGTGTCAGAGGACGCCCGTGCTACCGCCAGCCGGCGGGTTGTCCGCGGGCGCGGGCTTCCGTGACACCTTCGCACGTCAAGCACACTGTGCCCCGCACGCCACTACCCTTCTCAACGCACGGCGCGGCGCAGGGTATTCGACCTCGTGAGATTCCATATTCCAAACCATTATCGGGCGGCCGCCGTGCCGCTGGTCCTTGCCCTCGCGTGGGTCATTCTCACACCCCTGTGGGGCGCGGAAGGCCCGGATGCCGCCTCAACCTCGAAAGGCCCCTCTGTGTCGCCGGCCGCCACGATTCGCATTGACAACACGCCCGCTGGACATCATGCCGACTGGTGGGCCACGTTCGCCGCGCAGTATGACCCCTTCCAGTGGATGTGCGAGGGCACCTCGCCGCCGCTGGGGCGCCGCGGCATGAACGAGTCGTGGTGGACCATCGAGCGCGAGCGCGTGAAGAAGTTCAACCTCCAGGGCATCCGCATGTGGTTTCAGATCGATTGGTGGGAGCCCTACAACGACAACGACGACCCCCATCATTTCGAGCCCGACTTCAGCGGCTTTGCCGTCGACAGCCCGCGCATGCAGGCCGTCTATCGCTTCCTCGACCTGTGCCAGGAGGCCGGCGTGGAGGTGGGGCTGAACTTCGGCTGGAAGCTCGGCCAGCCCACGCGCAGCTGGCTGGGCGGCGGCTGGGGCAACACCGGCGCCCCGCCGCGCCCCGGTCGCGGCGGCGCAGTGCCCCCCGCCGATGCAGCGCCCCGCCTCGTGCCCGGCAGCAACCACATCCGCGACGCCGAGGAGCACGCCGAGTCGCTCATCGCCCTGCTGAAGTATCTCAAGCAGGTCCGCAAGTACACCTGCATCACCCAGCTCACCTTCGGCAACGAGCACGAGTACAACTATCCCGACATGTATCCGGCCGCACTGCGCCGGCTGCGCGAAGAGGGCCTGCGCGACGGCCTGATCGTCTGGGGCATCGAGACCAACCGCGACATGAAGCTTAATCTGCCCTACGTGGGCGTGGTCGACACCTTCACCGTCCACATCTACCGCCGCGGCGTCGACTGGGAGCGCGAGGTCAACAGCTACTACGACATGCTCGGTCCTCACGGCTCGCGCAAGGGCACGACCGGCCGCGTGTGGCTCTCCGAGTTCGCCTTCGGCGGCGATGACCGCTATGACCACGGCCTGTTCATCACCGACGCCCTGATTGGCAATGCCAACGCCGGCGCCTATGCCATCGGCGCCTGGCGTTTGTCCGATCAGCACCTGCCCGACAACCTGCGAACCGCTGACGGCCGCGACAAGTTCAACACCGGCCTGCACGAATGGGGCATCTGGCGCTGGATTCCCTGGATGCAGCGCCCGCGCGATGTCTACTGGGCCGCCAGCCTCATGACGCGCTACATTCCGCGCTGGTCGGCCATTCACAAGCCGCAGATCGAGGGCGACGTCAAGGCCACCTGCTTCAAGAAGGACGACGACTACACGCTGGTGGTTCTCAACAGCGCAACGGCCGCGAGGCAGATCACGGTCGACTTCCGCGAGGGCGTGGGACGCGCTTTCTACAGACATCTGTACTCGCCGGAAACGCTCCCCCAGGGCCCCTACGACACCATCATCCCCAGCGACCGCACCTTCGCCGACGGACGGATCACCGACACGCTGCCGCCCCAGTCGATGGCTCTCTACACGACGATTGCCGACTTCCCGCAGGTGGAGGTATCGCCGACTGTGGGCAGCGGCGCCGCCGGTAACCCGATCGCATTCTCGGCTCGGGCAATCAGCGCTGGTCCCGGCCCACATCAGTTCGACTGGAGCGTGGAGGGCGGCGCCGTCAACGGCACCATCGACGCCAACGGCCTGTACACGCCCCCCGCCGGCACGCCGGCCATCGAACCGGTCGTGATCCGCGCCCGCCTGCGCAACGCCCCGCGCCAGCCGGCGTTTGACGGCCTGGCCGTGGTGATGTTCGAGGGCGTGCCCATGGATCGTCCGGCCCGTCCGGAGATCGTGCTGCATCGCGGCGTGGACGAGGCACGCGGCTCGCCCGGACCGCGCCAGATATTCCTCGGCAACGAAGTGGCCGTGGGCAGCGTCATCCAGCGCAGCTTTTCGATGCACAACCTGAGCGACCGCCCCGCCGAGTACACCATCACCAGCAGCGTTCCGTGGCTCAAGGCCTCGCCGATGTCGGGACAGATCGCCCCCATGGCGCCGGCCGTTACCATCAATCTCACGATCGATACCACGGGCCTGCTGCGCGGCCGGGGATACATCGGCTACGTGATCATCGACTCTCCGCGCGGGCTGGGGCGCGACGTGATCGACGTGTACTTTATGACCGCGCGGTAAGCGCGCTTCATCCGGCCGCGCGCCGGCGCGTCACAGAACGGCCCCCGCGGGTGATCTACGCCTGCGTGGGCAGCATCGCCTGCGTCACCTCGTGCTCCAGTGGCTCGCCCCGCAGGAAGCGGATCGTCTCCGACACGGCCAGCTCGCCCATGTCCAGCCGTGCCTGCTTCATGGCGCCGGCGATGTGCGGCGTCAACAGAATGTTCGGCGCCGTGCGCAGGGGCGAGCCGGCGGCCGGCGGCTCGGGGTCGGTGACGTCCAGGACAACGTACAGCGGCCGGCGCTTCACCTCCGCCACCAGCGCCTGCTCGTCAACCAGCGTCCCGCGCGAGGTGTTGATGAACAAGGCGTGATCGGGCATGAGCGCCAGCCGCTGCGCATCGATCATGTGGCGTGTCTCGGGGATGTTGGGAGCGTGCAGCGAGACGATGTCGCAGGCGCACGCCTCTTCGAGGGACACCCGCTCGACGCCCAGTCGCGCTGCGTCGTCGGCACGGACGTATGGATCGTACAAACAGATGCGCAACCGAGGATGCGCCTTGAGTAGGCCGATGACGGCGCGCCCGACGCGTGAGGCCCCGATAATGCCGACGCTCAGGTCCTGAAGCTCGCGGCAGACGTCCTTGCGTCGGGCCACCTCCTCGTAATCACCGCGCGCAAAGGCCGCGGCGATCCACGGCACCTGCTTCAGCGCCAGCACCATCATGGCCACGGTGAACTGGGCCACGGGGATCGCGTTGACGGATGCGGCCGTGCTGACTCGGATGCCGCGGGCGAAGAGTGCGTCGCTGACGAAGGGCTTGACGGTGCCGGCGCTGTGGGCCAGCAGGCGCAGCTTCGGGGCCATGGCAAGTAAGTCTTCATCGAAGCGCGGCGAACCCCAGCCGCTGATGGCGACCGTCGCCTCGGCCAGCGCCTGCCGCAGCGCCTGCCGGTCGCGGGCATCCACCGGGCCGCGCACCTGGGCCACGGTCCGCAGCCGTTCCAGGTCCACCGGCCGGAACATGCACCGGGCCACTTCCTCTGAAAGCGCCAGCGCCACAACGGGTCTGGGTTGATCGGACATGCGACCCATTATGCCGCCGCAGCCGTCCGGCGGCCAAGCCCCGCCCCGCTCCGCGCGAAAGCGCCGGGCGTGTGTGCTTCGTGCCTCGGCACCGGCATCAGGCGCATCAGCATGCTTGAGTCCGGCCCGGATGGCGTATACGCTGTCACGTCAGGCCCGCGTAGCTCAGTTGGATAGAGCGCTGGTTTCCTAAACCGGAGGTCTCAGGTTCGAGTCCTGACGCGGGTAAGTCCCCAGCACGCCGGCCAACGCGGAGCGGGGCGCGCTCGGCGCCTGCTGCGTCGCTGTTGCTGGGTCGACGAAGCGCCGCCCAGCGACCGTCGCGACGCCGCGACCGCCCTCGCCGCCTCTGGTGGGCCTGGATACGATGTTCTTCATGCCTCCGCGCCCCCTGCTGATCACCAGCCGCACGAATCCGCGCATCCGGCGAATCGCCCGGCTCCGCCGCCAGCGCGAGCGGCGCGAGGCTGGGGTCTTTGTCGCCGAGGGTTTCCGCGAGGTCGGCCGGGCGATGGATGCGGGGCTGCAACTCGAGGAGCTGTACTGGAACCCGCGTCTCAGCGGCATGGACTTCGAAGCACTGGCGGCTCGATTCCCGGCGATCGCGTCGCGGCCGCAGGCTGTGTGCGAAGTGAGCGTTCCGGTCCTCGAGGCGATGACGTATCTGGATGAGCCCGAGGGCATCGTGGGGGTCTTCCGCGAGCCGCGGTGGGAAGCGGCGCAGATCGCATCGCGTGCCGACTGGCCCGACCTGTGGCTGGTGGCCGCTGGCACCGGCAAGCCGGGGAATCTGGGGGCGATGGCCCGCTCCGCCGCCGCGGCCGGCGCCACGGGCATCATCGCCGCCGACGCCGAAGTCGATGCGTTCAATCCTAACGCCATCCGCGCCAGCACCGGCGCGGTGTTCATCCTGCCGATTCTCCGCATGTCGGCCCAGGCGGCCATCGATCTGCTGCGCGGGCGCGGCGCAGCCATCCTGGCGGCCGCCGCCGATGCGGTTGAGTCGTATACCAGTGCGGACATGACCGGCCCGGTTGCCCTGGTGATCGGGGCGGAAGACCGGGGCCTGCCCCGCAAATGGCTCGACGCGGCCGACCGGCGGATTTCCATTCCCATGCGTCCGGGCCCGATCGACTCGCTGAACGCTGCAACCACGGCCGCCGTCCTGCTGTTCGAGGCGGTGCGTCAGCGGGGGCGGTAGTGATTGCTCTGGGCAGCCTCCTACCCGGCGGTTGCATCATCGCGAGGCCGGCGATCACCAGCAGAAACTGAACAGAAGATTGGCCACTGCCAGGGCCGCTCCCAGGGCGAAGGCAGTCTTCTTGACATCCGCCCGCCCCTGCCGATGCTTTGGGCCACGGCCATGGATCGGCGCGCTGCGCTGCGGCGGGCCTTCGTTATTCGGATTTCGCCATTGATTCGGGCTTCGGATTTCGCCGTTCGTCATTGCCCCGACCCAGTCACCGCGCTACAGGAGAGCCCCAACATGTCCATCCACTTCCAGCGTCACCCCGAAAACCCCATCGTCGTCCCCGGCAAGTGGGACTGGCGCCTGGCGGCCGTGTTCAATCCGGCCGTCATCTACGACGAGGGCAGATTCTATATGTGGGAGCGCACGGCGGGAGGTCTGCGCCCTTACTACTGCTATTTCGGCATGCTGGTGAGCGACGACGGCGTTCACTTTGAGCACGTCAGCGACAAGCCCGTCTTCACGCCCACGATGGCCGGGAGCAAATACGGCAGCGTGCAGGACCCGCGCGTGGTGCGCATTGGCGATACGTATTACATGACCTATGCCTATCGCCCGTATGCCTGGAGCTGCCATCCCACGGGCGTCGGCGTGCCGGAAGCGCATGAGACGGTCCACCCCGGAGTCGTGCGGCCGGCGTTCGATCCGGCCAACCCCGGCTCATCGAACGTCTCAGGCAATCTGCCCGACAACATGACCCGCTCGGGACTGGCCATTTCCAAAGATCGCGTGAACTGGAAGCATCACGTCTGGCTGACGCCCGACAACATCGACGACCGGGACGTCATCCTCTTCCCCGAGAAGATCAATGGCCGATTCGCCCTGCTGCGCCGGCCGCTTCAGTTCGTCGGGCCCAGGTACGGCGTGGATCATCCGAGCATCTGGATCACCTTTTCCGAGGACCTGGAGAACTGGTCTGAGCCGCAGCTACTGGCCAAAGCCGAGTACAAATGGGAGGACAACCGCATCGGCGGGTCGATGCCGCCGATCAGGACGAGCAGGGGCTGGCTGACGCTGTATCACGGCGTGGAGACGGTCGACCCGAAGATCAGGCGCGTGATCTACCGGATGGGCGCGATGATGCTCGATCTGAAGGACCCGACAAAGGTCATCGCGCGATGCAGGAGCTTTGTAATGGAGCCGGAGACGTATTATGAGAAGTTCGGCCTCTATATCCCATATACCATCTTCCCGACGGCCGGGGTGGTGAAGGATGGCATTCTGCACGTCTACTACGGCTGCTGCGACACCTCGATCGCGCTGGCGACGATTCCCCTGGAAGAGCTGGTGGAGCATGTGATGCGGAGCTGAGGACCGACCCGCATCAGATCAGAAACCCGGCAGCGGTGTCGGCCCGATGCCATTGGCCAGGAGCGGAGGCGCATTTGGCCGCCTGTGGCTGCGACTGTCATGGCGTGCACAAAGGGCGGGTGACGTCGAAGGCGCGCGGCTCGCCGGTTGGAGCAGGTCTCCGGTTCACGCCCACGTGCGTGCGGCCGGCCTCGATCAGGAGTAGTAGGTGCTGTAGATGACGTAGACAAACACGAGCAGCAGCACCAGGAAAACCGACAGCAGTGGCACCAGTCGTGGATTACGCGCTGTGATCGTTCGCGCCTCGCCAGCGTTTGCGGCCGACGACTGTACCAGATCGCATGCCTGGCAGAGGTATTTTCCACCTGAGCGGACCATCTCCTGGGGCATGAACTTGCGTCCGCAGGCGGGGCAGGTGACACCTTTGCGGGCGCGTTTGTCCTGTGCAGTACACTCGGCGCACCAGTAGTTGCCCTGATCGTCGCGGAAGCGGGGCAGATCGGTCACGTCCGTGCCACAGATGCAGCATTTCTTGCGGGTAGCCATAGCCATGCCTCCGGTCAGCAACTGTAAGCATAACACCAGAGAACTGTGAAGATCCAGTTGGGATTCGGTTCAGATACGGCTGGGCTGCAATGCGCCGCCGATGATTTCGCACATCAACCGTATTACATCCCTGAATCGCTTTTAGCGCAGCCTTGCCCGAAGATCAGTAATTCACAGGCAACATCCTTAACAAATCGGCGGCACACTTTCGGCGGATTCGCTGAAGTCAGCGAATGACAGGCATTGCATCTGTGGCGAAGGAGCACTCATGAGACCCTTTCACAAACGGGCGTTCACGCTCATCGAACTGTTGGTTGTCATCGGAATCCTGGCTCTGCTGATGGGCATCCTCCTGCCCGCTCTTCAGAGCGCGCGCGAATCGGCGCGGCAGGTCAAATGCGCGGCCAATCTTCGCAGCATCGGACTGGGCCTCATGAAGTACGTCGTTGATTACAACGGCACCTATCCGGCAGCCTACCTGTACAAAGGACACACGATCTCGGGAGGCGTCCAGTCGCCGGACTCACCGGTGCACGGCTACATACACTGGAGCAGCTACCTCTATAGCGAGGGTATTCGCGGGCCGGCGGCCTACGAGCATATGAAAGGCTGGGAAATGTTCCAGTGTCCTTCGCTGGAGGAAGGCGGGTTGCCGCCTACGAATCCGGCTCCGTCGATGCGCATTCCGGGCCAAGTGGTGGATCCATCGGCCCGCGGAATCGACGAGCAGGCGCCTCGCTGCGCCTACACGCTGAATGAGGCCATCTGTCCGCGCAACAAGTTTACAGTCGGGTTCCAGGGCGCGCCGCGCGGAGCGTACGTATCCCAGTATGTGAGGGCCAGCCGCATCAAGCGGCCGGCCGAGACGATCCTGGCAACCGAGTTCTGGGAAGACTGGCGCATCGTGTCGGAAGTGGGCTACGGCGAGGAGGAAGTGCCAGTGGTCAAGAGCCACCGACCCGTGCACGCCTTCCGCGGCACCCAGGGCGGGCTGGATATGAACCGGGTCACCGCCAGCGACCCCTTCCGCCGTCCCCCTCTGCCCACCGTCATGGAAGTCACGCCCGCCGAACTGGCCGTCCCGCCGATCATCCCGGGACAGGGATCGCTGACGCGGCTAGACTGGGTCGGCCGCAACCATGGCCTTGGCCCTATCCACAAGAGGCGGACGAACTTCCTGTACTGCGACGGGCATGTTGAAACCAAACTGCTGGAACAGACGCTACAGCCGTTCCAGTGGGGAGACACCTTCTACAGCCTCCAGGGCTGTGACAACGTTCTGAAGAGAAACTGATGAAGCTCGATTCGCCGCAGCGCCGGGTGTACGGAGCAGCGGCGGATTGTGGTCCATGCGTATTGGAGGAAACCATGCAGAGTGAGAAAACAAGCCGAGTCCGAGGGATCTGGCGCCGCAGAACCCGTGCCTTGTTCGCGGCGGTGTCGGCCGCCAGCGCACTGTTCGGGGCGGCCGGCCTCCAGGCCGGGGCAACCGGCGGATCGGATCAGATCTTTAACATCTCGACGAGCGGCGCCACCGCCCTGGGCGCATTCACCCGTGCCGACGGCGCCATCAAGAGCATCATGAACCTGGGCACCAGCTCGATCACCATCGGCGGCACAACCTACACTTTGGACGCCGACGGCGAAGCGCTGAGCTCCACCGTCAAGAGCGCCATGGCGGGACTGGATCGCTGGGCGTACTACTATCACGAGACGGGTTCCGTGGAAGGTATCCTGGAGCTGGCCGACGGCTATGGTCTGACGACGACAAGCCTGCGTCCCTTCGACGCCACATCGGGCAATCCGTTGTATCTGAGCGGCAACGTCTTCAACGCCACGCCCGAACTCAACGACACCACCAGCCCGCCCACGCTCACCATCAACGGCGTGAGCCAGAAGAACGGCTACATCCTGGGACGAAACTACAGGAATCAGACACCGGGCACGAGCAGCCTGGCGAGCACGAATCCGACGTTCCAGATCATCCCCCCCGGAAATCAGTCGGCCTCGGGCACCCAGTACGGCCAGGACCTGCCCAAGATCGCCTGGTCGGACGTGCCGACGTTCCAGACGTTCGCCAACCCGGGCCCGGCCAACCCCTTCGCAAGGCCCCTGGACGATCCGGCAACGCCGGTGATCGAAAACACGGCCGGCTACGGCAAAGCCCGGCCGCAGGGCAACTCCAACTTCCAGAAGCTGCGCGACATCGATGCGATCAGCGGCGGACAGGCCAACTTCCGCAACGATTCGCTGGCGGTTGTGCCCTTTGCCGTGGTGGCCAATCCCGGAACCGGGCTGGCCAAGGTCACCGAGGCCGAGGCCCGATGGCTGCACGCAGTCGGCCGGCTGCCTAACGGCGCCGATTTCAACGTAGTGACGCGCGATCCGGGATCGGGCACGCGAAATCAGGGAGGCAACAATCTGGGTCTGGATCCCTCCTGGGCCAGCGGCGAGCGCGATCGCATCATTCCCAGCGGCACCAAGTCTTTCACCGTCGTTTCCCCCGATGGTCAGGTCCTCACGCTGTTGCCGGGTGATGAGGGCCGGCCGCTCAATCTGCTGGACGGCGGATCCTCGACGCTGCTGCGGATAGAGGACCGAGTTGGGCCCAGCATGCGCTTCAGTGACAAGACGTCGGGTGGAAGCCGTCTGGTGCCCGCCGTGCTCGCCTCGCGCATGGCGGTCGGGGCGCACTTGTCCGTCGGCGACGTGGCCACCCGCACCGATGCTTACGCGGATGCATACGGAAAATCGCGACAGACCCGCGTGCTGGCGATTGACTGGGCGGAGCGCCCCGGAGAACCCGTGGCCGGGTATGTGCAGCCAACGGCTGAGAACGTGACCGAGGGCTTCTATCGCTTCTGGTCGTATTCCCAGGCGGTGACCGTGCGCGACCTGAACAATCCCAACGCCGTCAGACCGCATGATCCTGCGCAGCACAATACGCAGTACACGGTGGCTCAGGAGGCGGTGCTGGCAGGAGAGGCACGCAAGTTCCTCGACAACATCATGAACTCAACGGCGGACTTCCCCAATCCAGTCACCAATGCCACTCCCGCCGACGGCATCCTTCAGGCCGGGTTCATCATCACCCAGATCATGGGCACACAGAAAGCCTATGACGGGGCCGTCCAGGTTCCGCGTACGCGCAGCACGGTCGATCCCGATGGTCCGGGGCCAAAGCTCTCCGAGCAGGCTATCTGGGAGATCTGGAAGAACGCCGTCGGGTACGGAACGACGCTGAACTTCGCGGACTTCACCAATTTTGAGAACCTCGTCCCCGGCTACAACCCCAACACCGCCAGCTCCACGCAGGTAAAGTACGACCTGTACCGGCGGGCCAACACCCTTGCCACCGGCGCGGCCAATGCCGACGCCTCCATCACCGTCACACAGCGTGTGGCTCTGGCCGGCGACTTCAACAATGACCAGGTTCGCGACCTGGCGGATGTCCCGGCAATGGCCAGGGCCTACGCCAACCCCGACGCCTATCTTGCCGACGCCAGTCTGGGCGGACCGCAGGTGGCCGCGGCCGCGGCACACGCCCTGTCGGTCGAGAAGCCAAGCCTGGGCGGCAATGGCGTGGCAGGTCAGGCTCGGGCCAAACTCGGCCTGGTGGTGCTCAGCGACTTCAACGCAAACGGGAACATCACGGCCGCCGACAACGATACAGTGGCTGTCGAGCGCGCCGATGTGAAATGGTTCCTCTACGGCGCCGCGATCGACACGTCCGGCTTCGGCACAGCCAAGGCCAGGCGCGAGGACGGCGTGCGTCTCGGGCAGCTCAAGAAGAATCAGGCCATCGACACGTTCAACCTGACGCTGGATAGTTTCGTTGGTACTCTGACCAATCCCGCGACGGGTGTTTCGTACACTCAGAACGAGATCAACGAGCTGAAGTTCGAGAAGCGGGACGTCGATGGCAGCGGCAGCCGTGCCTTCGCCAGCGGCGACAAAGCGTTCTTTGATGATGCTCTCATCGTCGACCGCTTCCAGGGCATGCGATACACGAGTCTGGCCGATCAGCTCAATGCCCAGATCGCGCGACGGTATGAGATTCACCCCGACGATCAGGCCGTTCACGGCACTCATCGCTGGGTGCTGACCAACTTCAACCTTGTTAACGCCGAGCTGACCGACAGTTCTGATGGGCTGATCGATCAGGCGGACTTGGACGTGATGAATCAGGCCCTCACCGCAACCGCCGGCGTGAACCCCACGGGGCGGGTGGACATCAACTGGCCGACGATTGCCGATGGTGTGGCCCGTAACTACAACAAGGTTGGCAGCGGCACCATCGTGCTGGCGCCGGGCGCGGGATCGCAGATCAGCGTGCCGGCCGGCGGCTCGAAGTTCGGCATTTATGCCGGTACGCTGGTGGTCGGTGGCGCGGTCGATCCGTTCAGCGACAACGTGGGCGGGCTGGGCATGGCGGCGGGCCAGCCTGGCGGCCGCGTGGAGCTGGAGGTGACCGGCGGCACACTGACGGTGGACAGGCCGGTGATCAAGCTCGCCAAACTGACGATGGGCGCCGGTGGGACTGCCATACTGAATGCCGGTGGCAACAAGACGCTGGTGACCGAGAGCCTGCTGATGGACGGCGGCAGTATCAACCTCAGGGATAACGACCTGCTTGTTGAAACCGCGACGCTTGCGGACGTGAAAGCCGCCATCGTCGCCGGCCGCAACAATGGCATGTGGAACGGCAACGGCATCATGAGCGACCTGATGGGATCGGACAAAGCTCTGGCTTATGCCAGCGGCTCGGATCCGGTTCTTCAGAGCTGGGGCAACATGTTCAATGGGCAGCCGTTCGACGCCGACTCGGTGATCGTCAAGTACACCTATGCGGCCGACGCCAACCTCGACGGCCAGGTGGACGTGGTGGATTTGGGTATTCTGGCCACGAACTGGCAGGGCGAGAACCGGAATTGGACGACGGCCGATTTCAACTACTCGCCCGACGGGAAGGTTGACGTGGTGGACCTGGGCATTCTGGCGACCAACTGGCAGAAGGGCGTAGGCAGTCCTCTGTCGCTGAGCTTCGCCGATGCGCTGGGGCTGTTCCCGCAGTTCTCGCAGATCACCGTCGTGCCGGAGCCTGGTGCCCTGGGGCTGCTGGCGATCGGGGCCGCGGCCCTGATGCGACGACGACCGCGGCGCTGACAGGTGCCAGGGGAGAGTGCTTGTCCGGGACCGTCTCAGAGCGCTCTGGGACGGTCCCGCCGTTTTTCCTGCGGTCACCCGACCGCCGCGGTGTCCTCGCCGTCGAAGTCGGCTAGGGCATGAGTGGGGAATACTCATGCGGCAGAACCGTAATGCCCAGGTGGTCGCTCGGCAGCTCGCCGCCACGCGGTTGTGCTCCGACATCGGCCCGCCGGCAGCATGTTACCGTCAGCCGGCCGGGACCTGAAACTCGCAGGGCCATGGCCACGCCCTCGAAGGTCACCTGAAGGTCGTTTTCGCCGCCCTCGGGGTTGCGCTGCACGATGCCCTTGCCGCCCTGGGCCACGATCAGTCGGCGCGTGCCGTCGATCGCGCGCCACTTGCCGACGTCGGCCAGGGCCAGTTCGTTGGTGAAGTTCAGCGGCGGCGCTTCGGCGCCGGTCTCGCCATAGAAAAAAAGGGCCCGGCCAACCAAGCCCACCAGCCGCCATTTGTTGGGCGCCAGCCGTCTCAGGTCGAATCGGTATTCCAGCTCAAGCTTCATGGTGCGCTTCCTCGTAGTTCATCGGGGCATTCTCAACGGCCGGGTATCGTAGCGATTGTCGTCCTGGCCGAAAGGCGCAGCAGGGGCAGCTCAACGCCCCTCACATCATCGCGATATCTATGTCGAAGCCCCATACCCCGACAGGAGCGCTCTTCCATGATGCTGCGAACGTGGCTTGTACTTGGTCTGTTGTCCGTCTCGTGTCTGGCCCAGGCGGCCGAGCCTTCGACCCGCCCCACCACCCGGCGTGCTCCACCGCCGCCGGCCTATCTGGACGAGGCCTGGGCTGGTAGCGATTTCCAGAAGCAGGGCGAGTACGAAGGCGTGGGCGACGGCAGCCGGCTGGGCGCGCAGATCATCGCCATGGGCAGGGGCGAGTTTCGTGGCGTGTTTCTTGCCGGGGGACTGCCCGGCGCAGGCTGGGATGGTGCACAGAGACGCGAGGTCAACTCCACCGCGGTCAATGGCCGCATCAGGTTTGACTGGACCGAAGGCCGCTGGTTCGAGCTGGAGGAGGGCAAGCTGGTGTTGAAGGGCGGCCAGGGTGCGCCGGCTGAGCTGAAGAAAGTGCTGCGCCAGAGCCCGACTCTGGGCGCCAAGCCGCCCCAGGGCGCGATTGTGCTCTTCGACGGCACGAACACCGACGCGTGGGTGCGCGGCCGGATGGACAGCCGCAACCTGCTGATGGTCGGCACGCAGACGCGGCAGCGATTTGGCGACTGCACGCTGCACGTCGAGTTCATCCTTCCCTTCATGCCCGACGCCCGCGGTCAGGGCAGGGGCAACAGCGGCGTGTACCTCCAGAACCGCTACGAGGTGCAGGTGCTCGACTCGTTCGGGCTGCGCGGCGCTGACAACGAGTGCGGCGGCATCTATCAGAACGCCCGCCCGCTGGTGAACATGTGCTTCCCGCCGCTCTCCTGGCAGACGTTTGACATCGACTTCACGGCCGCGCGGTTCGAGGACGGCCGCAAGATCGCCAACGCGCGCATCACGGTGCGCCACAACGGCGTGGTCATCCACGACAACCTTGAGATCAGGGGCGCCACTGGCGGCGGCCAGCCCGAGGCCGACACGCCCGGTCCGCTGATGCTCCAGGATCACGGCAACCCCGTGTTCTACCGCAATATCTGGATCGTGCCGCGGTAACTTGGCGGCTGAGCGTTTCAGGTGCCGGCGAATCGCTCCCAGTGCAGCAGCGACTCCAGCGAACGCTTCTCCGGCGCCGGCGATTCGGCCGGATAGCCCAGCGAGACGATGCACAACACGCGATAGTCCGGTGGGGCGCCAAGAAGCTGAGCGACGGCTGGCGCATAGGGCTGGCCCTCCACGACGATCCAGCAGGCCCCCAGCCCGTGGGCGTGGGCGGCCAGCAGGAGATTCTCAGTCGCCGCCGAGGCATCCTCGATCCAGTAAGGAGCTGGTTTGGACAGCACAGCAATAGCGGCCGCGGCGCTGGCGAGAAACCGGGCGTGCCCGATGATGGTGGCGGCCTGTTGCAGGATCTGCGGGCGGGTGATGATGACGAACTCCCAGAGCTGCTGGTTCATGGCCGTTGGCGCGAGGCGGGCGGCGTCGACCAGATCGATCAGGGTTTGGCGCGCCACGGGTTGTGGCCGGTAGGCGCGGATGCTGCGGCGTGTCTTGAGGGCGGTGATCGCGTCCATGGTCAGATGCTCCGCGCCGGAGCATAGCGGACGCATTGGCGGAACGAAAGAACCGCCGCAGCGCGCCCCCAAGCCGATCGTCAGGATGCATCGCGCCACGGTGGTGAGGGGGCTGGAGCGGATCCTTCGAATGCCCGGCGGCAGCGGACGGTGAACCGGGCGGGGGATCGGCCGTATAGATAAATGTCAGGATTAGTCGAGCCGGCCCCTTGACGCGGCCGATAGGAAGCGTAGAATGCCTCTCATTGATCGCGGGGTAGAGCAGCCTGGTAGCTCGTCGGGCTCATAACCCGGAGGTCGGAGGTTCGAATCCTCCCCCCGCTACTTGAATCTGGGCTTCGAGCAATCGAGGCCCTACGGTTAACGGATAACGCCGAGGCCCCCAAGCCTCGGCGTTGTCGTTTCTACGCCAAGTCCCACAAGGGTTTAGCGATCGTCGCAGTTGCGGACGCTCTCTGCTGTGAGGCGGAGAGACACGTCATTGGGCGGTAGGCGGCGGTCGTCGGGCCGCTCTTCTGGCGAAAGTCTCTGAGTCTCTGGCCGCCCCGGACCCGCGGGTTATTTCGTCGTTGGCTCTGGTCGGGCGAAGCCAAATGTCACAGTTCGCTTCGGTGGGATGGACTACGCGAACAGGTGCTCGAAGACCTCGCTGTTGTGCTGACGGAGCCGGTCCGCGAACTCATTCACGTAGAACATGTCGGGGATGTATCGCTGCGCCCGTACGCGGATCGTAAAGCCCGGCTTCTTGAGGTCCAGGTCGAAGATGACTAACCCGATGCCGAAAAGCATGCAGAGCGATTCGAGGCGGCTCAGGTCCTCCTCGGAAAGCGAACTCGGCATGACGACATAGGACTTCGTCGAGAACAGGCGGTAGGCGACCGCCTGGCCGAAGGCAACCACCGGTGCCTGAGGACTGATCTTGATCTCCGCAGAGACGATTTCCAACGGGAACTTGATCAGGTTGGACGCTGTTGGCTTGTAGACGCCGACGACGTCTGGCGTGCCCCACTTAGTTTTCAGTCCTGCTCCGCCCAGGGACGAGACCACGGTGACTTCATCCAGATCGTTCTTCAGCCATTCCGCAAAAGGCTCGTAGAAGTCCGTCTCCGAGAATCCCGCTTCGATTTCCGGTTCAACCACCGAGACCGCGGCGGGCGGCGTGGTCTGAGCCGACGCCGGTTGAAACAGGCCGCGGCTCGGCTTGATGATCTCGGCCGGGAACCGTGTGGCCAGGTCCCAGGTTGACCCATGGATGGTGTTCACCGGCGTTTCGGGCGTCTGGCCGACTATCTCTTGCACGAGCTCTGAGTAGCGTATGCCGCCAGGTCGAGCGCCCACGATCTTGCGCGCCAACTCCCGGATCTGGTTCGTGGTCAGTTTCGACATGCCTCGCTCCTCTTCAATTGGTGGGCCGTCTCAATGATGTTGTCGACCGCGCCCGCGATTATCTGTCACACGGGCCGTTGCCGCTAG
>Ga0308417_1000176_pt1 | contig 48730 bp, 43 predicted proteins | sample HotsprSampleOS65_FD_203528 | JGI IMG/M metagenome (GOLD analysis project Ga0308417, IMG submission 203528) | Hot spring phototrophic mat microbial communities from Octopus Spring, Yellowstone National Park, Wyoming, United States - 20090730_OS65 ...
GATCGTCGGCGAGGCTCTCGTCGACGCGCTGGGTGACGAAGAAGGGCTTGCCGTCGATCGGCTCGCGCAAGCGCCCCGTGATGGTCGTGGGCCCAACCTGCGCCTCCGCCACCTTGCCCTCGGCGACGAGCTTCTTGAACTCGGAATAGGGCAGAGTCTCGGTCTGCCGCGCCGCGATCAGGAAGTCCTGGATCACGAGGACGCCGAACAGGGCAATCAGCACGTACCACAGATTGATCTGGGTCTTCTTCTCCACGGAATCCTCCTCGCCGGCGCGAGACTGCGCCGCCGCAGCCGCCTGGCGCAAGCGCGAAAGGGTGGCTCTGGCGGCAGGGGTCGCTTAACGCGTGCCCAAGAAAGCGCGCACCTCGCGAACCGCCTCCGCAAGCCCGACGCGGCGGACGGCAACGCCCTCGGGTAGAGCCGAGAGGATCCGCGAAGGCGCGCGGGAATCGAGCAGGACGAAGCAGCCGCGGTCGCTGCCCGAGCGGATCAGACGCCCGAAGGCTTGGCGCAGACGCGCGCGCGCGATCCGGTCGTCCACGGCCGAGGGGCGGGCGCCGCCGAAGCGCAAGCGGCGCGCGCGGTGGAGGATGGTGGGCCGCGGCCAGGGCAGCCGGTCGAACACGATCAGGCGGAGCGCGCGTCCGGGGACGTCGACGCCGTCGCGCATCGCGTCCGTGCCGAGCAGGCAGGCATCCTCCTCGGCGCGGAACACCTCGACGAGGGTGGCGTTGTCCATCGCGTCCACGTGCTGGGCGAGGAGGGCGAGCCCCGCTTCCTCGAGCGCCGGCGCGATCCGGCGGTGCACCTCGCGCAGCCGCGCGATCGCCGTGAACAGCCCGAGCGCCCCGCCGCCCGCGGCGAGGAACAGCGTGCGATAGGCGGCCGCCACCTGGGCTGCGTCGTCGCGCGCGACATCGGTGACGACGAAGGCGCGGGTCGCGGCTGCGTAATCGAAGGGCGAGGCGACAGCGACGCGGATCGCGGGAGCGAGCAGATGGATCGCCCCCGTCGCCTCTTCCGCCGCCTGCCAGCGCGCCTCCTCCGTCTCCGCTCCCGAATCCCTGAGAGTGGCCGAAGTCACAAGCAGCCCGTGCGCTGGTTCGACGACGATTCGGGCGAAGGGAACGGTCGGGTCGACCCAGTGCCGGCGCATGCCGACATCCGCCTCGCGTCCGTCGCGGCGGACGATCTCGAACCAGTCGACGAAACGCTCGCCTGGCCTTCCTGCCTCCACCGTGCCGGCGGCGACGGCGGCGAGCATCGCGCGCCAGGTGCGGAGGGGCTCGAGCGCGCGCCGCGACAGCGACCGGCAGAGGCTCTCGATTCGCTGCCGCAACGCCGTGTCGATCCTCTCCGCCTCCGCGTCGAGCCTCGCAGCGAGGCCCTCGCGCAACGCCTCGAGCGGCTCCGCAATCCGCCCAAGCGCGCGCTCGAGCCTCTCTGCGGCCTCGGCAAGGCCAGGGATCATCGGCAGGATCTCCGCCTCATCGCCGCCGCCCTCGCCCGCGCGCGCGCGCCTCGCCAGCACCTGGCGACGGACGAGGCGCAGGAACCGCTCCGTCGGGTTGTCCTCGCCTGGAGCGAGGCCAGTGATCTCGGGCCGCGCCTCCTCGGCAAGCCGCGCAAGCCAGCCCGGCCCGGGCAGGGCGCGCGCCGCCTCGACCGCGGTCTCCAGCGAGCGGGCGAGAGCCGGGTCGTCGCAGACGAGATCCTCCGCGCGCCTTCGCAAGCCCCGCGCCCTGCCGCGCCCGCCCTCTGCGCCGCGCAGCCAGCGGCGAAGCTCCACCGTCTCGCCCCCCGAGAGCGCGGCGGCGAACACGCTGTCCGCCGCGTCGAACAGGTGGTGGCCCTCGTCGAACACATAGCGCAACGGCAGGCCCGACTCGTCGAGCCCGCCCCAGGCCGCCTGCACCATCACGAGCGCGTGGTTCGCAACGACAAGCCGCGCCTGGCGCGCCTCGCGCATGCCGCGCTCGATGAAGCAGCGCCGCCAGTGCGCGCAGGCCGAGTGGATGCATTCGCCACGCCGGTCTGAGAGGGCGAGGGTGTACGCTGGCCCGAGAAGCTCAGGCATCCAGCCGGGCAGGTCGCCGCCCTGGAGGTCGCCGTGGCGCGTCGCCCGCGCCCAACGCGCCATCAGCCCGAGCGCGATCGTGGCCTGCGCGCTGCGGCCGGCTGTTGCCACCGCCTCCTCGAAGTTGAGCAGGCAGAGATAGTTCTCCCGCCCCTTGCGGATCACCACGTTGCGGGCTCGTTCAGCCGGATCGGGCCAGAGGCGGGCGCATTCCGCGTCGATCTGGCGCTGCAGGTTGCGCGTATAGGTGGAGAGCCAGACGGGGGCGCCGTTGCGCTCCGCCCAGAGGCTCGCGGGCGCGATATAGGCTGCCGTCTTGCCCGTGCCGGTGCCGGCTTCCGCGAGCACCATGCGGGGCACACCTGGCCGGTCGCGCGGGGCGAAGGCTTCCGTTGCGGCGGAGGCGAGGTCGCTCTGGCCGGGCCGGTCCTCGGCGCCGGGGCCGAGCAGGGAGGCAAGACGCGCGCGCGCCTCCGAAGCCGAGACGGGGAAGCTCGAGGGCGGCGGCGGGCGGGCCGTCTCCTCCCATTCGGGGATCGCCTCCCAGACCCTGAGCGCCGCCGTCGAGCCCGTGGCATCAGCCTCGCCCAGGGCGGCGAGCAGTGGCGCGGCCCAGGGCCAGCCGGCTCGGCCCATCAGGGCCGCGAGCGCCGGGGCGTCGCGGTTCGCCGGCGCGGCGCGCGCCGAAGCCGCGATCCTCAAGAGGATCGCGGCGATCCTCGGCAGGGCGGCTGCCTCGTCCTCGAGCCGGCGCGGCGGCGCGAGCCCGAGCGCCTCGGCAAGAGCGCGTGGCGTCGGCACCACCGGCTCGGCAGGCCGGACGAAGGCCCAGAGCTCGAGCACGTCAGCCGCGGCGAGACCGGCAAGCCCGAGCCGGCGCGCCGTCGCCGGGGCGTGGCAGACGAGCGGCGGCGGCGAGGCTCCAAGCCGCGCGCGGGCCTCCTCGCAGGAGAGCACCTCCACCTCCCCCTCCGGCCCGACGAAGGCAGCACGGCCGAAGCCCGCGACCACCGCAGGGGCCTCGGGCAGGACCAGCCGCGGCTCAGAGCGGCTCACAAGCCGCACCGCGCACAGGCGTTGTTGACCCTCATCGGCCCTCTACCTAGGGTGCGGCGATGACGACTGAGAGCCCCCCCGCGCATGCGTGGCGCGCCATCCGCGCTTGGCCCTTCGAGGAGGCAGCACGGGTGGCCGACCGGCTCGCCGCCAGGCCGAAGGCGGAAGCGCTGTTCGAGACCGGTTACGGCCCCTCCGGCCTGCCGCATATCGGCACCTTCGGCGAAGTTGTCCGCACCACCATGGTGCGCAACGCCTTCCACCGGCTCTCCTCCATCCCAACGCGCCTCCTCGCCTTCAGCGACGACATGGACGGGCTGCGCAAGGTGCCCGACAATGTGCCCAATCGCGAGATGCTGGCGCAGTATCTCGGCCGCCCGCTCACCGCCGTGCCCGACCCCTTCGGCACCCATCCGAGCTTCGGCGAGCACAACAACGCCCGGCTTCGCGCCTTCCTCGACCAGTTCGGCTTCGACTACGAGTTCGCCTCCTCGACCGAGTACTACCGCTCCGGCCGGTTCGATGAGGCGCTCTTGCGCGTGCTCGAGCGCTACGACGAGGTGATGGCCGTGGTGCTGCCGACGCTCGGCGAGGAGCGTCGCGCAACTTACGCGCCGTTCCTGCCGATCTGCCCGCGCACGGGGAGGGTGATGCAGGTGCCCGTGCTCGAGCGCAAGGTGGAGGCGGGTACGATCGTCTGGCGCGACGAGGAGACTGGGCGTCTGGTCGAGACGCCGGTCACAGGCGGGCATTGCAAGCTGCAATGGAAGTGCGACTGGGCGATGCGCTGGTTCGCGCTCGGCGTCGACTACGAGATGTCGGGCAAGGACCTGATCGACAGCGTCCGCCTCTCCTCCCGGATTTGCCGGATCCTCGGCGCGGAGCCGCCCGTGAGCTTCACCTACGAGCTGTTCCTCGACGAGCGTGGGGAGAAGATCTCGAAGTCGAAGGGCAACGGCCTGTCGGTCGAGCAGTGGCTCGCCTACGCCCCCCCGGAGAGTCTCGCGCAGTTCATGTTCAACAAGCCGCAGGCGGCGAAGCGGCTCCATTTCGGCGCGATCCCGCGTGCGGTGGACGAGTATCTCGCCAATCTCGAGCGCGCGCGCGGCGAAGCCGAGCCGGAGGTGGCGGCCAACCCGGCCTGGCACATCCATGGCGGCCGGATCCCGAGCGATGGCGGCAGCCCGCTCTCCTACACGATGCTGCTCAACCTCGCCTCGGTGGTGAATGCCGAGACGCCCGCCATCATGTGGGGCTTCATCCGCCGCTACCGTCCGGACGCGAGCCCCGAATCGATGCCGATGCTTGCTGTGCTGGTCGAGCGCGCGGTCGCGTACTACCGCGATTTCGTCCGGCCTACGAAACGCTTCCGCGACCCGGACGCGACCGAGGCCGCAGCGCTCGCCGACCTCGCCGAGCTCCTTGCCGCGATGCCCGAAGGGGCGGATGCGGCGGCGCTGCAGGACGTGGTGTACGAGGCCGGCAAGCGCCACTACCCGAAGGAGAGGCTGCGCGCGTGGTTCGGCGCTCTCTACCAGGTGCTGCTCGGCCAGGAGGAGGGGCCGCGCTTCGGCGGCTTCGTCGCCCTCTACGGGGTGGCGGAGACGGTGGCGCTGATCCGCGGCGCGCTCGCCCGGGCCCGCGCCGGCGCCGCCTGAGCGCCGCGACGCGACGCCGCCGCGAGGCCTGGGGATGAGGGGCGTGCGGCCGCTCGCGCGGCACCTCCCTGCGGTGCTCGGCGCCGCTCTGGTGCTCGGCGCGCTCTACGTGGTGCAGCGCGAGCTCGCCGCGCTCCGCCTCGGCGACGTGGTCGCGGCGATGGAGGCGATCCCCGCCCGCTCGATCTGGCTCGCCTTCGGAACAACTGTCGTCGCCTACCTGGTGCTGACCGCCTACGACGCGCTCGGCACCCGCTTCGTCGGCCAGCCGCTCTCCTACTGGCGGATCGCCTTCGCCTCCTTCACGGCCTATGCGCTTGCGCACAACATCGGCTTCGCCACCCTCTCAGGCGCGGCGATCCGCTACCGGCTCTACGTGCTCTGGGGCATGGCGCCGCTGCAGATCGCGGGCGTTGTCGCCTTCACGAGCCTCACCTTCGTGCTGGGCGGCCTCGCCCTTGGCGGGGTGGTGCTGCTCGCCGTGCCGGAGGCGGTGCCCGGGTTCGGCGGCTGGGTGCCTGCGCCGGTGCTGCATGCGGTCGGCATCGCCATGCTCTGCGCTGTCGCTGCCTATGCCGGCTTCGGCCTCGTCCGGCGGGAGCCAATCGTCGTGTTCCGCACTTCGATCCCGCTGCCCGGGCCGCGCATGGCGGCCGCACAGGTGACGCTCGCGACGGTGGACATGGCGCTGACTGCAGCGATTCTCTACGTTCTCCTGCCCGACGCGCCGGGCCTCTCCTTCCTCGTGTTCCTTGCCGTCTACGTCACCGCCTACACCGCGGCGATGGCAAGCCATGTGCCGGGCGGTCTCGGCGTGTTCGACGGCACGATCCTGATCGGCCTAGGCCCTTATCTCGATGCCGCGACGATCGTCGGCGCTCTGTTGGTGTTCCGGCTGCTCTACTACATCCTGCCGCTGTTCCTCGCCGGCAGCCTGTTCGCGGCGAACGAGGTGCTCCTGCGCCGCGTGGCGGTGAGCCGGGCTCTGGCGCAGGCCTCGCGCTGGGGCGATCCTTTCGTGGTGCCTGTGCTTGCTGCCGCGGTCACGCTCGCTGGGCTGATGATGCTGTTCCTCGGGTCACTGCCGCCGGTCGAGGCGATGGCCGCGCGCGGGCCTGCCGGGCAGGGGGGCCCGCTCGTGCAGGTGTCGCACTTCGCGGCGAGCGTGATCGGAGCGGGGCTTCTCGTGGTCGCCTGGGGCCTTTGGCGGCGCGTGACGATCGCCTGGGCGACCGTGCTCGTGCTTTTGCTGTTCGGCGCGGCGACGGCGGCTCTGAAGGGCCACGGCCTTGCCGTGCCGCTCGTCCTGGTCGGCATTGCCGCACTGGTCGCGCCCTTCCGGCGCAATTTCTATCGCGACACGCGGCTCGTGCGGGAGCCTTTCACCGCCTCCTGGGTCGCCGCGATCGCCTCGCTCGGTGCCTGCGCGATCACGCTTGCGCTCTTTGCCCATCTGCACAGCAACCGCGGCGGCGAGACCTGGTGGCACGTCCTGGTCGCTGCAGACACGCCCTGGTCGCTCAGGGCGACGATCGCGGTCGGGGTGGCGCTTCTGCTGTTCGCGCTCTGGCGGCTCCTTCATCCTGCGCGGATCGAGGTGCGACCGCTCGACCCTGCCTGGGCGGAGAGGCTCGCAGCCACAGCACCCGGGCCGATCGCGGAGGCGGACGGAATGGTCCTTGGCGAGGCTGGCAAGGCGGCGATCGCCTTCCGCAGGCTGCCCGGACTCTGGCTCGGGCTCGGCGACCCGGCCGGTGACGAGCATGACCGGATCTCCGCCATCTGGCGCTTCCGCGACCTCTGCGAGCAGGAGGGCGTGGCCCCTGCCTTCTGGCGGGTCGGGCGGGAGCTCCTCGGCGTCTATGGCGACATCGGGCTTGCCGCCTTCCCGCTGACCGAGGAGGACCGGCTTGCCGGGGAGACGGCTGGGGACGGCCCGCCTGCCGAGCACTACCTCGTCTGCCGCGCCGAGCGCGACCTCCTGAGGCTACTGCCGCTCGTCCCGGCGCTGGCGCGTGGCGAAGCGGCGACGCGCGCCGCAGCGGACTGAGGCGCAGAGCGGCGCGTCACTGGCTTGCCCAGATGATTCTGGCGATCCAGCTGACCTCGTCGATGTCGAAGCTGCGGTCGGGGAAAGCAGGGTTTAGCGAGGCGAGCTCGATCCGCCGCGCCGAGCGGCGCACGAGCTCCTTCGCCATGACCTCGCCGTCATTAGTGCGGACGACCACGCGGTCGCCGCGGCGCGTCGGCGCTGCCGGAGAGACGATGACGACGTCGCCGTCGCGGTAGACTGGCTCCATCGAGTCGCCGGAGATCTCGAGGGCATAGGCATGCGGGTCGGCGACCGAGGGGAGGTCGATCTCGTCCCAGGCACCGCCGACCGGGTAGCCGGCGTCGTCGAAATATCCCTCCGCCCCTGCCTGGGCGAGGCCGATCAGGGGGATTCGCCGCGGCGCGGCGGCTGCGGAACGGCGCGGCGCTGCGGGGTTGCCGGTAATCAGCTCGGTCAGCCGCTCGAGCGGCGCGCCGACCGCATCGAGCACCTTGGCGACACTCTCCGTCGAGGGCCAGCGCGGCTTGCCTGCCGCGGTGATCCGTTTTGATCGGTTGAAGGTGGTGGGGTCGAGCCCCGCCTTCCGCGCCAGGCCCGAGGGTGTGAGGCCGTGCTCGGCGGCGAGCGCGTCGATGGCGCGCCAGATGTCGTCGTGCCGCATGGTAGGGACACTATCCTAGGACTCCGCAACGAAATCATTAGGAACATCGTCCGTTTTAGGCTTGCGGTCCGGACTGACCTTGGGGAATATGTTCCCGTTCTGTTCGCAACCCAAGCGTGTCCGCCAAACCAGGCGGCACCCAGAGTCCGGAGATCGACCATGTCGCTCGCGTCGCGTCGCCGCCACGCCCCGGTGCTGGCCGATATCAGCGATGTCGTCCCCTTCGCCACAGCCGAGGAGGCCTGGTTCTGGACCATGGCCGGCCTCTCAGCCCGCGCCGCCGGCGCGCGAATCGTGGCGGGCCTCGGCGCCAAGCCGCGCCCCTGCGAACCGGACGACGTCGTCCGCTGCCTCGACCGGCTCTACCGGCAGAGGCGGATCGACCTCGAGCATGTGCGGATCCTCAGGATCTTCGGCGAACGCCAGGTGCCGCCGGACCCGCGCCATCCGGCAGACCGCACAGCCCACAGGATCTGGCGCGAGGCGCTCGACCGGCTTGAGTGGCCGCTGAGACTGAAGGGGATCGTGGCGTGACCCCCGCCGAACGCCGCACCCGAACCCGCGGCTGCCCAACCGAGGAGGTCTGGATCGCCTTCGCCGGCCGCGCCGAGCTACCCTGGCTCAGGCTGTTCCGCCCAGGCTTCCGCCACTGCTTCGCAGCGCTCGCCGACCGGGAGGGTTGGACCCTCGTCGACCCGCTCTCCGGCCGGCTGGTGGTGCAAAGGCTCGCCGTGCCGCGGGCGTTCGACCTCCCAGCCTTCTGGCGCAGGGCGGGGTTCCGCGTGCTCGGGCCGTTCACGCCTGCCCCGCCAAGCCCCTCGCGCCTGCCGCCGCTTCTGCCTGCGAGCTGCGTCAGCGCCTGCCTTGCGCTGCTTGGGCGGCGGCGCCTGTTCCCCGTCTCTCCCTACGGCCTCTACCGTGCGTTGCGCCGTGAACTGGAGGAGAGTCACGGCGTAGGAAGAAATACCTTGACCCAAAACCCGAGCCTGCGCTAGAACCGCTCTCGCCAAGGGGCGCAGTGCGTCCTCTGGCTCCATCCTCCCCTCCCCGACTTACGACGGCCCGGCGCTTCAACGCCGGGCCGTCGCTTTTTCCGGGCGGGGGGAACGGCATGTCCGTCAGAAGCGATTCGCGACCGCGAGGAGTCTGTCCATGGGTGGCCTGTTCAGCGCACCGAAACCTCCGCCGCCACCGCCGCCGCCGATCGCCCCGCCCGCCCCGAAGCCAGACCCGGAGGAGGCAGCGCGCGCCGCGCGGCTCGAGGCGCTGGAGCGCCGGCGCCGCGGCCTTGCCGGCACGGTTGCCACGTCCTGGCGCGGGGTGCTGGTCGAGAGCCTTCCCCCGACCAACCGCAAGTCGCTGCTCGGCGAATGAGCGGCGCCGAACGACCGGGCCGCGGTGCCGCGGCGCAAGGTGGCGTCGACCCTGAGGCGCTGCTCGCCCGGCATGCCCGCGCGCTCGCACGCCGCCGCCCTTGGGAGAGCACCTGGAAGGAGTGCTACGACCTCGCCCTCCCCGGCCGCGCGACGGAGGCAACGCCCACGCTCTATGACGGCACCGCCGCTGACGCCGCCGAACAGCTCGCCGCCTCCCTGCTCGCAGAACTCACGCCCCCCTGGACTCGCTGGTTCGGCTTCATCCCGGGGCGTGGCGCGCCGCGCGGCGACAGAAGAGACCTCGCACAGGAAGCCCACGCGGCGATGCTCGAGGATGCGGCCGAGACGCTGCATGGCGAGCTCGTGCGCTCCAACCTCGCCGTCGAGATCCACCAGTGTTTCCTCGATCTCGTGGTGGCGGGCACGGCCTGCCTCGCCGTCGAGGAGGCGTCGCCGGGAGAGCCATCGGCGCTGCGCTTCTCCGCCGTGCCGCTCTCCGAGGTCGCACTCGAGGAGGGGCCTGAGCACCGGCTTGATACGGTGTTCCGCAACTCCTCGCTGACGCTTGCCGAGATCCTCGCCCGTTTCGGCGGCGTGGCGCTGCCGCGAAGCCTCGCAGAGGCGCCGGGAGACGAGCCGCGCCGGCACCGCGTGGTCGAGGCGGTGATCCCCTCCGAGCGCGGCTACGACTACGCGGCGATCCTCGCCGCCGACGGCGAGGCGCCGGTCCTGCTCGCAGAAGGCAGCTTCGCCGCCTCGCCCTTCATCGCCTTCCGCTGGATGAAGGCGCCCGGCGAGACCTACGGCCGCAGCCCGGTGATGAAGGCGCTGCCTGACATACGCACCGCCAACAAGGTGGTCGAGCTCGTGCTGAAGAACGCCTCGATCGCCGTCACCGGCATCTGGCAGGCGGACGACGACGGGGTGCTGAACCCGGCCAATATCCGCCTCGTCCCGGGCGCGATCATTCCGAAGGCGGTCGGGTCCTCGGGGCTGACGCCGCTTGCGGCACCGGGGCGGTTCGACGTCAGCCAGCTCGTGCTCGAAGACCTGCGCGCGCGGATCCGCCACGCCCTGCTCACCGATCGGCTTGGGCCAGTGCAGGGCGCGCGCATGACCGCAACCGAGGTGCTCGAGCGCTCTGCCGAGATGGTGCGCCTGCTCGGCGCCACCTTCGGCCGGCTGCAGAGCGAGCTCCTGCAGCCGCTGCTCGCGCGCTGCCTCGCTGTGCTGCGACGGCGCGGCATCGTCCCCGCCTTCGCGCTCGATGGCGAGACCGCATCGCTCGTGATGCGCTCGCCGCTTGCACAGGTGCAGGCGCGGGCGGATGCGCAGGGCGTGCTGATGTGGCTTGAGGTGGTGCGCGCGCTCGGGCCCGCTGCCGCAGGCACGGCCGATGCCGCCGCGGCCTCGCGCTGGCTGGCGCGGCTGCTCGGCGTGCCGGCGGACCTCGTCGTCAGCGCCGCCGAGGCCGCAGCGCTCGCCCCAGCCCAAGGCCCGACGGACTGACACCAGAAGCGACCAACGCCCAAGAGGACGACATGCCCGACAACCTGCTTGAGATCACCCTCGAGGACGCAGCCGCCTCGAAGCAGAAGCAAGCAAGGCCCGCCGAAGTCCCGGAGAAGTTCTGGGACGAGGAGGCCGGCTGCGTGCGCCTCGATGCGCTGCTGAAATCCTACCGCGAGCTCGAGCGGAAACTGTCGCGCATGGTGACGGTGCCGGGCGAGGACGCAGACGAGGAGGAGCGGCTCCGCTTCCTCCGCGCCCTCGGCGTTCCCGAAACGCCCGACGGCTACGCGATCGAGCCGCGCCATCCGCTGGTAACCCCCGATCCGGACGTGAACGCGCGGCTGCACAGGGCCGGGTTCACCCCGGCGCAGGTGCAGCTCGTCTACGACCTCGCCGCCGAGCGGCTCCTGCCGCTGATCGCGGAAGCCGCGCAGATGTTCGAGGCGGAGCGGGAGCTTGATCGGCTGCGCGCGCATTTCGGCGGCGAGGAGCGCTGGCAGCGCGTGGCGAAGCAACTCTCGGCCTGGGGCCGCGCCAACCTGCCGCCCGCCGTGTTCGAGGCGCTCTCCGCCACCGCCTCGGGCGTGCTCGCCCTGCACACGATGATGCAGAAGGGCGAGCCGTCGCTGATCTCGAAGACCGAGCCGGAGGCAGCCCTCACAGAGGACGAGCTGCGTGCCATGATGCGCGACCCGCGCTACTGGCGCAAACGCGACCCCGACTTCATCGCCCGGGTCTCGGAAGGCTTCCGCCGGCTCTTCCCGGGCGAAGCCTGAGGCCACCACCCCTCACCGGCCGGCTCGCCCGCCACAGACGGCCGGGCCAGGCTTGAGCGTCAGCGCACGCCCTTCCGGCACGGCTCGCCCCGCCTTCGGTGCGGGCGGAGCGCCCCCTGAAGCGCCCGCCTGCCCCGCTCCCGCTTCACCGACGGTCAACCGCGCAGGCGCAACGCCCGCGCGGCCCGGCGGCACGGCTGCCCGCGAGGCCCTCCCCAAGCGAGGGGACGGACAACCCGCGCGCCGCCACAACCCGGAACGAAACCCAAGGCAAGAGGATCCCCGATCGTGGCAACCTCGATCGAACAGTCCTTCGTCAAGCAGTTCCAGACGGAGGTGCACGAGGCCTATCAGCGCCTCGGCTCCAAGCTCCGCCCGACCGTCCGGTCGAAGACCGGCGTCAAGGGCGCCTCAACCGTGTTCCAGAAGGTCGGCAAGGGTGTTGCCGGCACCAAGGCACGGCACGGCGCGGTGCCGGTGATGAACGTCGACCACACGCCGGTCGAGTGCTTCCTCGCCGATTATTACGCCGGCGACTGGGTCGACAAGCTCGACGAGCTCAAGATCAACCACGATGAGCGCCAGGTGACGGCCAATGCCGGCGCCTACGCGCTTGGCCGCAAGACCGACGACCTGATCATCGCGGCGCTGAACGGCGCGACCAGGGAGGCGACCGGCACTGCCGCTGGCACCACCGACTCGGACGGGCTGACCAAGGCGAAGATCCTGCTCGCCTTCGAGATGCTTGGCGCAGCCGATGTGCCGGATGACGGGCAGCGCTTCGCCGTGGTCGGCTGGAAGCAGTGGTCCGAACTCCTCAACATCCCGGAGTTCGCCAATGCCGACTACATCGGCCCGGACGAGCTGCCGTGGAAGGGCACCCAGGCGAAGCGCTGGCTCGGCACGCTCTGGATGCCGCACAGCGGGCTCACGCGCCAGGGCGATCTGCGCTTCTGCTACTGGTACCACCGCACCGCCGTAGGCCATGCGGTCGGCGCTGAGGTGCAGACCGACATCACCTGGCACGGCGAGCGCGCCGCCTGGTTCGTCAACAACATGATGAGCCAGGGCGCGACCCTGATCGACCCGGACGGCGTCGTCCGCCTGCGCTGCCGCGAAGCCTGAGCCACGCCCCCTCCGCCTGCCCTGGCGGAGGGGGCACTCCCTCCCCGTTGCGAAGGACCAACGACCATGGCGCTCTCGGCGATCGCCCTCTGCTCGCGCGCGCTCCTCAAGATCGGCGCCTCGACCATCGCGAGCTTCGATGAAGGCACGGCTGAGGCGGAAATCGCGGCCAATCTCTACCCGTCCGTGCGCGACGCGCTGCTCTCCGCCTTCCCCTGGAGCTTCGCCACCGCGCAGACGAGGCTGTCCCGCCTCGCCGCGACACCCGCGGCAGACTTCGCGCACGCCTTCCAGCTGCCGGCCGACTTCCTGCGCGCCCTCTCCGCTGGCACCGGCGGCCAGGGCCGCGGCGTGGTCTACAGGATCGCCGAGAACAGACTGCACGCGGACGCGCCTGAGGTGGTGCTCACCTATATCTTCCGCCCGCCCGAGGGCGTGTTCCCGCCCTTCTTCGACAGCGCGCTGATCTGCCGCCTCGCCGCCGAGTTCTGCATCCCGCTCACCGAGAACACTGCGCGTGCCGAGCTCCTGTTCAAGCTCGCCGAGTCGGAGATGCGCGCCGCGCGGCTGACCGACAGCCAGCAGGACACGCCGCCCGCCTTCCAGGACTTCTCCCTCATCGCGGCCCGCGGCTGAGCAGACGATGCCCTCGATCCGACGCCTCAAGACGAGCTTCGCCGCCGGCGAACTCTCGGACGAACTGCTCGGCCGCGCCGACCTGCGCGCCTACGAGAACGGCGCGCGCCGCCTGCGCAACGTCTTCATCCTGCCCACGGGTGGCGTGCGCCGACGCCCAGGCCTGAGGCACATCGCCAGCCTGCCAGGCCCGGGCCGGCTCGCCGCCTTCGAGTTCAACACCGAGCAGACCTACCTGATCGCCTTCCTCGACAGGCAGATGATCGTGTTCCGCGGCGAGAACGAGCTCGCCCGCCTCGCCACGCCCTGGACGGAGGCGCAGCTGCCACAGCTCGCCTGGACGCAGAGCGCTGATACGATGCTGCTCGCTCACCCCGACGTGCCGCCAAAGCGGCTGACGCGCGGCCCGGGCGAGACCTTCTCGCTCGCGCCGTGGCGCTTCGCTGCCCTCCCCTTCTTCCGCTTCGGCGACGAGGAGGTGACGCTCGCAGCAAGCGCCACGACCGGCAGCATCACGCTGACCGCCTCTGCCCCGAGCTTCGATCCCGGCCATGTCGGCACCGAGTTCCGGATCGACAGGAAACGGGTCCGGATCACCGGCGTCTCCTCGCCCGTCTCCGCCACAGCGACCGTGCTCGAGACACTGCCCGGAACGGCGGCGACGAAGGACTGGGAGGAAGCCGCGTTCTCCCCTGTGCGCGGCTGGCCGGCGACCCTCTGCTTCCACCAGGATCGCCTCGTCATCGGCGGCTCGCGCGACCTGCCCAACCGGCTCTGGCTCAGCCGCACCGGCGACCTCTTCAACTTCGACCTCGGCACCGGCCTCGACGACGAAGCGATCGAGTTCGCGATGGTCTCTGACCAGGTGAACGCGATACGCGCCGTGTTCTCCGGCCGACACCTCCAGGTGTTCACATCGGGGGCGGAATGGATGGTCTCAGGCGATCCGCTGACGCCCGGCAACATCCAGCTCAACCGCCAGACCAGGATCGGCTCGCCGGTCGACCGCTTAGTGCCGCCCGTCGACGTCGACGGCGCGACCATCTTCGTCTCGCGTAGCGGCCGCAGCGTGCACGAGTTCGCCTTCGCCGACGTCGAGCAGGCCTACCAGTCCTCCGATCTCGCGATCGTCGCGCGCCATCTCGTCGACCGGCCCGTGGCGATGGCCTACGACCAGGTCGGGCGGCTTCTGCACATCGTCATGGCGGAGGGCTGGCTCGCCACGCTCACGCTCTACCGCGCCGAGCAGGTCACCGCCTGGACGCGCCAGGACACCGATGGCGCCTTTCGCTCGGTCGCCGAGGTCGAGGGCGTGGTGTTCCTGCTCGTCGAGCGCGAGGGCACGCATCGGCTCGAGCGGTTCGATCCGGAGCTCGCGGTCGATGCGGGAATCCGCGCGGTCGAGGCCACGCCGGCCTCGGCCCTGGCGGGGCTTGCGCATCTCGAGGGGCGCTCGGTCGAGGTGGTCGCCGACGGCGCGCCGCGCGGGGCTTTCCGGGTCAGCGGCGGAGAGGTTCCGCTCGACCCGCCCGCGCGCAGCGCCCAGGCGGGTCTCGGCTTCGCCCATCTCGTCGAGCCTCTGCCGCCCGCCCTCGCAGGGCCCTACGACGCGCGCACAGGGCCGGTGCGACTCGTCTCGGTGACGTTCCGTCTGCTCGAAACAGCAGCGCTGTCGGTCGATCTCGGCGCCGGCGCGAAGCCGGTTCCCTTCCGCCGCCTCGGCCGCGACACGCTTGATTCCGCCCCGCGCCCCTTCACCGGCGACCGGACGCTGCGCGCGATCGGCTGGCAGCGTGACGCCTCGCGCCCGCTCTGGCGGATCGAGGGCGACGCGCCCCTGCCGCTGACGCTCCTTTCCGTTACCACCAAGATCAGGGTGAACGACTGATGGCACAGATCGCACCGCTTGCCTCCCTCATCTCTGGCGTCGCCGGCCTCGCCGCAGCGCAGGCCCAGAACCGCCGGGCGGCGGCGCAGGCCGAGGCGCAGGCCCAGGCGCAGGCTCTGCGCAACGCCCAGCTGCAGGCCGAGGCGGAGGAGGCGCGGCGCCAGAGGCGGGAGGCGCTCGCCCGCACCGTCGCCTCCGCCCGCGCCCGACTTGCCGCCGGAGGCGTCACACCCGGCGAAGGCTCGGCCGCGGCGCTCGTTGCCGGCCTCGAGCAGGAGGCGCGGGCGCGCGACCACGCCGACGCAGAGCAGCTCCGCTTCCGCCTCGCCGCGGGCAGAAGCTCGCTGCTCGACCACAGCGGCAGCTTCCTGCCCTTCGTGCGGGCCGGCGCCACGCTCGCCTCGAGCCTCGGCCAGTCGATCCGCAGCCTGCTCAGCTACTGACGCGACCGCACCGCAAAGGAGAGGCCAAAGATGGCCGACCACATCACGATCGGTGACACCGCGCCGCGAATCCAATACATCGCGAGCGGAACGGACACGGCCTTCACCTACCCGTTCCCGATCTTCCGCGCGGCAGACCTCGTGGTCCATATCGGTTCCACAATGGTGACCGAGGGGTTCATCGTCACCGGCGCCGGCCGCTCGGAGGGCGGGTCCGTGATCTTCGCTGAGCCGCCGCCTGCGGGGGCGGTCGTCACCCTACGCCGGTTGCTGAAGCTCGGCCGGGTCAGCGACTTCCAGGAGAATGGCGAGCTGCGCGCCGCGGTACTGAACGACGAGCTCGACTTCCAGGCGGCAGCACTGCAGCAGGTGGCGGACGAGGCGGGCCGCGCCATACGCTTCGCGCCCTTCGACACCGCACCCGAGCCGGTGCTGCCTCCGCGCGCGGCGCGGGCGAACCGGCTGATCGGCTTCGACAGCGCCGGCGTGCTCACCCTCTATCCCGCAACGGCGGGAGAGATCTCCGGCACGGTGCAGCAGACCGGGGCCGGCGCGGTCGCCCGCCCGATCGCCGAGAAGCTGAACGAGACGCTCTCGGCGTTCGACTTCGGCGCCGCCGGGGACGGCGTGACCGACGACCGCGCCGCGCTGCAGGCGGCCTTTGCCGCAGCCGCCATCGGCGCCCGCGTCGTGGTGATCCCTGAGGGCGACTACCTCGTCTCGGGCCCGGTCTCGCTGCCGGCCGAAGCCGGCGGGCTGTCGATGCGCGGCCGGATCATCTACGCCGGCAGCGCGCCGGCCACAGTGCTCACCCTGGGCAGCGGCGCTTCCGGCGCCGTTTCGCAACGGGTGTGGCAAGGCATTCGCGTGGTCCGGCTCGCACAGTCCGACTGGGCCAGCGAGGATGACATCGGCGTGCTGATCCGCACGCCGAACGACTGCGTGATCGAGTTGGCCGAAGTCGCGGGCTTCACAATCGGCGCGCGGCTGCTTGCCGAAGGCGCGACCGCTGCTGGCACGACGCTCTCGCTCGGCCGGATCGCCGACAACCGGATCGGCCTCGACATACGCAGCGGCAACAGCGCGGGCGTGATCTCTGGCTTGCGCCTGCAGGGGGGCCGCTTCACCGTCGCCGGCTCGGTGAACCCGGCGATCGAGCGCTACGGCGTGCGGATCTCCGCCGCTTCAGGCGCGAACCGTGTGCCGACCGGGCTCGTATTCGACGCGCCTTCCTTCTCGCTCGGAGGCGGCAGCGCGGCAGCGATTCCGTTTCTCGTCGAGACCGACGGGCGCGCTCTCGCCGCGCGGGACATCCGGATCAGCGGCCCGGGAGCGGTGGTCGCGCGCCACACCGGGGCGGCGGAGGACCATCTCTACGACGTCGCCGCCGCGACCGCGATCGGCCCGCTCGTCGTCGAGTACGCTGCCGGAGCGGGTGGGCGCGCCGGCGCCGTGATGGTGGCGCGCCAGGCGGCAACGCCGGCGCTCGCGCTGAGCCGGCCTGTGGCGACCGTGTCGAGCCTGCGCGCGGCGGCCTTCCGCTGGTCGGCGACCCAGATCGGCTTCGACCAGCTCGCCTGCATCGACGCGACAGCGCCGCCGCCGGCAACGCTTGCCGAGGCGGCGCGGCCGGGGCTTGACGGCTACACGCTCGGGCTGCGCGGCGTCGTCCTCGGCGCAGGCCGGGGCTTGGGCTTCGCCGTGGCAACCGGCGCGTGCCGGCATTTCGCGCTCGCGGTCGAGGGCGACCCCGTTCGCCTTGTGGTGTTCTGCTTCGACGCCGCAGGCGCATTGATGACCGACGCCGCGGGCGTGCTCGTGCGGCTCTCGACGGACGCCATCGCCTTCGACCCCGCGCGCGGTTGGTGGGGCAGCGCGAGCGAGCTCTCCGAGGCGACACTCACCGCGCTGCCGGCGATCTGGATCTCGCCACTCGTCTCGGCGGCGCTGATCGGCGTGGTCCGCGGCGCCGCCAATGCCGAACTTCGCGCGCTCAGGCTGACCGCCGATCCGCGCCATGTGCCGGCGCTGCTCGCTGGCCTGCCCGGCCTACCGCACGGCCGCCGCGAGCTCGTCGCGGAGACGAGCTGGGATCCGCCCTCGCTCGCGGCGAACGCGACCACGACGCTCGCCGTCTCCGTCCCGGGCGCTGCTGTGGGGGACCACGTTACGGCCGCCTTCAGCGTCGCCTCGGCGAACGTCCTGTTCCTCGGCAGCGTCACGGCCCCTGACAGCGTCACCGTGGTTGCCTGGAACCGATCCGCTACCACAACGGACCTTCCTCTGGGCACGCTCCGGCTCCGCGTGATCAAAGCGTGAAGTCGCTGCGGGCCCAGATCAGCGCCCAGCTCGAGACGGCTGCGATGCGCGTGATCGAGAGCTACCGCGCCTTCATGAACGAGGAGCCCGATGCGGGGGATGCGCGCGCCTTCGCTGCGCACCATGCCGCCTGCAAGGCAGCGCTTGCGCATCTCGACCTCCTGATGCGCCTCGCTCGGGCCATCGGCATCGAGCCTGACGCGGCAGAGAGCAGCGAGGAGAATGCGCGCCTGCTCGCCGAGGCGCGCGCGGCGCTCGCAGGGGACGAGGACGAGTGCAATGACGACAGGGTCGGATCCGGCTGACGCGATCGAGCGCACGCCTTTTCCGCACTTCCTCTGGATCTGGAACCGGCTGCACGGGCAGGGAACGCCGGCGCACCACAGGCGGATCGCGCGCTGGCTCGCTGCCAGGCGCGAGGCAGGCGACACGCGGCTTCTGCTGACGTGCTTCCGGGGCGCCGGCAAGTCGACCGTCGTCGGCCTCTACTGCGCCTGGCTGCTCGCCTCAGACCCGACGCTCAGGCTGCTCGTGCTCTCGGCCGAAACCATGCTCGCGGCGAAGATGGTGCGCAGCGTCAGGCAGATCATCCGCCGCCACCCGCTCTGCCGACACATACGCCCGCGTGAGCCGACCGAGTGGGCAGCCGACCGCTTCACCGTGCAGCGGCCGGGAGCGGGGCGCGACCCCTCGATGCTTGCGCGCGGCATCGGCGCCAACATCACCGGCAGCCGCGCTGACGTCGTCATCGCCGACGACGTCGAGGTGCCGAACACCGCCGATACGGCGGCGAAACGCCAGGAGCTGCGCGAACGGCTCGCGGAGATCGAGTTCGTGCTCGTGCCGGGCGGCACGACTCTGTTCATCGGCACGCCGCACACCGAGGACAGCCTCTACGCCGACCGGGGCCGGGACGGCGCCCCGCCCTACCTCGCGGGCTTCCACCGCCTGCGCATCCCGCTGCTCGACGAGAATGGCGCCTCGGCCTGGCCCGAGCGCTTCACGCCCGAGCGGATCGCCGAGATGCGGAGGCGTGTCGGCCCCCGCGCCTTCGCGGCGCAGATGCAGCTCGAGCCACAGCCGCCCGAGGAGGCGCGTCTCGACCCGGCTCAGCTCGTTCGCTACGATGCCGAACTGACCCTGACCATGGGCAATGGCGGCATGCTGCTCAGGCTCGGCGAGACGCGCCTCGTCTCTGCGAGCTCTTTCTGGGATCCGGCCTTCGGCGCGCCGGAGCGGGGCGACCATTCCGTGCTCGCCGCGGTCTTCACGGACGCGGACGGCAACCATTACCTGCATCGCGTGGCCTACCTCACGCACGACCCGAAGGGCGGCGAGGACGCAGCGACCCAGCTCTGCCGCCAGGTGGCGATGATCGCGCGCGAGCTGCACCTGCCCTCGGTCACGGTCGAGAACAACGGGATTGGCCGTTTCCTGCCGGGACTTCTGCGCGCAGAGATGGCGCGGGCGCGGGTCGCTTGCGCGGTGTCGGAGCGCACGAGCACCCGGTCGAAGGCGGAGCGTATCCTCGCTGCCCTCGAGCCGGTGCTTGCGGCCCGCCGCCTCTGGGCGCACCGGTCGGTGCTCGAGGGCAGGTTCGCCGCCGAGATGCGCGAGTGGCGGCCGGGGGACAGGGGTGCCAGGGACGACGCGCTCGACGCCGTCGCTGGCTGCCTGCTCGCCGAGCCGGTGCGGCTGCCGCGCGCGATCGGGGTGGGCCGTCAAGCTTGGCGCAGCGGCGGTTTCGACGCAGAGACCGGGTTCAAGCCGTGACCGGTTCGGCGAGTTTCAGAATCTCGCTCCGATGCCGGGCGAGCCCTGCCTCCGTGATCTCGAACCTGCCGTCGCTGCGGCAGGTGCAGAAGCCCATGCGCTCAAGCCGCTCGAGGCAGGGGCCGTCCTTCAGCCCAGGCGGCCTGCCGAGCACGCCGGCCAACTTCAGCCGGTTCAGGGCCGACCGGCAGCAGGTTTCGAGATAGGGCTCGTTCCACATCGTCAGATGATATCGGTCTGCCGCTCCCGGCCCGCAAGCCCGGCCCGGCGGACCGGTCGGAAACCACCACGACCACGCACCACGAAAGGCAATCCCCATGCCCGCCGGAATCGACCTCAGCTGGTGGGTCTCGGCCATCGAGATCCCGCTGCTCGCCGCCCTGTTCAAGCTGCTTTGGGACATCAAGCGCGAGCTTGCGCAGAAGATCGAGCAGATGGACCAGCGCCACGCCGAGAGCACCGCGAGGCTGCGCGACGACCTTGCCGCCTTCAAGCTCGAGGTGGCACGCGGCTATGTGCCGATGCAGATGATGCGCGAGACCGACCGACGCCTCTCGATTCAGCTGATGCGGATCGAGGAGAAGCTCGACGCGGTGACGCCGCGGGCGCGGCCGCGCTATGCCGCTGGCGAGGACTACCACGGATGAGAGAGGTTCTGCCCGCCAGGGGCCGGGCAGCGCGGGCGCGGCAGGATGCAGCAGTGGCAGACTTCGCGAGGCTGCTTGCGGCGCATGCGCAGGGCGAACCCGTGCGCGCGATCGAGGCGCTCGCCTCCGTGGTGATGAACCGCCTCCGCGCCGCACGCTCACGGCAGGCGCCGCCTTGGTGGGGGATGGACCTCGCCGCCGCCCTGCGCGCGCCCGGGCTTTTCCCGCTGGCCGAGGCAGGCCCGGTGCCGGAGGCCCTGGCCAACGCCTGCCGGAGGATCGCCGCGCGCGCCGCCGCTGGCTCCCTGCCCGATCCGACCGGGGGCGCGCTGTTCTGGCACCGCGCCGGCACGCAGAGGCCAGAGGAGGCGCCTGAGGGGCCCTCGATCCGCCTCGGCAGCCTGATCTTCATACGCCCTAAGACGCAGGCGCCCGAGACCGCGGCGTCGCGAAAGAGCCGCTGACCGGCGCATCGCCCCCTGGCGCCGCCCCAACCCGGCGGAGCGTGGGCCTCAGGGGCCCGCGCACCCGCGCCGCTTACGGGCGGCGTCGCGCGGGGGCTCCCGCATCGTCCACAGGAGCAGAGCGCCGCCGCCCAGGAAGAAGAGGATGGTCGCCATGCCGGCACGCTGGCTCGCGAACAGGGCTGTCGCCGCAGCGAGCACGGCGGGGCCGGCGAAGGAGACGGCACGGCCGGTGAGTGCGAACAGCCCGTAGTACTCGCCGAGCTTCTCCCGCGGCGCGATCCGCCCCATCAGGGTGCGGCTCGCCGCCTGGGCGGGGCCGAAGAAGGTTCCGAGCGGCAGAGCGAGCGCCCAGAATGCCGCCTTCGACGTGATCAGAAGCAAGAGAGCGCCGATCCCCATCAGCGACAGAAGCGAAACAAGCACCACGGCGCGCGAGCCGAAGCGGTCGTCGGCGAACGCAAACAGCGCAGCGCCGAGCCCAGCCGTGACGTTCATCGCGATGCCGAGACGGATCACCTCCCCCGTGTCCATCGCGAACGTTCCGGCAGCGTAGATCGCGCCGAAGGCGAACAGCGTGTTCAGCCCCTCGGCGTAGAGCAGGCGCGCGAGCAGGAAGCGGGTGACCGCACGCTGGCTGCGCAGCTCAGGGAGGATCGCGAGGATCGCGCCGATGCCCTCGCGCACGGCCTGGACGATACCGATCCCCGTGCGCGGCGTCCCCGGCACTGCAAGCAGGGTCGGCAGGGCGAAGCCGGCATACCACAGCCCCACCAGAACCGAGGTCGCCCGCACGGCTTCGGCGTTCGTCTCGGCAAGGCCGAAGGGCGGCGGCCGCGCCTGGATCAGCGCGAGGCAGGCGACGAGGCAGGCGAGGCCGCCGACATAGCCGAGCCCCCAGCCCCAGCCGGAAACGCGCCCGATCATCGCGGCTGGCGCCACCGCCGGCAGCATCGCGTTGTAGAACACGGTGCCGAGTTCGAAGGCGAGCGTGCCGAGGACGACGAGCACGAGCCCGCGCGTCATGAAAGCCGGGTCGGGCTCGACGGTCCAGAGCGCCATGGCAGCGGCGGCGGCAAGCAGGGTGAACCCGCAAAGCCAGAGCCTCTGCCCTCCCGTCCGGTCGGCGATCGCGCCGAATGGGGGCGACAAGAGGCCGACGAGCAGCCCCGACACCGACATCGCCACGCCCCAGTGCGAGGCGCCGGTCACCGGATCGGGCGCCACGCCCTGGGTGAAATAGGTCGCGAAGACGAAGGTGCCGATGACGGTCGGATAGGCGCTGTTGGCCCAGTCGTAGAAGCACCAGGCGGCGATTCGCCAGGGACCGGCCCGCCTCGCCTCGTCGGGACCTCTGGTCACGCGACGGAGCGCAGCGCGTGCACGGCGAGGAGGATCTGCGCAAGCCCGGGCGGCTCTGCGGCAAGCGCGGCGAGACACCGCTCAGCCTCCGCCCAGGCCGCGCCCGCCCTCGCCTTCAGCGCTGCCCCCGCTTCCCCGCCAGGCTCTGCGAGCAGGGCGACGGCAAGCCGCCGCTGCGTCTCCCCCGTCTCGGCGAGAAGCAGAGCGAGCGCCCGCCCCGCACCTGGGTCGGCAGCGGCGACGGCAGCGGCAGCAGCGCGCAGCGAGTCGAGCCCGAAGGCCCGGCCCGCCTCCGCCCAGGCGGCGACGACGGCCGCTGCCTCCGCGCCCGAGTCCTGCATCGCGACCGCTGCCTCGAGGAGCGAATCTCCGGGCGCGTCCACCCAGGCCGCGCGAAGTGCGGCGACGGGGGCGGAGAACCGCGCCACGGCGTCGCCGATGCTCCCAGATGCCTCCGACCCCATCCGGCGGAGGAACCACGAGGCCGCGGCCTCGTGCATGCGCCGCCAGTTCAGTTCCTGCACGTAACGGTTCTCCGCCCCCGGCGGCTTCGCGACACGGCAGGCCCAGTCCTGTCGCAGCCCGAGCACGGCGCGGGCGATCAGGGCTGCGCGCGCGGCAGCGACCGGCGTTGTGCCCTCGGCAAGCCTTGCGAAAGCGGCAAGCCCCATCCGGTCGAGCAGGTCGTTGGCAAGCAGCATCGCGACGAGCTCGCGCCTGAGCGGGTGGGCAAGCGCGGCGGCGCGGAAGCGGCTCACCACCGCTTCGGGGAAGTAGTCGAGCAGGTCCGCCTCGAAGGCGGGATCGTCGGGGAGCGTGCTCGCAAGCAGCGCATCCGTCAGCCAGAGCTTGGCATGGCTCAGAAGCACGACGATCTCGGGCCGGACGAGGCCGGTTCGGCCGCGCTGGGCGAGGAGGGCGCGGTCGGGCAGGCCCGCGACGGCACGGTCGAGGCGGCCCTCCGCCTCAAGCCGCGCGATCAGCGCCGCGTGCCCAGGCGCTGCGGCGGAGCCTTCGGCGACCTCGAGCGAAACCGCGAGCGCCTGGCGCGCGTTGGTCGCAAGCACGTGGCGGACGACATCCTCCGTCACCTCGCGCAGAACTGCGTCCCGCTGCTTGCCGGTGAGATCGCCGTCGCGGACGAGCCCGTCGAGCAGGATCTTGAGGTTCACCTCGTGGTCGGAGGTGTCGACGCCGGCAGAGTTGTGCAGGCTGTCGGTGTCGAGCCGGACGCCTGCGAGCGCCGCCTCGACCCGGCCCGCCTGGGTGGCGCCGAGATTGGCGCCCTCGCCGAGCACGCGCGCGCGGAGGTCGCGGCCGTTGACACGGATCGCGTCATTGGCGCGGTCGCCCACCTCGGCGTTGGTCTCGCTCGACGCCTTGATGAAGGTGCCGATGCCGCCGAGGTAGAGGAGGTCTGCTGGCATGGTGAGGATGGCGCGCAGCACCGCCTCCGGCGCCGCGCGGTCCGCCGCGAGGCCGAGCATCGCCTGGACCTCGGGCGAGAGCGGGATCGATTTCGCCGCGCGCGGGAACACGCCGCCGCCCCTCGAGAGCTTGGCTGGGTCGTAGTCCGCCCAACAGGAGCGCGAGACGCGGAACAGCCGCTCGCGCTCGGCGAAGGAGGCCTCCGGGTCCGGGTCTGGATCGAGGAAGATGTGGCGGTGGTCGAACGCGGCAAGCAGGCGGAACGTCCGTGACAGGAGCATGCCGTTGCCGAACACATCGCCCGACATGTCGCCCACCCCGACGACGCTGACCGGGTCGCGCTGCCAGTCGATCCCGGCTTCGGCGAGGTGCAGCGCGATCGCCTCGAAGGCGCCGCGCGCGGTCACGCCGAGCCGCTTGTGGTCGTAGCCCTTGGAGCCGCCCGAGGCGAAGGCGTCGCCGAGCCAGAAGCCGCGGGAGAGCGCGATGCCGTTGGCGATGTCGGAGAAGCTGGCGGTACCCTTGTCGGCGGCGGCGACGATGTAGGGGTCGTCGCCGTCGCGGCGGACGATCCGCGGGGGCGGAACGATCCCGGTGGCGGTCCGGTTGTCGGTAAGGTCGAGCATCGCGCCGATCATCAGGCGATAGCAGGCGATGCCCTCGGCCATGAGCGCCTCGCGGTCGCGCGCGGCGTCGCCCGTGGGCGCGGGCGGGCGTTTGACGATGAAACCGCCCTTCGCGCCCGTGGGCACGATCACGGCGTTCTTCAGCGTCTGCGCCTTCATCAGCCCGAGCACCTCAGTGCGGAAGTCCTCCCGCCTGTCGGACCAGCGTATGCCGCCGCGCGCGACCGGCCCGGCGCGCAGATGCACCGCCTCCGTGCGCGGCCCGTGCACCCAGATCTCGGCGAATGGAACGGGCTTGGGCAGCTCGCCTGCGCGGCGCGGGTCGAGCTTGAAGGCGAGCACGGGAGCGTCAGGGGCGGCGTAGGCCGTGGTGCGGGTGACGGCGTCGAGCGCTGCCATCATGCGCGAGAGGATGCGGTCGCGGTCCGGGTCGGAGACGGCGTCGAGCCGGCGCGCCCAAGTCTCGACGAGCATCGCCTCGGTGCCGGAATCTCGTTCCACCTCCGGGTCGAATCTGTATCGGAACATCTCGACCAGCGTGCGCGTCGCCTCCGGCTCTGCGGCGAGCGCGTCCTCCACCGCGCCCTGGGAGAAGCCGAAGCCGGTCTGCTTCAGCCAGCGATAGAGCGCCCGCAGAACCCAGGCGTCGCGCCAGGAGATTGCGGCGCGCAGGACGAGCCGGTTGAACTGGTCCGGCTCGGCGCGGCCGTCCCACAACGCAGCGAGCGCCTCGGCTGCGAGCGGCACGGCCTCGGGGTGCGGCGGGGCGCGGTCTGTCGTCTCGAGGCGGAACTCGTGCAGCACCACGGCGCGCGCGCCCGGGCCCTGTGGCCGGAGATGGTGCGGGGTCTCCTCGATGGCGCGAAAGGCGAGGCACTCGATCAGCGGCAGGATGTCGGAGAGCGGCACTGGGCCGTCCGGATGGGCGATGCGCAGGGTGAGCTCTTCCGGGGCCTGGCCGGTGCGGCGCGACAAGACGAGCGCGAGCCCGCCGCGGGCGATCGCCTCCTCGGCGAGAGCGATGTCGGCCATCGCCTCTGCTGCGGTGCGCGACTGCGCGTAGCCCGGCGGGAAGGCATCGGCCCATCGCGCGACGACGGCGAGCCCCGCCGCCTCGCCGTGCTCGGCGACCAGTGCTTCGGCGAGACGATCCCGGAACGACCGCGCGGCCTCGGCGAGCGCGCGCTCGAGCGCGCGGACATCGACCGCCGGCACGGCGCCCGGAGTGGTCGCGACGATGTAGTGCACCCGCGCGAGCGGCCCGTCGCCGATCTGCACGTAGCTCGTGGAGAGTCGCCCGGCATAAGCCGCCGCGATCAGCTCGCCGATCGTCTGGCGCAGGCGCGTGTCCATCCTGTCGCGGGGGACGAACACGATCGCCGAGACGAAGCGCTCGAAGCGGTCGGGGCGGACGAACAGCGCGACGCGCTGGCGCTCCTGCAGCGCGAGCATGCCCTTCGCCGCGGCAAGCAGCTCGGCTGCTGAGGCCTGGAACAGTTCGTCGCGCGGGTAGGTCTCGAGGATGTTGGAGAGCCTGCGCCCGTCATGCGTTGCGGGGTCGAGGCCGGCGGCTGCGAGCACGGCGGCGACCTTCTCGCGCAGATAGGGGATGGAGCGCGGGTTGCGGTTGTAGGCCGAGGAGGCGAACAGGCCGAGGAAGAGATGCACCGCAGCGACCGTGCCGTCGGCGCCGCACTCCTTGACGATGGCGACGTCGCAGTGCTGCGGCCTGTGCACTGTGGAGCGCATGTTCGCCTTCGCGACCGTCAGCGGCTCCGCCTCGCGGATGAAGGCGCGCAAGCTTTCTGGGATGGAGCGGAGGTCGCGCAGCACGTCGAACACGGGCAGAGAGGTGTCGCGCAACAGGCCGAGATTCGCCTCCTCGCGCTGCCTCGGCGTGCCGTCCTCGCCGATCTCGAGCAGGCGGTAGCCGAGCAGGACGAAATTGTCCTCGGCCATCCAGCGCAGGAACTCGCGCGCCACCGTCAGGGCCGGCTCTGGCGCGCCGCCGAGCCGCTCGCCGATCTCGGCGAGACGCGCGCGCATCGCCGGCCAGTCGCTCACCGCGACCCGCACATCCGCCATCGCGCGCTTCAGCGCCGAAGCCATCGCGGCGAGGCCGGCGGCGTCGGCGATCTGCGCGATCTCGACCTGCATCATGCTCTCGCGTGGCGCGTCCTCGCCGGCAGCGGCGCCGAAGGCGACAAGCCGGCCGCGCTCGTCGCGGCGGACGCGCACGATCGGATGGATGACGAGATGCACGGCACGCTCGAGTCGGGCGCAGGCGGCAAGCACGCTGTCGACGAGGAACGGCATGTCGTCGGTGACAATCTCAGCCACCGTGTGCGGCGACCGCCAGCCCTCAGCCTCGGGCCTAGGATTGAGGACGCGCACCGTCGCAGCGCCTGGGCTGCGCACGCGCGCGAGCTCGAACAGGGAGAGGGCGCTGCCGGCGATGTCCTCGGGCGCGTGCGCGGCGAGGTCGTCGTCGGCGATCCCCTCAGCCCAGAGGGAGAGGAAGGCGGCCGCCTCCTCCCCTGCCTCGCCGGGAAGCCGGCGGCGGAGCAGTGCCGCCGCCGCGCCGAGCAGCACGTCCCGTTCGGTGCGCGGTGCGGCCATGCGCGCTGGCGCGTCGGTCGCCACGTCGTTCTGTTCCTCCCCTCGCCTGACGCACGCGGCGCGTCCGCCGCACCGCCCAGCATATCCTAGCACGCGGGGTTGGCGCACGCCTCCGACGACGCTTGGCGGGAAGCTCCGAGAGGGGTTAACTTCGTTGCCAAGGCCGCGGCGGCCTTGCGCCTCCGCGCGGAGGGCTTGGGCAGATGATGCTGCGGATGATGATCCTGCGGCGTTTCCTCGCACTTGCGGTGCTCGCGCTGGTCGCCGCTGGCGGCAGGGCGGCCCTGGCGCAGCAGAACCCGGATTTCTACGTGGTCAACAACTCCGGACGGGTGATCACGGAGATCTACGTCTCCTCGTCGTCGTCGCAGAACTGGGGGCAAGACCAGCTCGGCCAGAACGTGCTCAACAGCGGCATGCAGTTCCCGATCCGGCCGCCGCGCGACGGCACCTGTGTGTTCGACATCCGCGTCGTCTATTCCAACGGCACGGCGGAGGAGCGCAGGCGAGTCAACACCTGCAACATCAGCCAGGTCGTGTTCGGCACGGCCGGCCCCGTGGCGCGCGCGCCGAGCGCGGCGCCGCCCCTGCCGCAGGGGCCGAACCCGAATTTTCGCCTGGTCAACCGTTCCGGCCGGGCGATCACCGAGGTCTATGTCTCGCCGTCGCGGGACCGGAACTGGGGCCCGGACAGGCTCGGCCGGGGCGTGCTTGGCGCCGGGCAGAGCATGATCGTGACGCTGCCGCGCGACGGCACCTGCGTGTTCGACGTCCGCGTCGTCTACGACAACGGCACCGCGACGGAGCGGCGGCAGGTGAACACCTGCGACATCACGGAGATGACGTTCCCGTAACGGAATCGGCGGCGGTGACGTCGCCGGGCACGGGCGCGATCGCAGCCGCCACCGCCTGGGCAAGCAGGGCGGCGGCGCGCGATGAGGCGCCGGCTGAGGCCTTCGCCGCCTCGAGCAGGCGGGCCAGGGCATCGTGGTCGAGCTACTCGCGCAGTGCCGCCTCGCGCAGCGCCGTCTCGGCCTCGTCCTTCTCGAGCGCTGCCCGCTCGGCGGCCGCGGCGGCGGCCTCGACGGCCTCCCGCGCTCCCTCAGCGGCTCGCGCAAGCCGCGCCGACCAGTCGGCGGGAAGCGGGGCGCGCAGCGGTTCCGGCAGGGCTGCGATTCGCGCAGCCAGAGGGTCGTCCGGGCTTGCGGGGGGCAGAAGCGGCTCGGCCGCCTCGGCGAAGCCGAACAGCTTCTCGTCCGCGGCCGCAGCAAGGGGTTCAGCGAGCGGAACCTCGCCTGCCTGGCGCCAGCGGACGCCCGCAAGCGCCTGCGCGAGCCCCTCGTTCTCCTCCATCAACGCGTGCACCTCGGGTGCGAGGCCGCGTGGCCTGCACGCCATGGCCCACACGAGCAGCGCCGTTTCCACCCAGAGCGCGGCAGCGACACCCGCCTCGGCAAGCGGCAGGGCAGGCGGCAACGGACCCTGGGCGCGGCGGAGCAGAGCGGCCGCCGACTCGGGCGCTGCCTTTTTCAGCGCCGCGAGCAGCCCGACCCGGGCAGCGTCGAACAGGTCCAGCTGGAGTGCGCCGGGAAGAGCCTCGTCCTCGGCGCGCGCGGCCGCGCGGGCATAGGCGACCACGCCGCCAGGCCGCGTGAACAGGCGCAGGAGCGCTGCCGCGAAGACGAGCGGATCGGGGGGCGGCTCGGCAGGCCAGGAGGCAGGGTCCTCGTCGCGCAGCGCCTGGTGCAGGGCGCGCAAGGTGGTCGCCTTGCCGAGCCCGAGCAGCTCAGAGAGCCGCGCAGGCGTCAGCGGCTCCGGATAGCCGCCGGCGACGGCCAGGCGCGGATGCGTTTGGCTCATGGTAGCCTCGTTCTCGACAGGCAAGGTGCTCGCCCCGTGGCCGGACGACCCGGGCAGCATCGCCCCGGTATGTCGGAGGCCGAGCATGGTCCTGCCTGCGCGTGGTTTTCAAGTGGAATGCACGCCCCCTTGCGGACGCCCCAAGGCGCCCGCCGTCGCGGCGGCACTGGCAGTCGGTTGCGCCAACGCCCTCGCCCTGGCATCTGAGGCGCGTGAGCGAGCAAGCGACCGCAGCCGCAGGGTTCGACCTTTCCACCGGGCCAGGCCGCCTGCGCGCCTGGGCGAACGCCCTGGTCGTCGATCACGGCGTGCTGCGCCTCCTCTGGCGCAACCGCGCCTGGGTGGTGCCTGGCGTGCTCGCCCGTTCCAACCAGCCGCTGCCGTGGCAGATCGCGGCCGAGGCGCGGGCGGGGATACGCACCGTGATCAACCTGCGCGGCCGGAGGCCTGGCTGCGGGTCGGACGCGCTTGCGCGCGAGGCCTGCCTCCGGGCCGGGATCGCGCTTGTGGACGCGCCCTTCGACAGCCGCGGCGCGCCGCACCGCGACCGGCTCATCAGGCTCGCCGCGCTGTTCGAAACCATCGCCTATCCGGCACTGATCCACTGCAAGTCGGGGGCGGACAGGGCCGGGCTCGTCGCTGCCGTGTTCCTGCTCCTGCGGGGCGCTGCGCCAGAGGTAGCGGCGCGGCAGCTCTCCTGGCGGTTCGGCCATGTCGCCTCGGGCAGGACCGGGATCCTCGACCTCTTCGTCGCGCGCTATGCCGAAGCGCGTGCACGCACCGGGATAGGTTTCCTCGACTGGGTCAGGGACGGCTACGACGAGGCGGCTTTGGGGCGCGAGTTCCGCGCGGGCCGCCTCGGCAGCCTGCTCACCGAGCGGGTCCTGCGGCGGGAATAGCCGGGTCGTTCTCGCCGGCGAAGGCCTGGGCGCGCACGAGTCTCGCATAGGCGCCGCCCGCGGCGAGGAGCGACGCATGGGTGCCCTCCTCCACCACGCGGCCGCGGTCGAGCACGATGATCTTGTCTGCCGCGCGCACCGTCGAGAGACGATGCGCGATCACCACCGTCGTCCGCCCGGCGCGGAGACGCGCGAGCGCCTGTTGCACCCGCGCCTCCGTGGCGGCGTCGAGGGCGCTGGTCGCCTCGTCGAGCAGGAGGATCCGCGGGGCGCGCAAGAGCGCGCGGGCGAGCGCGATCCTCTGGCGTTCCCCGCCCGAGAGTGTGTGGCCGCGGTCTCCGACGCGCGTGGCATAGCCCTCGGGCAGGCAGGTGATGAAGTCGTGCGCCTCTGCCGCACGCGCGGCCGCCTCGATCTCCGCCTCGGTCGCCTCGAGCCGGCCGAAGGCGATGTTGGCGCGCACAGTGTCGTCGAACAGCGTCACCTCCTGGGCGACCAGCGCGATCGCAGCGCGCAGGGAGGCGAGGGCGACCTCGCGCACATCCGCCCCGTCCACCAGCACGCGGCCGGAGGTGGCATCGGCAAAGCGCGGGATCAGGTTGAGCGCCGTGGTCTTGCCCGCGCCGGAGGCGCCGACGAGAGCCACCGTGGTGCCTGGCTCGACGACGAAGGAGACGCGGTCGAGGGCAAGTGTACCGTCCTGATAGCGATACGATACGTCCTCGAACACGATACGCCCACGGCCCGGGGGAAGCGGAACCGCCCCCGGCGGGTCGCGCACCGTCGGCACCTCGTCGATCAGAGCAAAGCAGCGCACGGCCGCCGCCGCCCCCTCCTGCAGCACGACCGCGAGCGTGCCGAGGGCGCGCATCGGCCGCGCCGCGATCAGGAGCGCGGCGACGAAGCCGGTGAACTCGCCCGCCGTGCCGGCTCCGGAGGCGATCCGCCAGCCGGCGAAGGCGATCACCCCGGCAACCGCCGCCCCGCCCAGGGTCTCGAGGATAGGCTCGATCCGGGCCCGCCCGCGCACCACCCGAATCAGCGAGTGGAACCAGGACAGGAAGGCGCGGTCGGCCCGGGCCGCCTCGTAGCCCTCGAGCCCATAGGCCCTGACCATGCGCGCCCCGGCAAGGCTCTCGGAGAGGATCGCGGTCATCTCCCCCGCCTGTTCCTGCTGCGCCCTCGAGGCGCGGCGCATCCGCGCTCCAAGCGCAGCGATCGGCCAGGCGGCGACTGGCACGACGATCAGCGCAAACAGCGACAGCACCCAGTCGAGCCAGACCATAGAGGCGACGAGCGCGATCACGGTAAGCCCGTCCACCAGGCCCGTCACCGCCCGTGTCAGGCTCTCGCGGATCACTTGGGCGTCGTTGAGGAAGCGCGACACGTGCCTGCCCGTCGGCTCGGCGGCCACCCTGGCGAGGTCGGCGCGCAGGAGCGCTGCGAACATCGCCCGCTGCAGCGACAAAACGACCCTGAGCACGACCCGCTGCATCAGCACGGCCTGCCCGTATTGAGCGGCGGACTTCAGCGCGACGATCGCGAAGGCGGCAAGGGGCACGACGGTGACGACGCGCCAGTCCTGCGCGGCGAAGAGCCGGTAGGCCCAGTCGATGACGATCGGATAGAGGCCGGTTGCGGCGGAGACGACGAGCATCAGCGCGAGCACCTGCGCGATCGAGGCAGCCTCGGTCCGCGCATGGTCGCGCCAGAGTCGCGCGGCAAGGGCATGGAGCGGCGCCTGGGCCCGCTGTGCCATGGCAGGCCCGAAAGGCGCGGGCCCCGGCCGGCCCGCCTCAGCCCTCGTCCTTCTCGCCGGCAGCGCCGCTGTTGAGCTGGATGTAGTTCTGGATGCCGATACGCGCGATCAAGTCGAACTGCGTTTCGACGAAATCGACGTGGTGCTCCTCGTCGCGCAGGATCTCGGCGAAGAGGTCGCGCGAGGGGAAGTCGCGCACCTGCTCGCAATGCGCGATCGCCTCGCGCAGGTCGGCGATCGCCTTCTCCTCGAGTTTCATGTCGCAGCGGAGGATCTCCTCCACCGTCTCGCCGATCAGGAGCTGGTTCAGGCGCTGGAGGTTCGGGACGCCTTCGAGGAAGAGGATCCGCGCGATCAGCCTGTCGGCGTGATGCATCTCCTCGATGCTCTCCTTGTACTCATAGGCGCCGAGCTTCGTCACGCCCCAGTGGTTGAGCATGCGCGAGTGCAGGAAGTACTGGTTGATCGCCGTCAGTTCGTTGGTGAGCGTCGTGTTGAGATACTCGATGACCTTCGTGTCGCCTTTCATGGTCGAGCCCTTGCAGGAGCGGGCAGGATGGCCCGCTCCCTTCATCGCACCGCCAGGGCCTCGCGGCAAGCTGGCCTGGCGGGGTGTCAGTCAGCGCCGAAGCCGGCCTCGCTTGCGCCCTCGCGGCGTCGTCGTTCGGCGCGCACTGCCTCGCGCATCGCCCGGGCGCAGGCACCGCAGAGCGCGGTGCAGCCGCAGGCGCGGTAGGCGTCCGAGACTCGGGGGACGGCCGGATGGTCGGCAAGCGCGGCTTGCACGCGCCGCTCCGTTAGCCCGTTGCAAAGGCAGAGATACATCGCGCGACCTTTCGCCAAGCCCTTCCCTGTGACCAATCATGGCCGATGCCGGGTGCGATTGCAATTCGTTTGCATCTGGCGCGGCAAAGCCCCCACGCGCGCCGCTTCAGGACCCGAGCACCACGGCCTCCAGCCGGTCGAGGCACGCCTTGCGGTCTGCCACGCAGCCGCCGGCAAGCCACCAGCCGCGCACGGATTCGAGCAGGGCGCCGACGCGCGGCCCGGGCGGCACGCCGCGCGCCACCACATCCCCACCGGAGAGCGGGAAATCGGGCACAGGGATCGCGGAAAGACGCGCGCGCAAGCGCGCCCAGTCGCCCGGCACGCCGCGCGCCTCCGCGAGCCAGGCACGGTCGGCCAGCACGGCATGAGGGGAAGGGCGCAGCACCTCGGCAAGGGCGCGGCGGAGTGTCGCGTCATCCGCCTCTGGCGCGGGAACGGGCCCGCGCAACGCCTCGAGACGCTCTGCCTCGGCGCCGGAGAGCCTAAGCCGCTTGGCGAGCGCGTCGGTCTCCCCCGGCGCGAGCGCTGCGAGGCGCAGCAGCGGATCGGCAGGAGCGCCCGCGCGGACGAGCCCGGCAAGCGCTGCCTCCGCCGTCGCCTCGGGCAGGACGGAGCCGAGCACCCCCGTCCGCCGCATCAGCGCGATCGCCGCTTCCGGGTCGGGAGCGGCGAGGATGCGCTTGAGCTCGCTCCAGAGGCGCTCGGCGGAGAGTCGCCCGACCAGGGGCGCCGCCTCGGCGATCGCGGCGAGCGTAGCTCCGTCCGGCTCGCCCCTTCCGTAGCGGGCCTGGAAGCGGAAGAAGCGTAGGGCGCGGAGATGATCCTCAGCGAGCCTGGTCGCCGGGTCGCCGACGAAGCGGACGCGCCCAGCGGCAAGGTCCTCGAAGCCGCCGAACCAGTCATGCACCGTGCCGTCCGGCTCCATCGACATGGCGTTGATCGTGAAGTCGCGCCGCGCCGCGTCCTCGCGCCAGTCGTCGGTGAAGGCGACGGTCGCGCGCCGACCATCGGTCGCGACGTCGCGGCGAAGCGTGGTGATCTCGATCGGCCGCGTCCCGGCGAGCGCGGTGACCGTGCCGTGGTCGAGCCCGGTCGGGATCACCCGGATGCCGGCGGCGGTGAGCGCTGCCGTCACCTCCTCAGGCCTGTCGGGGGTGGCGAGGTCGAGATCGGCAACCGCACGTCCGGCGAGCGCATCGCGCACCACACCGCCGACCGCCCTCGCCCGTGGCAGGGCAGCAAGCACGCGCACAACCTCCGGCTCCGCGAGCACGCCAGGCGGAGCGATTCGGAAGGTCCGCTCTGCCGGCGCGGCGGTCATTGTCGCCCGCTCACCGCGGCGCAGGGCGCGTGCCGCCGTCGATGATCCGCCCGCCCTCGATCCGCGCCGGGTCGTAGCGCCCCTCGCGCGGCAGCGACGAGGTCTCGGCGAACCACAAGAGCGCCCCGGCAGAGAGCGCGAGGCCGGCGGCGGAAAGCCCGATCCATGGGATGGCGCGCGACTCCGCAAGCACCTCGCGACGGCTGAGCCACACCCAGACGAAGTAGAGCAGGAAGGGCACGAGGAAGGGGATCAATGCCTGCAGGAGGCCGCGCATGCGCCACCCTCAGCCAAGCGGCGGCGCAGCGAGCGCCTCGCGCAGGGAAACGAGCATCGACGCCGTCGCACCCCAGATCAGGTGCCGGGCATGCCGCACCACGAAAGAGCGCCGCCTCCGCCCGTCAAGGACCTCCTCGCGCCAGGAGAAGGCGGCAGGATCAAGCACCTCGGCAAGCGGCAGCTCGAACACCTCCTCGACCTCTCCCGGATCAGGCCTGAGCGACAGCGGCGGGCTGACGACGGCCACCACAGGCGTGACCCGGAAGCCAGTGCCGGTGACATGGTCGCCAAGCGTGCCGACCACCCGCACGGAGCGAGGGGTAAGCCCGATCTCCTCCTCCGCCTCGCGCAGAGCAGCCGCTGCCGGGCTCGGATCCGAGGGCTCGATCCTGCCGCCCGGGAAGGCGACCTGCCCGGCATGCGCCCTGAGCTGCCGGCCACGCAGCGTCAAGAGGACCGAGGGTGCGGGGTGGGCGACGATCGGTACGAGCACGGCAGCCGGGGTGAGGCGGCACGGCGTGCCTTCGCCCTGCCCTGGCCGGTCGTCGACCGCGACGGGCGGGCGTGCGGCCGCCATGGCGAGGCGAGCGGCCAGATCCTCCGTGCCGAGCATCAGCCGCTCCCCAAGCCGCCCGCTCCGCGCGGCCGGCGCCCGCTCATTCGTCGGGGCTGCCGAGCGAGAAGAAGGTGCCGGCGCTCCAGACGCCGAGCACGCGCTCGCCATGCACGACTTCTGGGACAGAGAGCGCGACCAGCTCGTAGTAGACCGCACGGCCGATCCGCGCCTCGAGCCCGTCGCGCACCATCAGGTAGGGGGTGGGATGGCAGGTGACGACGTCACGCGCCACGCGGATCGGATGGTCCTTCCCGGCGGTGACCATCTCATCGACATTGGTGCGGAAGGTGAGCACCTGGCCGCCGGACTCGCAGGCGCAGGAGGCGCACGGCCCCTTCGACCAGAAGAGCTCGACCGCGACGAAGGGAACGTCCTCCACCTCGATCCGCCCCCGTTCCGCGGGCGTCTCCAGCCAATAGCCATCGGCGTCGCGCTTGAGGCAGGAGGCGAACAGGCAAACCAGTTCCTTCCTGCGGATCGGGCTGCCCTGGTAGTACCAGGTGCCGTCGCGGGCGATCCGGATCGCGAGATCGCCGCACAGAACCTGCAGCTTGCGCCGGCGGGGAGCGGGCGGGGTCAGGGAAAGCCCAGGGATCGGCTCGCGCCGGAGCGCCGCTGCTCGACCGCCCCCGCCTTCGCCATCCGCCGCCGCGCGCAGCATGACCGCGCGCCTGTCGCACCTCCCCTCAGTGTCGGACACAACCATCACGAGCCCGTGACCTCAACCCGCCGCTTTCATCCACCCCGCGTATATAGGTAGCATTGAGGTCGGGGTTGAAGGGTCGGAGGGTCACGGTGGCAGGTGCTGCGACATTTGCGGGCGAGCCGGTGGCCGGTGCCACGGCAGGGGCGGTCGACCCGACGGCGCTGATCGACGAGATCGAGGCCCTGACCGCCTCGCTCGCGCGCGTGCGCGAAGGCATCGGCCGCGTGATCTTCGGCCAGCAGGACGTGGTCGACCAGACGCTCATCACCCTGCTCGCGGGCGGCCATGTGCTGCTCGTCGGCGTTCCGGGCCTGGGCAAGACCAAGCTCGTCGAGACTCTCGGCACCGTGCTCGGGCTTGCCGAGAAGCGTGTGCAGTTCACGCCAGACCTGATGCCTGCGGACATCATCGGCTCTGAGGTGCTCGACGAGAGCGCTGATGGGCGCAGGAGCTTCCGCTTCGTGCCAGGGCCTATCTTCTGCCAGCTGCTGATGGCGGACGAGATCAACCGCGCCTCGCCGCGCACCCAGTCAGCGCTGTTGCAGGCGATGCAGGAGAACCGGGTCTCCGTCGGCGGCGTGGTGCACAAACTGCCGCAGCCCTTCCACGTTCTCGCCACTCAGAACCCGATCGAGCAGGAGGGCACTTATCCCTTGCCTGAGGCGCAGCTCGACCGGTTCCTGCTCGAGGTGGAGGTGAGCTATCCCGCGCTCGAGGCGGAGCGGACGATGCTGCTCGCCACCACTGGCGCACATGTCGAGCGGCCCGTGCAGGCGATGACGGCAGCAGAGCTCCAGGCGGCGCAGGCGGTGATCCGGCGCATGCCCGTGGGCGAGAGCGTGCTCGAGGCGATCCTGACGCTCGTGCGCGCCGGCCGGCCGGAGACGACCCCGATCGAGGCGATCAAGCGCCACCTCGCCTGGGGCCCCGGGCCACGCGCTGCCCAGGCGCTGATGCTCGCCTGCCGCGCCCGCGCCGTGCTCGACGGCAGGCTCTCTCCCTCGATCGACGACGTCGTGGCGCTTGCCCACCCCGTGCTTCGCCACCGTATGGCGCTGAACTTCGCTGCCCGCGCCGATGGGGTGAGGCTCTCCGAGGTGATCGACCGATTGACGGAGCTGCTCGGGTGACCGCCCTCGGCAGACGGGGGCGAGAGGGGAACATCGCGTGACGGTCGAGGCGCTGCCTGCGCGCGGGCAGGGCGCGGGCGCGCGCTCGGTCGCCCGCGCAAGGCACGCCGAGCAGGTCTCAGCCCGGCTGCCGCCGCTCCTGGTCGCGGCCGAGCGTGTCGCAGCGACCGTCGCGCAGGGCGTGCACGGGCGCCGCAGGGTGGGCCAGGGCGACAGTTTCTGGCAGTTCCGCCCCTTCCTGCCGGGCGACCCGATCCAGAGGATCGACTGGCGCCAGTCAGCGAAGAGCGACCGGACCTTCGTGCGCGAGACGGAATGGGAGGCCGCCCAGAGCGTCTGGATCTGGCGCGACGCCTCAGCCTCGATGCGCTGGCGCTCGGGCGACCGGCTGCCCGAGAAAGTGGACCGCGCCGAGCTCTTGGCGCTCGCTCTCGCCTCGCTCCTGCTGCGCGGGGGCGAGCGGGTCGCTCTGCTCGGCCATGGCATGCGGCCAGTCTCCGGAAGGCCGATGATCGAGATGCTTGCCGAAGCGATCAGCCGGCGGGGCGACGCGGGCGCGGTCGCGGGGCTGCCCGCCGCCGAGCCTCTGCCGCGGTACGGCCGAGTGGTGCTGATCGGCGACTTCCTCTCGCCCCTGCCGGACGTGCAGGCCTCCATCGCCCGCCTCGCCGCCATCCCCGTCAAGGGCAACATGCTGCAGGTGCTCGACCCGGCGGAGGAGGCGCTGCCCTTCCGCGGCAGGATACGCTTCGAGGGGCTCGAGCGGGAGGGTGCTGCGCTGATCGGCAAGGTCGAGGGCATGCGCGGCGACTACCAGGCGCGGCTCGCCGCCCAGCGCGAGGGGCTGAAGGCGATCGCCGCCGCCGCAGGCTGGGGCTTCGGCACGCACCGCACCGACGCTCCGCCGGAAAGCGCCCTGCTCGCCCTCTATCTCGCGCTGGCGCCGGACCGCGCCGGCCGGGCGGTCTGAGCCGCGATGGAGTGGCTCCTCGGCAGCCTGGGCGCGATCGGCTTCGCCCATCCCTGGCTGCTCGCCGCCCTGCTCGTCCTGCCGGTGCTTGTCTGGCTGCTCCGCGTCACCCCGCCCGCGCCGAGACTGCTCGCCTTCCCGGCGGTGCGGCTTCTGCTCGACCTCCCCCGCCGCGACGAGACAGCAGCGCGCACGCCCTGGTGGCTGCTCGCGCTGCGGATCCTCGCCGCCGCACTGGTGATCATCGGGCTTGCGCGGCCGGTGCTGAACGCGGGCGGCGCAGGCTCCGGGGCCGGCCCGCTTTTGCTCGTGGTCGATGACGGCTGGCCATCGGGCGAGGCCTGGAGCCAGCGTGTCGCGGCGCTCGAGACAGCGCTCGACCGCGCCGAGCGGGCCTCTCGGCCGGTGCTTTTGCTCACGACCGCGCCGGGAGACCGGGGCGAGCCGCCGCGCGTCTCCGCCGCCATGCCGGCGCAGGAGATGCGCGAGCGTATCGCCGCGCTTCGCCCGCGCCCCTGGGCGCCTGACCGGGCCGCCGCGAGCCGCGCCGTCGCTGAGCTCGGCCGGGCCGCACAGGGGCTGTCCGTGCTCTGGGTGGCGGATGGTCTCTCACACGGCAACGACGATGCCTCTCGGCTTGGCGCTGCGCTCGCAGCGCTCGGGCCGCTCACGGTGCTGACGCCGCCGCCCGCAGCGCTGCCGGTTGTGCTCGCCGCACCAGTCTCGGAACCTGGCAGGATCGTCGCCCGCCTCGCTACCCTGCCGGCGCCGGCTGAGCGGGAGATCGCCGTGCTCGCCCGCACCGCGGACGGGCGCACCCTGGACCGCGCCTCGGCAAGGCTCGCTCCCGGCGCGACCTCGGCCGAGGTGCCGATCGCCCTGCCGCCCGAGTTGCGCAACCGCCTCGCCGCCCTGGTCGTCGAGGGCAGTGCGAACGCCGCCGCCGTGGCCCTGCTCGACGAGCGCTGGCGCCGCCGCCCCGTCGGCCTGATCGCTGGCAGCGCAGAGACGGCCGACCAGCCACTGCTCGGCGAACTCTACTTTCTCGACCGCGCCCTCTCCCCCTTCACGGAGCTGCGCCGCGGCACAGTGCGGGAACTCTTGGCGCGCGACATCGCGGTGATCGTGCTCTCCGATGTCGACACGCTGACGGAGGCGGAGCGCACACTGCTCGGGCGCTGGATCGAGGAGGGCGGCGTGCTCGTCCGCTTCGCCGGGCCACGGCTCGCGCAGCGGCCTGACCCGCTTCTGCCGGTGACGCTGCGCGGGGGTGATCGCCAGCTCGGCGGCGCCCTCTCCTGGCAGCAGCCGGCAGCGCTCGCGCCCTTTCCCGAGACCTCGCCCTTCGCCGGTCTGCCTGTGCCGTCAGAGGTCCGCGTCACGCGCCAGGTGCTTGCCGAACCTTCCGTCGCGCTCGCGCAACGGACCTGGGCGAGGCTTGCCGACGGCACGCCGCTCGTCACAGGCGAGCAGCGTGGGCGTGGCGCGCTCGTGCTGTTCCATGTGACCGCCAACACGGAATGGTCGTCGCTGCCGCTGTCTGGGCTGTTTTTGCAGATGCTGCAGAGGATCGTGCAGCTCTCAACAGGGGTCGGCGCGGCACCGGGCGAGGCCATCCTCGCCCCGTACGAGACGCTCGACGGCTTCGGCAGGCTCAGCCCCCCGCCGCCCTTCGCTGCCGGGCTCTCCGCAGCAGGGATCGCGCGCGAGACGCCCTCGCCGCGGCATCCGCCAGGCTTCTACGGGCCTGAGGCGGCCCGCGTCGCACTCAATCTCGGGCCCTCGGTCGGCGCGCTTCGGCCCTTCGGCCCGATGCCGCCCGGGGCCGCTCTGCGCACGCTCGACGCCGAGGCGGCGGAGCGTGACCTGAGGCCGCTCCTGCTCGGGCTTGCGCTTCTGCTCGTGCTTGCCGACCTGCTGATCTCGCTCTGGCTGCGCGGCCTTCTGCGCCCCGTCCCGGCGGCGCGGGCCGCCGCTTCGGTCGCGCTCGCGCTCGTGCTCGCATCGTCGCCCGCGCGCGCGCAGCTGCAGCCGATGGCGATGGCGAACGAGACCAGGCTCGCCTATGTCGTGACCGGAACGAGCGCGGTCGACGACGTCTCGCGCGCTGGCCTCGTCGGCCTGACCGACTTCGTCAACCGCCGCTCCGCCGCCAATCTCGGCGAACCCGTCGGCGTGCGGCCGGGCGAGGACGACCTCTCCTTCTTCCCTCTGCTCTATTGGCCGATGACGCCTGACCAGCCGAACCCGGACGCGGCTGCCGTCGCTGCCCTGAACGACTTCATGCGCCAGGGCGGAATCATCCTGCTCGATACGCGCGACGCGGGTTCCGGCCAGGGGATGAACCCCGGCGGCGAACAGCAGCTGCGGCGGCTGACGCGCGGCCTCTCGATCCCGCCGCTCGCCCCCGTCCCGGCCGACCATGTGCTTGCCCGCGCCTTTTACCTGCTCACCGACTTCCCGGGCCGCTATGTCGGCGGCCAGGTCTGGGTGCAGCGCGACCAGGACCGCGCCAACGACAGCGTCAGCCCGGTGATCATCGGCGGGCATGACTGGGCAGCCGCCTGGGCGGTCGATGCGCAGGGGCGCAACCCCTACGCCACCGTACCTGGCGGGGCGCGCCAGCGTCTTCTCGCCTATCGTTTCGGCCTCAATCTCGTCATGTACGCGCTCACCGGCAATTACAAGGGCGACCAGGTGCACGTGCCTGTGCTGCTCGAGCGGCTTGGACAGTAGGGGGCGGGGCGGAAGCGTATGGACGGCACCGCCCGGGCGCTCACCGCGATCGCCTTCGACCCGCTTCTGCCGCTGTCGCTGCTTGGCGCGCTCGCCGCGCTCTCAGCCCTCCTTGTGGGGCTTGCGCTCTGGCGCCGGGCCCGGGGCGCGCCCTTGCGCGGCTTCGTGCTCGCCGTGCTGCTGCTCGCGCTCGCCAACCCGCGCCTCGTGCAGGAGAGCCGCGAAGGCCTCCCCGACATCGCCGTGCTGCTCGTCGACGAGAGCGCCTCGACCCGGGTCGGCGAAAGGCGGGCGGAGGCGGCGGCAGCGAAGGCGGCGATCGAGGAGCAGGCGCGGCGTATCCCTGGCCTCGAGCTCCGCACCGTCACTGTGCCTGAGGCGGGCAGCGCGGGGACGCGGCTGTTCGAGACCCTCTCCCGCGCGCTTGCTGAGCTGCCGCGCGGCCGCCTCGCCGCCACGATCGCGATCACCGACGGCCAGGTGCACGACGCGCCGGGCGAGAATGCCGAGGCGGTGGCGGCAGCGACAGGTGGGGCGCCGCTGCATGTCCTGCTCACCGGCCGCCCCGGCGAGACCGACCGGCGCGTGCGGATCATCGAGGCGCCTTCCTTCGGCATCGTCGGCCGCACGGTGGAGATACGCGTCGTTGTCGAGGACCTCGGGGTCGCGCGCGAGGGCGCGCCGGTGACACTGACGGAGCGCCGTGACGCCGCAGCGCCGAGGCTGACGCAGCTCGCCACCGGGCGCGAGCACCGGATCCTCGTGCCGATCGAACGCGCCGGGCAGACGGTGATCGAACTCGAGGCAGAGCCCCTGCCAGGCGAGGTGAGCGGCATCAACAACCGCGCCGTGGTGCAGATCAACGGCGTGCGCGACCGGCTCCGCGTGTTGCTCGTCTCCGGCGAGCCGCATGCCGGGCAGCGCACCTGGCGGCGCCTGCTCAAGGCGGACCCGAATGTCGACCTCGTGCATTTCACCATCCTGCGCCCGCCGGAAAAGGATGATCTCACGCCGCTGAACGAGCTCGCGCTGATCGCCTTCCCTGTGCGCGAGCTCTTCCAGGTGAAGCTGCGCGAGTTCGACCTCATCATCTTCGACCGCTTCGCCAATCGCGGCATCCTGCCGCCCATCTATCTCCGCAACATCGCCGAGTACGTGCGCGGCGGCGGCGGGCTCCTGCTTTCTGTCGGCCCCGAGTTCGTCGGCCCCGCAAGCCTCTACAACACGCCACTCGGCCAGGTTCTGCCGGCCTCGCCGACAGGCCGCGTCGTCGAGGCAGGCTTCCGGCCGCGCGTGACGGAGCTCGGCGCCCGCCACCCCGTCACCACGGCGCTTGCGGGCGCCAATGCCGGCGAGGCGGAGCCGGCCTGGGGCCGGTGGTATCGGCGAATCGATGCGGCAGCGGCGAGAGGGTCGGTGCTGCTGAGCGGCGCGGGCGGAGAGCCGCTCCTGATCGCCGACCGTGTCGGCGAGGGAAGGGTCGCTCTGCTCCTGTCCGACCAGATCTGGCTCTGGTCGCGCGGCCATGACGGCGGCGGGCCGCAGGCCGAGATCCTCAGACGCGCCGCGCACTGGCTCATGAAGGAGCCGGACCTCGAGGAGGAGGCCCTGCGCGCGCGGGTCGAGGGAGAGCGTCTTGTGGTCGAGCGCCGCTCGATCGCCGAGGGGCCGGCGCCTTTGCTCGAGGTAACGAGCCCGTCGGGCGCGACGAGCCGACACGAGCCGGCCGAGGCGGGTCCCGGCCGAGCGATCCTCGAGCTTCCCGCCGCGGAGCCTGGCGTGTGGCGGGTCAGCGACGGCGAACGCTTCGCCTTCGCCGCAGCCGGGGCGGCAAACCCGCTCGAGATCGCCGACCTTCGCGCCACGGCGGACGCGATCGGGCCTGCCGCCCGCCTCTCCGGCGGCTCGACCACCTGGCTCGCGCAAGGCGCGGTGCCGCAGCTCCGCCCGGTCGATCCAGGGCGCGACAGCGCCGGGGCGGGCTGGATCGGGCTTAGGCGAAACCGCGACCACATCGTCACGGGCATCGCCGACCTGCCGCTGATGCCGCCCTGGGCTGCGCTTGTTTTGATCTTGGGCGGGCTCGTCTGGGCCTGGCGGCGCGAGGGAAGATGAGGCGTGCATCCGCCCGGGCGACGCTGTATGAGGGCGGCATGACGGGACGCCTCAAGGGACGCCTCAAAGGACGCCTCACCAGAGCCGTGGCCGCCGCAGCGCTATGGCTTGCCGCCCTGCCCGCGGCGGCGCAGATGCCGCCGCAGCGCGTCCCCGTCGGCGAGCCGGAGGCCAGGCCGCAGGCGCAGCAGCCCGCCCGCGCTCCCTCGGCGCAGCGCCAGCAGCGGGCCGGAACGCCGACCGAACAGCTCTTCGACGCGATCAACACCGGCGAGATCGAGGATGTGCGCGCCGCCGTCGCCGCCGGGGCGGATGTCAGCGCGCGCAACCTGCTCGGCCTCACCCCGGTCGATCTCGCGATCGATCTCGGGCGCAACGACATCGCGCTCTACCTGCTCTCGCTCGGCCGCGCCCGGCCGCTCGCGCCGCTGCCCGAGGAGCAGGCGGCCGGGCGGCACTCCCGCGCCCTGGAACGGCAGCTTCGGCTGCAGCAGGAGCGGGCAGAACAGGCGGCGATCGAGGCGGCGCTGCGCAACCGCGCGCCAGCCGTGTCCTCGGAGGGGATCGTCGCGGTCGCGCCGCTGTGGCGCGGCGACGGCGGCACGCCGAACCCGGCGATCGGCTTCCTCGGCTTCGACGCGGGCAGGCCGCCCGGAGCCTCAAGCCCCGCACAGCGCTCCGCCCCCGCCCAGCAGCGCGAGCGTGAGCGGCCTGCGGCTGCGCCGCGCGCCCCCGTCACGCGCGAGGCGCTGCCTCCGGGCTGAGGCCGCCTCCGAGAGCGGCGACGGAGCCTGCCGCGAGGGCGCGGATCCGCGCGACCATCGCCGCGATTCCGTTGCCGCGATTGGCCGAGAGGTTGCCGATCAGGTCGAGCTCCTTGAGGAAACGCGCAGCATCCACCGCAAGCACCTGCTCCGGCGTGCGCCCGGAATAGATCCGAAGCAGCATCGCCACGAGCCCTGCGACGATCGCCGCATCGGAGGCCCCAGCGAGGAAGAGCCGCCCCTCGCGACTCTCCGCCGCGAGCCAGACCTGGCTCTGGCAGCCCTCGACCCGGTGCGCCCCGTCCCGCCAGTCGGGGGGGAAGTCGGGCAGGCTGCGGCCCCAGTCGATCACCAGCCCGTAGCGGTCCATCCAGTCGTCGAAACAGCCGAACTCCTCGGCGATCGCTGCGATCGCGGCCTCCGGCGTCGGCTCCTGCGGCTTGACGAAGGGGTCGTGCATGCGAGGGAGATGGCGCGGCCGAGGCCGCCCTCAATAGGCGATCCGCACGGCAGAGCGCAGCCGCCGCCGGCGAGAGCGCCTGCCCGCAGGGCGGGGCGCCCGCTCAGTCCTGGTCGAGGAACGCCTGGTCGATCGGCACGGCATAGGCTTCGGCAAGCCGGTTGGTCTCCGCTGCCATCGCGACGATCGCGAGTAGCTCGCCCCGCATCGCCTCCGTCATGCCTCTTGCGCGCGCCGCCGCCGTGTGGCTCGCGATGCAGTAGGCGCAGCCGTTCATCGCGGAGACGGCGAGATAGAGCATCTCCTCAGTCAGCGGGTCGAGGCTGCCTCGGCCCATCACCTCGCTGAGCGATTCCCAGGTGCGCCGCAGTGTGGGTGGGTGGACCGCGATCGCCTTCCAAAAGTTGTTGACGTCCGGAACGTTCCGGGCGGCCTTGATCGCGTCATAGACGGCGCGGACCTCCGGCCCCGCCTCCTCGTACTGGATGAGCTTCGTCATCTCCCGGCTCCCTGTCTCCGACCCGCCTTGGTGCGGACGGAGGTCCGCCCCGGCAGAGACGCGCGCAAAGCCTGCGGACCGGCGGCGAAGCCTCGGTCCGGTCAGGGGGCGTCACAGGCCGCTGCAGCGAGGTTGGCGTCGGCTTCCCCGCCGTCAGTACATGTGCTGGCCGCCGTTTGCCGAAAGCGTCGAGCCGGTGATGAAGGAGGCCTCGTCCGCGGTGAGGAAGGCGACACAGCGGGCGATGTCCTCGACCGTGCCGAGGCGACCGACGGGGATTCGGGCGATGATCTTCTCGAGCACGTCGGGCGGGACGGCGCGCACCATGTCGGTGTCGATATAACCAGGCGCGACGGCGTTTACGGTGATGCCGGCCCGCGCGCCCTCAAGAGCCAGCGCCTTGGTGAAGCCGTGGATGCCCGATTTCGCGGCGGCGTAGTTCACCTGGCCATACTGCCCCGCCTGGCCGTTGATCGAGCCGATGTTGACGATCCGGCCGAACTTGCGCGCGTTCATCCCGTCCCACACGAGCTTGCACATGTTGAAGCAGGAGCCGAGATTGGTGTCGATCACGGCGTCCCACATCTCGCGTGTCATGCGCTTGAGCGTCGCGTCGCGGGTGATGCCGGCGTTGTTGACGAGGATCTCGATCGGGCCGACCTCCGCCTCGATCCGCGCCACCGCAGCCCTGCACGCCTCGAAGTCGGCGACGTCGAACTTGTAGACCCTGCAGCCCGTCTCTGCGGCGAAGGCAGAGGCTGCCTCGTCGTTGCCGGCGTAGGAAGCGACCACTCTCCGCCCCTGCGCGATCAGCGCCTTCGCAATGCCCGCGCCGATGCCGCGCGTGCCGCCGGTGACGAGTGCGACGCGTGCCATGTGACGGTTCCTCCTTGAGCGCACGGTGCGGCGCCCCCCCGGCGCCCCGTGCAACACTCGCGCGGGCGTTGCCGGTTCACAAGGGGGCGCGCCGGCAGGGGGGATCGAACTCTGCCCTCCCCGCGCTGCCGCCGCTCGCGCCTCGGCGAAGGTACCAGGCAGGCGCTGCGCCCGCACGCCACCTTTGCCACGGCATCGTCACGCGCGACCCGAAGCGCTTGCGTGCGAGGCTCGGCGAAGGTGCGATCGGGCGACAACGCACCGCCATTGCGGACAGGCGCGGCGCGCCGCTCAGCTCACTCTCGCCCTGGTGGCGGGTGGCTCCCCGGCACCGGGGAGCCTGCCGGGCCCTGCTCGGGCGCTGCCTCAGCCGCGCTCCACACACATCGCGATTCCCATGCCGCCGCCGATGCAGAGGGTCGCAAGCCCACGCTTCGCGCCGCGGCGGGCCATCTCGTAGAGCAGCGTGGTGAGGATCCGCGCGCCCGAGGCACCGATCGGGTGGCCGAGCGCGATTGCCCCGCCGTTGACGTTCACCTTCGCTGGGTCCCAGCCGAGGTCCTTGTTCACCGCGCAGGCCTGGGCGGCGAAGGCCTCGTTCGCCTCCACGAGGTCGAGGTCGTCGACCTTCCAGCCCGCCTTCCTGAGGGCAAGCCGCGAGGCGGGGATCGGGCCCGAGCCCATGATCGCAGGGTCGACGCCGACCGTCGCCCAGGAGACGATCCGCGCCATCGGCGTGATGCCGCGCCGCGCCGCTTCGGCTGCGGTCATCAGCACGACCGCGGCAGCGCCGTCATTGATGCCGGAGGCGTTGCCCGCCGTCACCGTGCCGTCCTTGGCGAAGGCGGGGCGGAGTTTCGCGAGCACCTCGATCGTCGTCTCAGGCTTCGGATACTCGTCCGTGTCCACCACCACCTCGCCCTTGCGGCCCTTCACGGTCACCGGAACGATCTCGTCCTTGAACCGGCCGGCCGCGATCGCCTCGGCTGCCTTGCGCTGGCTGTGGAAGGCGAACTCGTCCTGCTGGTCGCGGGTGATCTGCCACTGGCGGGCGACGTTCTCGGCGGTGTTGCCCATGTGGTAGCCGTTGAAGGCGTCCCACAGCCCGTCCTTGATCATGGTGTCGATCATCGCGAAGTCGCCCATCTTCACCCCGGCGCGAAGCTGGGCGCAGTGCGGCGCCTGGGTCATGCTCTCCATGCCGCCGGCGACGACGATCGCCGAATCCCCGGTCCTGATCGCCTGGAAGCCGAGCGCGACGCTGCGCAGCCCCGACCCGCAGAGCTGGTTGATCCCGTAGGCCGTCTTCTCCTGCGGCACGCCGGCGAGCATCGCCGCCTGTCGGGCCGGGTTCTGGCCTGCGCCGGCGGTGAGGATCTGGCCCATCACCACCTCGTCCACCTCCTCTGGCGCGACCCTGGCGCGGGCGAGGGCGCCCTTGATTGCCTCCGCCCCGAGGGCATGGGCGGGAAGGCTCGCGAAGGCGCCGTTGAAGGCGCCGACAGGCGTGCGGGCAGCGGATGCGATCACGACTTCGGTCATCGTGCGGTCCCTTCTCGAGCGGGGGAGGCGTGTTCCTCCGTGCCAGACTGCCCGGCCATGCCGCGGCGCACAAGCGCGGGGTTCACAGCCCGGCAAGCCAGCCGGCGAAGGGGCGCCACAACGCCGCCTCGGCGCCCGACCCTGCCACCATGCCGATATGCCCCGCCGCTGGCTCGTGCAGAACCGCGCGCGGGATCAGATATGCGAGCGGCCGGGCGCCCTCGGGCGGCACGATCCTGTCCCGCCCAGGGACAGCGACGAAGGCGGGAACGAGAAGGGCGCGGGGATCGACCGGAAGGCCAGCGACCGTCCAGGCAAGCCGCGCCGGCTCGTTCCTGCCATACCAGCCGCCTAGGCATTCCCGCGCCACAGGGGCGGGAAGCGGCACACCGTCGGCAAGCCAGTCCTCGAGAGCGACGAACAGCCTCGCCCGCGCGCTGTCCTGGGCGAGCCGGCCGAAGGCGCGGAACTTCGCGGCAACGCCATAGGGGTCGAGCGCCGTGAACAGGAACTGCAGAGCGTCGACTGGAAGCGCCTCGTGCAACGCCATCAGCGGCTCGAGCACAGGCAGGAGCGCTGCCGCAGCGCGGGCCCTGGCCGGGTCGCCGGCATGGAAATCCCAAGGGGTGGCGAGCGCTGCGAAGCCCCGAACGAGGTCGGGCCGGCGCAGGGCGGCGGCAAGCGCAAGCAGGCCCCCCATGCAGTAGCCCGCGAGCACGACACGCTCCCCGGCGATCGCAACCGCTGCGGCAAGCGCGCGCTCGAGCCGCCCGGCGATCACGTCGGTCAGCCCGAAGCGTCGCTCAGCCTCGCCAGGCCAGCCCCAGTCGAGCAGGAGCGGGCGCACGCCGCGGGCGGAAAGCCAGCGCAGGAAGCTCGCCCCCTCCGCAAGGTCGAGCACATAGGCGCGGTTGACGAGGGAGGGGGCCACGAACAGCACAGGCCCCGAACAAGCCGCAGGCGCGGTTGCGCCATAGTCGAGCAGTCGGGACGCGCCTTCGGCCCAGACCGCCGGCGGATCTTCGAGGGAGCGCGCGTAGGGGTGGCGTCGATAGGCGGCGATTCCGGAGACGAGCGCCGCATCCTGGCGCAGCAATTCCCTGAGCACAGCTGCGGGAAAGCCGCCCGGCTCAGGCTTTGCCCTGGCGAGAGCGTCGGCGAGCCGTTCCGCCTGCTGCACCGCGGCCGCGCCGCTCCTCCAGCGCCGAGAGGCGGCGCTCGATTGAATCGAGCCGTTCGAGAATGCGCTCGAGAAGGCGATGTGACGGAGCAGGGCCAGAATCAGGTGGAGCAGGAGCGGGCGAGGGCCGCGGCGTCTGAGCGGAGCCGGGGAACCCGGCCGCGGCATGGCCTGGCGGGGGGACGGCGAAGCGCTCATTGCCTGCGCCGCGCGGCCAGGCGGCAAGGCCTGAGGCGGCCCAGCCGGCCCAGAGCGCGGCGAGCCTTGCCCAGGTCTCGGCGGTCTCTGGGTCCGCGGCAAGCGCGGCGAGCTCGCTCTGCCAGAGCTCGATCCAGTCGCGGGCGAGGCTTGCGAGGTCCGGCGCAGAGCCCTCCGCCGATCCGCGCGCCTCCGTTCCGCCGGCTTGCGTCTGGCCTGCCGCCTGGCTGTTGCCGCCGTCCATCGCCCTCGCCCAACGCGGCAGACCTTGGGGAAACCGGGGCGAGCGAGGAACCTCGCCGCCCAGCCCATGCCGCCTCACCCAGAATAATGCGCCGCGGCGATGCGTCCGTGCTAGCATGCAGCGCAGCAAGGTCGAGGAAACGGGGATTTTCCATGGCAGACTCCGCCCGCGCCGCAGCCTCCGGCCCAGAGGCCGCCTCCGGGGAAGCGGACGCAACCCAGCCGGTGGTCGTGAAGAAGTATGCCAACCGCAGGCTCTACAACACGGAATCCTCGACCTATGTCACGCTCGAGCATCTCGCGACAATGGTGAGGGAGGGGCGCGAGTTCGTCGTCTACGACGCGAAGACCGGCGAGGACATCACCCGCCAGGTGCTGACGCAGATCATCGTCGAACAGGAAGCGAAGGGGTCGAACCTCCTGCCGATCAGCTTCCTGCGCCAGCTGATCAGTTTCTATGGCCACAGCCTGCAAGGGCTCGTGCCGCGCTATCTCGAGCACGCGATGGCCGCCTTCGCCCGCCAGCAGGAGCAGATGCGGCGCGCCATGCAGCAGACGATGGAGGGGTTCTTCCCCTTCAGCATCGAGGAGGTGGGCAAGCAGAACATGGCGATGATCGAGCGTGCCTTCAGCCTGTTCGCGCCGTTCTATCGCCCGCCCGGAGCGGCGGCAGGGCACGAGGCTGCGGGCACGCGCGAGGCTGCGGCAGAGGCGCAGGATGAGGCATCCCAGCTCGCCCAGCTCAAGGCGGAGCTCGAGGCGCTCCGCGAGCAGCTCGCGAAGATGCAGAAGACGGCAGAGTGAGGCGCGCCGGCAGCATCGCGCGCCTCTCCGGTCGCACCGGGCTTCGGCGTCGGGCCTTGCCTCGCCTTGGCGTTCGACGGGGGGTTCGAATGGGCGCGAGGGTTGGGCGCGGCGTTGGCCTGCGCAGCGGCTGTCGCGGCGAGCCCGCCGTCGCAGCGAGGTCTCACGGCGCAGCGCCAGGACACGCGCCAGGGGCCGCCACGGCCACCCGTCGCAGCGAGGCCTGGGGGCTGAGCGTCGTCGCGCCGGCGGAGCGATTCGGGGGCCGGGGATGCGAGCGTGGCCTTGTGGCGCTCAGGCGTGGCACGCGCCACCAGGCCGCCACGGCCGCCCGTCGCAGCGAGCCGTCGCAGCGAGGCCTCGTGGCGCAGGGTCGGGAGACGCGGCCCTGCCTCAGAACCGCCTGAGCAGCCGGTCGATGTAGTCTAGCTCGAGCTGCGGGC
>Ga0308417_1000178_pt1 | contig 48546 bp, 44 predicted proteins | sample HotsprSampleOS65_FD_203528 | JGI IMG/M metagenome (GOLD analysis project Ga0308417, IMG submission 203528) | Hot spring phototrophic mat microbial communities from Octopus Spring, Yellowstone National Park, Wyoming, United States - 20090730_OS65 ...
CAGGACAGTGCCGTGCGCTGCCTCGAAAACACTCTGGCTTGGTTCAGCGCCCATCGCGTCGTCGTCGAGCGTGGCATGACCGATAACGGCTCCGCCTACCGCAGCAGGCTGTTCGCAAGCCCCCTCTGGGCTTGCAGCCTGACGCACAAGCGCACCCGCCCCTACACGCCCCCCAGCAACGGCAAGGCCAAGCGCTTCATCCAGACCTCCTTGCGCGAATGGGCCTATGCCAACGCCTTCCACAGCGCCACAGAACCCGCACGCGGCATGCCTGCCTAGCTCCGTGCCTACAACACGTCACGACCACACACAGACCTCGGCGGAAAACCACCCATCGGCCGCATCGCCAGGGATAACCTCCTTGGCAACGACAGCTCGGCTTCGGACGCGCGCGCCGGATTACCGCTAACCTATTGAAATCATGGTGGGCGCGAGAGGAATCGAACCTCTGACCCCCACCGTGTCAAGGTGGTGCTCTCCCGCTGAGCTACGCGCCCGCCACAGCTGCCTATACCGAGGCCCCTCCCCCCGCGCAAGCCGCGTAAGACGCAGGCGCGCTGGGGCCTTCCGCCCAAGACGTCGCCCAAAGACATCGCTGGATGCACCAGGGTGACAGCCGCCCCGAGACAATGCTTTCATCTGCGCCGATGGATCTTCCCGTTCCCGCCGCAGACAGACCGGCCGCAGGGGAAAGCCCCTATGCCGTGCTCGCGCCGGCGACCCAGAGCGCGCCGATCGTCTTCGCCTCGCCGCATTCGGGGCGGCGCTATACGCCCGAGTTCCTCGCTGCCGCCCGGCTCGATCCGCATGCGCTTAGGCGAAGCGAGGACAGTTTCGTCGAAGAGCTGTTCGAGAGCGCGCCGCGGCACGGCTGCCCGCTGATCCACGCCCTCTTCCCCCGCGCCTTCTGCGATGTCAACCGCGAGCCGTGGGAGCTCGACCCGGCGATGTTCGACGACGAGCTGCCAGGCTGGGTCAACGCCGCCTCTCCGCGCGTCGGCGCGGGCCTCGGCACGATCGCCCGCGTGGTCGCCACCGGCGAGGCGATCTACCGCCGCAAGCTCTCCTTCGCCGAGGCGGAAGCGCGGATCGCGACGTGCTGGCGCCCCTATCACGACGCGCTTGCCCGGCTGATCGGAGAGACGCGTGCCCGCTTCGGAGTCTGCCTGCTGATCGACTGCCACTCCATGCCGACGCTGCTCGCACAGGGCCGCGGCTGCCAGCCCGACATCGTGCTCGGCGACGCGCACGGCACCACGGCTAGCCCGACCGCGATCCGCCGGCTCGAGGAGACGCTGGTCGCCGCCGGGTTCATCGTCCGGCGGAACGATCCCTATGCCGGGGGCTACGTCACCCGGCATTACGGCCGCCCGCGTGAAGGCGTGCATGCCGTGCAGATCGAGATCGCGCGCAGCCTTTACATGGACGAGGAGCGGATCGCGCCGACCGCAGGGTTCGCTCTGCTGCAGCGTCGGCTCGAGCGGGTGATCGAGGCGCTCGCGGCGGAGGACTGGTCGATACTCCGACGAGGCTGACGGCACCCCCGCCCGCCCCGTCGCCGTCACTCCAGGTTCCTCCGATGCATGCCCCCCTCCCGGAAGGCACGCTCCTCCGCCCGTCCGCCGAGACCGATCTTGCGGCGATCGCCACGATCTACGCCCACCACGTCACCACGGGCCTTGCGAGCTTCGAGGAGACGCCGCCTGACCAGGCCGAGCTCGGCCGCAGGCGCGAGGCGGTGCTCGCTGCAGGCTTGCCCTGGCTTGTGGCGGTCGACGCCACGGGAACCGTGCTCGGCTACGCCTATGCAGGGCTCTGACGGACGCGCAGCGCCTACCGCTACACGGTCGAGGACTCAATCTACGTCGCAGAGGGCCAGACCAGGCGCGGCATCGGCCGCGCGCTGCTTTCGGCGCTGATCGCAGATACGACCGCGAAGGGATACCGGCAGATGGTGGCGGTGATCGGGGACTCGGCCAACGCCGCGTCGATCTCTCTCCACCGCGCCTGCGGTTTCCGCGAGGTGGGGCGGCTTGAAGCGGTTGGCTTCAAGTTCGGCCGTTGGGTGGACAGCGTTCCGATGCAGCGCCCGCTCGGAGCCGGGGCGAGCGACAGGCCAGCCGAGGATCCTCGGCGGCGGTAGCAAAAAAATGGCCGCCCCGAGGGGCGGCCAAGTTTAGGGAGGAAACGTCCAAGAAAGGCAACAAGGTCGCCGAAACGACCGTGCTGCGATGCACAATCTAAGAGGTGCCCCACCGGACTGCAAGGTCTTTTTGCGATGCAGCAAGCGCTGGGCGGGCAGGCAAAGGGCGAAACTCTTCGGTCGCGGGTAGCAGGCAGCGGAGAGCGTGGCACGGCGCCTGCTTTCCCCTTCCGCCATGATGCACTCCAGACCTCTTGCCATCGCCCTGTTCCTGTCCCTCCTCCTGGTCCCGGTGGCGCACGCCAATCAGGCGCCAGCGGGAGCGCGGCAGCCAAGTCCCGCAGAGGATCCAACGCGGCTCTGCCGCACCGCGATACGCGCTGCCGAGCGCGCCAACGGCATTCCGCTGGCTCTACTCTCCGCTCTTGGGCGCGTCGAAAGCGGCCGCCGCGACCCGGCGACCGGCAATTTCGGCCCATGGCCTTGGACCATCAATGCCGAGGGCCGTGGGCAGTTCTTCGCCACCAAGGCGGAAGCGATCGCCGCGGTCCGCCAGCTCCAGGCCGAAGGGGTGCGGTCGATCGACGTCGGCTGCATGCAGGTGAACCTCCGCCATCACCCCGATGCCTTTGCCTCTCTCGAAGACGCGTTCGACCCTGAGAAGAACGCGGCCTATGCCGCGCGCTTCCTCGCCTCACTGCAGGAGATGTCGAAGAACTGGCTTCAGGCGGCAGCGAACTACCACTCGCAGACCCCCGAACTCGGCCTTGCCTACCGGCGCAAGGTGATGGCGGCCTGGCCGGAGGAGAGCCGGATCGCTGCCGAGGAGTATCGCGCGGCACAGCTCGCGGCCTGGGCGGCGCGGCCGGCGGTGGTGAGCGCAGTGCCAGGCCGTGTCCTGCCCTCCCGGCCCGGCAACCGGCCGGTCGGCCGCGACCTCGACGCCTACCGGGCCTCGCCCATACCCGTTGCGTCACGGCTTGTCGCGAGCACGCCGGTTGCCCGAAGAGCCCCTTGATGAAACCATGCCGGATAGGCTCTAAGATCAGAGTACGCTTCGCCAGACAAGGGAGGCGACAGACTGCGCCTCGTTGCCGCCGCTCTTCTCGTTCTGCTTGCGACACCCGCCTTCGCCTGCCCGAGCAACTCGCCGCCGCCGCCGAACATCCCGTCCCTGCCGAGCCCGTCTTCGCCTGCCTGAGGCGGCTGACGCCTCAGTCGGCGAATTCGGCTCTGATCGCCTCGCTGTGCTGGCCGATGGCCGGCACAGCTCCGTGAAGCACTTCGCCAGCTGGGTCGTGCTCTGACCAACGCACCGGGGGAGCGGCGTAGCTGATCTCGCCTTTCGGGGTTGCGACGCGGATCCGTCGGAGTGCCGGGTGCCGGGCGAGGTCAGCCACCTCGTTGACGAAACCATAGGCCGTGCCGGCTCGGTTGAGCCGCTCCGTCACGGCTCGGCGATCTAGGGTCGCGAAGCGGGCGGCGATGGCGGCGTCAAGCGCGGCCCGGTTGCGCACCCGCGCGACGTTCGAGGCGAAACGTTCGTCCGTCGCAAGCGCCGGGTCGCCCATCACCACGTCGCAGAACGCCGCCCACTCACGCTCGTTCTGGATCGAGATCAGCACCTGGCTGCCGTCGATGAGCGCGAAGGCGCCGTAGGGGGCGACAGAGGGATGGGCAAGCCCAATACGCGGCGGTGGCCTGCCTGTGCCCTCGTAGGTCATCAGCGGCACGTTCATCCAGTCCGCCATGCCATCGAACAGCGACACGGCCAGTCCCGTGCCCCGCCCGGTGATGCCGCGCTGGATGAGCGCCTCGAGCACGCCGGCATAGGCGGCCATGCCGCAGGCGATGTCGCACACGGAGGCGCCGACGCGGCCAGGCCCCTCTGGCCGGCCGGTGACCGAACAGAGCCCGGTCTCTGCCTGGACGAGCAGGTCGTAGGCCTTCATGTGCGCATACGGGCCCTCCTCGCCGTAGCCGGAGATGTCCACCGTGATCAGGCGCGGATGGCGTGCGCGCAGAGCCGCCGACCCGAAGCCTGCCCGCTGCGCCGCGCCGGGAGCGAGGTTCTGGATGAACACGTCGGCGCGGGCGAGAATGCGGTGCAGGAGCGCTGCGTCGCCTGGGTCCTTTATATCAGCGACAAGGCTTTCCTTGCCGCGGTTGAGCCAGACGAAATAGCTCGACATGCCGCGGGCGTAGTCGTCGTAGCCGCGCGCGAAATCCCCCTCCGGCCGCTCGACCTTGATCACCCGCGCACCGGCGTCGGCGAGCTTGCAGGAGAGGAAGGGCGCGGCGACGGCCTGTTCCAGGGTGAGCACGAGCAGCCCCTCGAGCGGCTTCGGTCTCGGCATGGTCGGATTCTGCCTCCCCGGCCTGGCATGGCGTGCGCGGGAGGGTAGGCGGACCGGCTTGTCAGCGCCAGGGAGCGCCCGGGCAGAAGCTCTGCCGCCGCAAGCCCCCGCCCGCCGCTCCATCACGCGGCAGGAGCGGGTGGCGGCGCGGGGGCTCGGGAGCGCCGCGGGCTGCGCTCAGCCTGCCGGATCGAGAAAGTTGTTGGCCGAGCTCAGCCTCGCCATCAGCGCCTGCATGCGCGGCTCCTCGTAGCCCTTCTCTCTGGTCAGCGCGCCGATCGGGCAGAAGAACTCATGCGCATGCGGCACCTGGCCGGCGACGAAATGATTGTAGTGCCGGTCGCGCAGCCCGTAGAGAACGCGCATGTCACGCACCGGCAGGGTCAACGCCGCCGCAGGCTCTGTGCGCAGTATGCCGGTCAGCCGCCAGCGCGGCGTCGGGTCCTCTGGCGAAACCGGCCCAAGAAGCCACGGCAGGGGGCAGATGGCGAGCAGCGAATGCGTCGACGGAGCGAAGCGCGACCGCTTGTCGAGCAGGTTCTGGAACGACGAGCAGGCTTCGATAGCGACCACGTCGCACCAGGGCTCCTGCTCCGTGCCGCCGAACTGAAGCCACATCCCGTCCGGCAGGGTGCGCAGCCGGTCCGTTCCCGGGATCTTCAGGAATGGTGCGGCTGGGGACTGGGTCTCGGAGGGGCGGGCCCGCAGCGTCGGCGGCGTTGTCCCGCGGGCGTTGAGGCCGGGCAGCGACTGAGGCCATTTGCGAAGCTGCTGCCTGACCAGCGCATCGAGAGAAGCGTGTCGCTCCATGAGTCAGGGCTCCCTGTCTGCGACGCATGCCATCGCAGGAATCCTGGGGACAACCCTGGGGAAAATTCAAGCGGCAAGTTCAACCTGGAATAGAATTAACGCTCTGCGGCTCATACGATGAGTCGGATGCGAACTGATGGGATGTTGACGAAGCCACCACCTGTCCGTGTGGCGCCCGCGGTTTCCCGGGCTGCGACGATGCGTCACTTCTGATTCAAAATCATCTATTTGCACCTCGACGCTCATTTGTCGTCGCACCAGCGCTTATCCACCACGCGACCGGAATGACCCTGGATTTCTCGCGCTCCGCGCGAAGACAGGCAGAGCGTCGCCTGATGCCGGCCAGATTCAACCTGGGCGCGAACTTCCTGTGGATAAGTCTCAGCCGATGCGACGGCCTCGGCGCGATCAGCCGCGCTCCGCGAGCGGCGTCACGTCGCGCATCGGTGGGCCCGTATAGACCTGGCGCGGGCGGCCGATGCGCTGGCTCGGGTCCTCGATCATTTCCTTCCACTGGCTGATCCAGCCCGTGGTCCTCGCGACCGCGAACAGCACCGTGAACATGCTCGTCGGCATCCCCATCGCCTTGAGGATGATGCCGGAGTAGAAGTCCACGTTCGGGTAGAGCTTTCGGCTGATGAAGTATTCGTCATGCGTGGCGACCCGCTCGAGCTCCATCGCGAGGTCGAGCAGCGGCTCGTCCTTGATCCCGAGAGCGCCGAGCACCTCGTGACAAGTCTGCTGCATGATCTTCGCGCGCGGGTCGAAGTTCTTGTACACGCGGTGGCCGAAGCCCATCAGCCGCACATGGCTCTTCTTGTCTTTCACCTTGGCGATGAAGTCGGGGATGTTCCTCGGGTGGCCGATCTCGGCCAGCATCTTGAGCACTGCCTCGTTCGCTCCGCCATGCGCCGGCCCCCAGAGGCTTGCGATGCCGGCGGCGATGCACGCGAAGGGGTTCGCACCGGTGGAGCCGGCGAGCCGAACCGTCGAGGTCGAGGCGTTCTGCTCGTGGTCGGCGTGCAGGATGAGGATCCGGTCCATCGCCCGCGCGAGCACCGGGTTCACCTCGTAGGGCTCCGCCGGCACAGCGTTCATCATGTAGAGCAGGTTCTCGGCGTAGCTGAGATCGTTTCGCGGATACATGAAGGGCTGGCCGATCGAATACTTGTAGGCCCAGGCGGCGATCGTCGGCACCTTCGCGATCAGCCGGAAGGCTGAGATACGCCTGACCTCGGGGTCGTTGATGTCGAGGCTGTCGTGGTAGAAAGCGCTCATCGCGCCGACCACGGCGGTCATCACCGCCATCGGGTGCGCGTCCCGGCGGAACCCGTCGTAGAAGCGGCGCAGCTGCTCGTGGATCATCGTGTGCCGGGTCACGCCGGTCGAGAACTCGGCGAACTGCGCCTTGGTCGGCAGCTCGCCGTTCAGCAGAAGGTAGGCGACCTCAAGGAAGGTGCACTTCTCCGCCAGCTGCTCGATCGGGTAGCCGCGATGCAGCAGAATCCCCGCGTCGCCGTCGATGTAGGTGATCTTGCTCTCCGTCGCCGCCGTGCCGCCATAGCCAGGGTCGTAGGTGAAGATGCCAAGCTCCGGGTAGACCTTGCGGATGTCGGCAACAGCCGGCCCAAGCGTTCCCGGAATGAGGGGCAGGGTGACCGACTTGCCGGTGCCGTCGAGGGTGAGCGTCGCGCTGAGCGGGGCGTTGTGGCCGGGCTTGGCGTCGGCTGCCGGCTTGGACATCTCGTTCATGTCGTTCATAGCCTCTCTCCCTTGACCGCGGGTGCGGGGCAGCGCGGACGGGCACGCGGGTGGTTTCGCCAGCGCTCGTGCGGGGCGGACGAACCATACGCCCGCCCAGGCTTTTCACGCAATGTGCGGCAGTGCAGCATGAGCGGGCGGTCAGTTGCGTCGTCGCCACGTCTGCGGGGTCTCGAACCTCCCCTCCCACAGCCCCTGCCTGGCCGAACGGGCCTCAGCCTCAGCGACCGCGTAACGCGGCTGGCTTCGGCTTCCCTCCAGGATCGCGATCGCCCAGCCCGAGGCGACCATCGCTTCGGCAAGGTCAACCCCATCGGCACGACAGACGGCGATCACGCGCCCATAGCGGTCACGCCCCAGCGTGTCGCAGGCGACCGATCGCTGGCGGACCAGCGAGGCGAGGTGCCGGGCCGCTGTCTCGCCGCAGTCGTAGCGCGAGCCGTCCGACCGGTGGCATTCCTGCCCGCTTTCGGGCGCATCGAGCCCGGCAAGGCGCACCGTGATCGCGCCGAGCCTCAGCGTGTCGCCATCGACCACGCGAACCTCTGACGCCGCCGCGGAAATCGCCTTGGGCAGGGCTTCCGGGGCAGGGTCAGCCTGGCGCCGCGACTGCGGGACAAGGCCGAGCCAGGCGCCGGCCGCGGCGACAGCGGTCAGGACCCCCAACGCAAGCCAAGCCGCACGACGCCTGCTGCGCGCCGGCCGCCCCCGCACCAACACCCGACGTCTGCGAAACCCGCCCCTCACCTCAGCCCCGACACTGCGGGCGCCTCGCTCTCCGGGCGCTTGGCCCCCGGCGGCTAGGGTGCTAGCCCGCAACCCGCAGCGCGGCAAGGCGGAGGGATGGCAAGATGGAGCAACCCCTGGGCGGCCCGGGTGCTGCGCGGGCGTCGGTCGCGGTGATCGGCACAGGGCTGATCGGCGCGGGCTGGGTGTCGCTGATGCTCGCGCGCGGCCTCACCGTGCAGGCCTGGGACCCCTCTGCCGGCTTCGCCGCCCGGCTCGAGGCGTCGGTCGCCCGGCGCGCCTCTGCCCTAGCCAGGCTCGGCCTGACGCCGGACCTCTCCCGCCTGCGCTGCGCCGCCTCGCTCGAGGACGCGGTCGCAGGCGTCGCCTTCGTGCAGGAGAACGCCCCAGACACCGAGGCAGCCAAGCGCCCGCTGTTCCGCGCCCTCGACGCGGCGGCGCCGCCCGACGCCGTGATCGCCTCCTCGACCTCGGCGCTGACTCTCACCCCGCTCGTCGAGGATCTTGCGGGAGCGTATCGTTTCGTTCTCGGACACCCGATCAACCCGGTCGAGCTGATCCCGCTCGTCGAGGTCTCGGGAGGCGACCGGACCGCAGCCGCGACGATCGCCTGCGCCGTCGGGTTCTACCGCGCGCTCGGCAAGCGTCCCGTGGTGCTGAAGCGCGAGGTGGCGGGCCACATCGCAGGCCGCCTTGCCTCCGCCCTCTACCGCGAGGCGGTGGCGCTCGTCGAGGACGGCATCGCCGACGTCGCGACCGTGGACGAGGCGCTGCGGCTCTCGATGGGCCTCCGCTGGGCGGCGACCGGAGTCCACCTTTCCTACCATCTCGGCGGCGGCGAGAGCGGCCTGCGCGGCTATCTCGACCATCTCGGCCCGGCGCAGGAACGGCGCTGGGCCTCAATGCGCACGCCAGCCCTGACGCCCGAGCTGAAGGCGCGGCTTGTCGCAGGCGTCGAAGCGGTGGCAGCCGGCAGGAGCGTGGCCGAGCTCGAGGCGGAGCGCGACGCGCGGCTTGCTGCGCTCCTCGCAGCACTCGGAGAGACGGCGGATGGCTGAACCGATCATCGGCGTGCTCGGCGGCATGGGGCCGCTCGCCGGGGCGGACTTGCTCGCAAGACTGACCCTCGCAACCCCCGCCGCCCGCGACCAGCACCGTGTTCGCGCCGTGCTCTGGTCAGACCCGACAGTGCCGGACAGGACAGAGGCGGCGGTCGCCGGCTGCCCCTCGCCTCTGCCCGCAATGCTCGCAGGTGTGAGGGTGCTCGAGGCGGCGGGAGCGGGCTGTCTCGCCATCCCCTGCAACACAGCCTATCTCTGGGCAGGCGAGATCGCGTCTGCCACACGGCTCCGGCTCATCCACATCGTCGACGCCGCTGCCGCCGCCCTCGCTGCGCGCGGCATCGCGGGCGGAACGATCGGGCTTCTCGGCACGGCGGCGACGCTTCGGCTCGGGCTTTGAGAGGGGCGGCTCGCCGCCCGCGGCAATGCCTGCCTCGTCCCCACGGAGGACGAGCTAGACGCCCTCGTCACCCCCTCGATCGCGCGCATCAAGGCGAACGACCTCGCTGGCGCGACCGCGCCACTGCTTGAGGCCGCCACGCGGCTCGCAAGGCGAGGCGCGGCGGCGGTCGTGTTCTGCTGCACCGAGATCCCGCTCGCCTTGCGCGGGCCTGAAGCCGCCGCCTTGGGGCTCGTGATGATCGACACGATCGACGCGCTCGCATGCGCAGCACTTTCCTGGGCGCGGCGCCACTGAGCTGAAGGCGCGGGCCGCTCAGGCGGGCGGCGGCGGGCGGGCGAACGCCCTGGCGAGCGCAGCGGCCGCGACCTTTGCACGTGGCCGCTCTCCTCCATCGTCCATCAGGCGTCGCCACCGGTACGGCACGGGGCGGTAGCGGCTGGGCTCGAGCGGCCAGAGCCCCAACCGGCTCCGCCGGCAGGCCCTTGCGGCGGAATTGACATTCTCGTTTCGGCGAAGTTCTGGAGAACGCGGAGGAGACCGACCGCAGCCGCAGCACTACTCCATCGTCCAGCCGTGGCTGACGATGATCGACTGTCCTGTCAGCGCATTGGACGGGAATCCTGCGAGGAACACCGCGCATTCGGCGACGTCACCCACGGTTGTGAACTCGCCGTCGACCGTGTCCTTCAGCATCACCTTCTTCACCACCTCCTCCTCGGAGATGCCAAGCAGCGCGGCCTGTTCCGGGATCTGCTTCTCGACAAGCGGCGTGAGGGTGAAGCCGGGGCAGATCACGTTCGCGCGCACGCCGTGCGCCGCTCCCTCCTTCGCAACCACGCGCGCAAGGCCAAGCAGCCCGTGCTTTGCGGCCACGTACGGAGCCTTCAGCACAGAGGCGACCTTCGAGTGCACGGAGCCGATGTAGATCACGCTGCCGTTCCTCTGCCGGTACATCTGCCGCAGTGCCGCGCGCGTGGTCAGGAACGCGCCGTCGAGATGGACGGCGACCACGCGCTTCCAGTCGGCGAACGAGAACTCGACGATTGGCGAGACGATCTGGATGCCGGCGTTGCTGACGAGGATGTCGAGCCTGCCGAAGCGTTCGACAACCCTCTGCGTGCCGGCCTCCACCTCAGCCTCGTCGGTCACGTCCATCGCCACGCCGATCGCGCGCGCGCCCGAGGGGTCAAGCGCGGCCGCTGCGGCGTCCGAGGCAGACTGGCCGAGATCGGCGATCGCAACGAGCGCACCTTCGCGCAGATAGGCGCGCGCGATCTCACGGCCGATTCCGCTCGCCGCACCAGTGACGATGGCGACCTTGCCCGCAAGACGCATGTTGTCCTCTGCCCTGTCCCCAGCTCGTCATGTCTGATCACAGTACACGGGCGATGCCAAGCCTGCGGGAGCGGCGTGCCCGACTGGTCAGCGCGACCCTGCCGGCACTTGACGGCTCCAGCACAGCCCTCGACGGCGAAGCGGCATCCGCCGGTTGCCGCAGGGCCGGATGCGGCGCCGGCAGCGCATCGGCGGAGAACGGCGCCTCAGGATGAGATCAGCTCGTTGAAGCGTTCCACGACCGTCACGTAATTGTCGGCATACCAGAGTTCGTCCGTGACCACCTGCTTTGCGAGGTTTGCCGGATCGGTCGGGTTGTGCGGGCGAAGCGCCTCCGGCACAAGCGGCGCTGCCGCGGGGTTGGCGGGCCCAGTGCCGAGCGCGACGAGGAGCGCGATCTGGCGCTCGGGAATGATGGTGCTGGCGACGAACCGCATCGCCCACTCGCGCCCCGCGGGCGGGTTCCGCGGCACGTTCCAGACGCCGGCATGCAGGAGCCCCTGGTCCCAGCGATAGGCGATCCGACCGCGCGTCTCCTCACCGAGCAGCCGCGCGCGCGTCGACCAGATCGCCCCCATCGTGACTTCGCCGGAACGGAGGAGGTCCTGGCTCTGTGCCCCGGACGTCCACCAGATCACGTTCGCCTTGATCTCCCGCAGCTTGGCAAGCGCGCGATCGACATCGATCGGGAATACCTTGTCGGGAGGCACGCCGTCCGCCATCAGCGCCGCCTCGAGCACCGCATGCATCGACCGGCGCATGGTGCGCATGCCGGGGAAGCGGCGCGTGTCCCAGAACTCGGCCCAGTTGCGAGGGCCCTCTACCCCTGCCTTCTGGGTGTCCCAGGTGAGCACAGTCGAGTAGGCCGAGGTGCCGGTCGACCACTCCATCGCGAAGGCCTCTGGGATCTGCGCGCGCGGGATGATGTCGTAGTCCATGCGCTCGAGCAGGCCGGCGCGGCCGAGCGTGTAGGAGGTTCCGGCGCCGCTGTCGCAGACGTCCCACACCGTGCGGCCGCTCTCGACCATCGCCCGGATTCGCGCAAGGGAGGGGCCTGCGCTGTCGATCACGACGCGGATCCCCGTGTCGCGGTGGAAAGGTTCGCCGAAGGCCTGCTGCATCGCGCGGACCGCATCACCACCCCAGTTCGCGAGCACGAGTTCGCGCGGCCGTGCGGCCTGGCCGCGGGCGAGGCCGGCGCCTGCGAGCACGGAGGCAGCGGCGATGAATGTGCGCCGGTCGATCGCGCCCGCATGGAGCCGCGCCTGTGCCACTCTGAGCGCGTCGCGCCAGAAACCAGTCCCTGCCATCGCCGCCTCCCGGATCGAACTCTCCCTCAAGCTTGGCACAGGGTGGCCCGTCAGGAAAAGGGGGCGCTGGTGAGAGGCTCCGCCCCGGTCTCGGTGATCAGGATCGTGTCGCCCGAGCCGAAACCGAGGCCGGCTTCGGCGTCGCCGAGCATGGCGTGTGGGAACAGCACCATGCCAGGTTCGAGCGGCATCGGGTTGCCCGGATGGATCATTGGCGGAACATCCATCCAGGAGGGCCGGAAGGTCGCGCCGAGCGAATAGCCGCAGGCTGAGAAGCGCGCGCCCGAGAAGCCTTCGGCATCGAGCACGGCGCGGTGCGCCGCAGCGATCGCCCCGATCGGCGCGCCTGGCCTCGCGGCAGCGAGCATCGCCGCCATGGCTTGCGCCACCGCATCCCGCATCCTCGCGAGCTGATCAGGCACCGCGCCGAGCAGGATCGTGCGCTCGATACAGGCGTTGTAGCGGTGCAGTGTGGCGGCGAACTCGACGACCACCTGGTCGCGCGCCTCGAGCCTGCGCGGCCCGCCCACCCCGCGGCCGTAGACGGACCGGCGGCCGCTGTTGACCAGCGGGCCAGCCGGCGGCATGTCGCCGCCGCCGGCGAGGATGGTCGAGAGGCACGCAGCCGTCAGCTCGCTGTCGAGGACCCCGGGCTGTGCAACCCCCCGTATCGCGGCCACAGCGCGGTCGGCAAGATGCGCCGCGCGGCGGATGATGGCGATCTCTGACGCGGACTTGATCAGCCTCAGGCGCCGGATCACATGGCCCGCATCGACGAGCCTGCAGAACCCCTCGAGCGCTGCGTCGACGCGCCTGCCATTGGCCGCCGTCAGACCGTAAGTGTCGCGTTCGATGCCGATGCGGCAGCCGCCGAGGCCGCGCTCCGCGAGGATGGCGCGGAGCTCCGCCGCCGGGTCGGCGTCGGCGGCGTCGTACCAGATCCGGATGTCCGGATAGAGCGAGGTGTCTTGCGCCTGCGCGAGGTCGGGCCGCCGTGTCAGCAGCGTCGGGTCTCCCGTTGCCGGAATGATTCCTGCCTGGAAGAACACGTAGCCGCCGGTGTCGAGCCCGGTCGCCCAGTAGTGGCTCTCGGGCGCGAACACGAGCAGCGCATCGAGGCCCTCCTCGACGAGCCGGCGCTGCACGCGCGCGAGCCGCCCCCGAAGCTCCTCCGCCGTCACATGCAGCGGCGCGGGCGCTGCCGGCCCGACGAAACGGTCATGCATGCATCCGATCCCCCTCGTTGCAGCGCGAGCACAAGCCCCGCATCATCACCGGCATGGACGAGACGACGATCCGCCCGGCGACGCAAGACGACATTCCGGCCATGGTCGGGCTGCTCGCGCAGCTCTTCGCGATCGAGTCGGATCTCGCAATCGACCGAGCTGCGCAGGCGCGTGGGCTTGCGATGCTGCTCCGCCGCGCCGATGCCTTGGCTCTCGTGGCGACGCGTGCCGAGCGCGTGGTGGGCATGACGACCGTCCAGCTCACGGTCTCGACCGCACGCGGCGGCCTCTCCGCCGGCGTCGAAGACGTTGTGGTCGATTCGCCGCATCGCGGCAGCGGCATCGGCCGGCGCCTCCTTGCTGCGGCCGAGGCCTGGGCGCGAGAACGCGGCGCGCTCAGGATCGCTCTGCTCGCCGACGAGACGAACGCGCCCGCTCTCGACTTCTACGACCAGCTCGGCTTTGTGCGGACACGCCTCGTCTGGCTTGCGAAACCGCTCGGGTGAGGGTTTTTCCCCTGCCGCAGCCGCAGCCGTCGGCCGAGGCCCGTGGTGATGTCGGTCGCGCGGCGGCAGGAAGCGTCGGACTGCCGATCGGGAAGAAGCGCGCGCCGCCGACGGTTGCGAGGTCGGCGGGCGAGGCTGAGACGGCGTTGCCCTCCGAACTGGCCTCCGGCCGCGCCATCCATGCGGCGAGGCGAGGCCGGTCGCGTATCCAGATCGACATCAGCCCCGCGACCGTCACCATCCGACGCGATGTGACGGGGGCGCCGAACTGCCGCGCCCGGCCTTGCCTTTCCGCCTCGCTTCAGGCGACGTTGTGCAGGCCAGCATCGACATAGATCGTGTCGCCGGTCATGCCGGAGGAGGCGGGGCTGACGAGGAAGGCGCAGACGCGGCCGACCTCGGCGATGTCCACAAGCCTGTGCTGCGGTGCGCGCTGCCTTGCCTTCTCGATCAGTTCGTCGAACTGGGCGATGCCGCTTGCCGCACGCGTCCTGAGCGGCCCTGGCGAGATCGCGAAGACGCGGATCCCTCTCGCTGCGAGTTCGTTGGCGGCGTAGCGTACGGCTGCTTCCAGCGCCGCCTTCACCGGGCCCATGATGTTGTAGTTCTCGACCACCTTTTCGGAACCGTAATAGCTCATCGTCAAAAGCGTTCCGCCCTCCGTCATCAGCGGCTCGGCGAGATGCGCCATCCTGAGGAACGACCAGCAGGAGACGCGCATCGCCTGGGCGAAGCCCTCGGCGGAGACGTCGATCACCCGCCCGTGCAGGTCCTTGCGCGGCGCATAGGCGATCGAGTGCACGAGGAAGTCGAGCCTCCCCCAACGGCTGCGGATCGCGTCGAACACGGCCTCGAGCTCGCCAGGCTTCTCGACATCGAGCGGCAGGCAGAGATCGGCCTCGAGCTGCTCGGCAAGCGGGCGGACGAAGGGCTCCGCCTTCTCGTTGAGGTAGGTGACGGCGATATCGGCGCCGAGCGCGCGCAGAACGGCGGCGCAGCCGAAGGCGATCGAGTGCTCGTTGGCGATACCGACGACGAGGCCGCGGCGCCCCTTGAGCATGTCGCCGATGCGGTCGTCCGGGGCCCAGACGCGCGGCAAAGGGTCCATACGGCGTTCTCCCTCGTGCATTGGGGCAGCCTCTCCGAGATGCCTGCGGCCGACCGCCGCGAGATCAGGCGCGGCATCACGGCACAGGGAGAGCGCGCCTGTCACGCGCGCAAGGGTGAAGCTTGAGCGTCGTCGGCGGCAGGCACGGGCACGGCAGGGGCGGAGCGGGTCGGTCCCTCCCCGGTCGGGCCCTGCTGCTTCCCGGTCAGGTCCTGAGGTCGGTGCGGTCCACAGGCAGGGTGCGGATGCGCTTGCCGGTCGCTGCGAAGATCGCGTTGACCAGCGCCGGGGCGGCAGGCGGCAGAGGCGGCTCGCCCACTCCTCCCATGGTCTGGCCGGAGCGGATGATATGCGTCTCGACGACCGGCGCCTCGCCAATCCGCATGATCGGATAGAGGTCGAAGTTCGTCGCCTCCGACCGCCCGTTGCGGATCGTGATCCCTTCGTGCAGCGCCGCGGAGAGTCCCATCACCACGCCGCCCTCGGCCTGCTGCGCGACCGTCTCCGGGTTGACGATCTCGCCGCAGTCGATCGCGACCGTGACCTTGTGCACCTTCACCCTGCCGTCCGTAACGGAGACCTCCGCCACCTCAGCGACCAGGCTGCCGTAGCTCTCGACATAGGCAAGGCCGCGATGCACGCCGGCGGGCGCGGGCCTGCCCCAGCCGCCCTTCTCGGCGGCCGTGTTCAGCACGGCAAGGGCACGGGCGTCATGCGCAAGCAGCTCGCGCCGGAGAGAGAGCGGGTCCTTGCCGGCAGCAGCCGCCACCTCGTCGAGGAAGCACTCGACGAAGTAGCCGCACTGTGTCGCGCCGACCGCGCGCCAGATCCACGGGATCGGCGGCCCGTCGACGCGCACATACTCGGTGCGGAAGGCGCCGAACCGGTAGCGCGTGTCGGCGATCGACTGGACGGAGGTCGGGTCGAAGTCGTTGCGGATCGTGTAGGGGCGTAGGTCGGTGCCGCTGCCCGGGCCGGCGGCCTTGAAGTGGAAGGCGATGACGCGTCCCTGCGCATCGAGGCCGGCGCGCATATGCGCCACCTGGGCAGGGCGATAATAGCCCTGGCCGATCTCGTCCTCGCGTGTCCAGATCAGCTTGACGGGCCGGCCGACCGCCTTGGCCACGAGCGCGGCATGCTCCGCCGCACCCCAGCCGTAGCGTCTGCCGAAGCCGCCGCCCGCCCAGGTGGTGTGGACGGCGATCCGCTCCCTCGGGATGCCAAGCACGCGCGCAACCGCACCCTGGCAGAAGTCCTGATGCTGAGTCGGCAGCCAGAGCTCGAGCGTGCCGTCGGCGTTGATCCGGGCGGTGCAGTTGTCCGTTTCCATGCAGGCATGCGCGAGGTAGGGAACCTCGTAGGTCGCCTCGACGACGCGCGCGGCGGAAGCGAGCGCGGCATCGACGTCACCCTCGTTCTTGCTGACGAAGCCAGGCCGGCTCAGCGCCTCCCGCATCCGGGCGGAGAAGGCCGCGCTGTCGAGCCCGTCATGCGGCGTCGGCTTGAACCGCACCGCGACGGCCTTGGCCCCACGCATCGCCGCCCAGGTGTTGGCAGCGACCACCGCCACGCCGTTCGGGAGCGGAACGACATCGATGATGCCTGGGATGCCGGCGACAGAGGCGCGGTCGAACCCGTCGAGCTCGGCACGGAACACGGGCGAGAGCTTCGCCACCGCGTAGACCATGCCCGGCAGCACGATGTCCGAGCCGTATTTCGCCGCGCCGGTAACCTTCGCAGGCGTGTCGAGCCGCGCTGTTGGGCGGCGCAGGTAGCGGAGCTCGGTGTCAGGCTTGAGCGGCGGGTTCTCCGGCACAGGCAACGCCATGGCGGCGGCGACGAGTTCGCCGAAGCCGACCGAGCGGCCGGAGGCGGGGTGCGTCACCCGCCCATCCGCGGCAACGAGCTCAGCGGCCGGAACGCCGAGGCGCTGCGCGGCCGCAGCGATCAGCATCTCGCGCGCCTGCGCCGCCACCTTGCGGAACGGCCCATACCAGTAGCGCGTGCCGAGCGACCCGCCGGAGTTCATCTCGTTGCCCTGGATACGGCGGAAGTCCGGCCCAGGCTGCCCGACCTCGACGGTGAAGCGCTCCAGCGGCAGGCCGAGCTCGTCTGCGAAGATCATTGCGTGCCCAGTATGGGTTCCCTGGCCGCATTCCGTGGTGGGCGACAGAAGCGTGGCGCGGCCGTCAGCGCCGATTCGCAGATAGGCGATGGGGTGGCCGATCCGAGCACCGGGTTCGGCGGGCGCAAACAGACGGTCGTTCGGAAGCTGCTGCGCCTCGGCGTGGATCGGCAGCACGAGAGCTGCGGCAGCGGCGGTCGCCGCCTTGAGCGCTTCGCGGCGGGAAAGCGTGTGGTCGTGCATGGCGTCCTCCGCGTCAGCTCATGGCGGCGCGCCTGATGGCGGCGCGGATGCGCTGATAGGTGCCGCAGCGGCAGAGATTGCCGGCCATCGCGGCGTCGATCTCCGTGTCGGTCGGGTTCGGCGTCTTCCGCAAAAGCGCCGCTGCCGACATGATCTGGCCCGACTGGCAGTAGCCGCATTGCGGCACCTGCGCCTCGATCCAGGCCAGCTGCACCGGGTGCCTGCCCTCCGGGTGCAGGCCCTCGATGGTGGTCACCTGCCTGCCCGCGACCGAGGCGAGGGTGACCACGCAGGCACGCGCCGGCTCGCCGTCGACATGCACCGTGCAGGCACCGCACTGGGCGATCCCGCAGCCGTATTTCGTTCCGGTGAGGCCGAGAATGTCCCGAAGCGCCCAGAGCAGCGGCATCTCCGGATCCGCCTCCAGCCGACGCGGCTCGCCGTTCACCGAGAGTTCGATCATCGAACGTCTCCCCGCTCCGTTGTTGGTTGAGCCAAGGGTGTTGCCAGCGCGCCTGGCCGTCAAGGCCGACTCAGCCCCCAAGGAAGGCGAGGACCGGGGCGAGCGACTCCTCCGGTCCCTCCTCATGCGGCAGGTGGCCGAGGCTGGGGAAGCGCACGAGCCGCGCATCCGGCAGGAGCCGGAGGTAGTCCTCGGCGTTCGAGACCGGAATGAGCCGGTCCTGCGCGCCCCAGAGCAGAAGCACCGGCATCGTCACCTTGGGCAGCAAGGCGGCAGGGTCCTCCAGCACGGACTGGCGCAGCCGCGCGATCATCGCGCGCCGCGCCCCGGGCGCGAGCATCATGTCCTGATACCGCGTCACGATCGCGTCCGTGAGCCGCGTCGGGTCAGCATAGGCAGGCGCGAGGTTCGCCCTGAGAAGCGGTTTCGGCAGGAACATGGTCATCAACCCGAGCGCCATGCCGACGCGTGGCGCCTCGCCGTAGCGTTGCCCCGGCTGCGCGAAGCCGTCGGGAGAGATCAGCACCAGCTTCTCGACGCGCCCGGGGAAACGCGCCGCGAAATGCCAGGCGACCTTGCCGCCCATCGAGCTGCCGATCAGCGTGGCGCGGGCAAGGCCAAGCGAGTCCATCACGGCGCCGAGCTGCGCGATGTCTGCGGCAAGCGAGTAGTCGCCGCTTGCGCGCGGCGGGGAAAGGCCGAAGCCGGGCAGGTCGTAGCGTATCACCCGGTAGCGACCGGAGAGGGAGGCGGTCCAGGCGTCCCAGGTGTGCAGGCTCGCGCCAAAGCCGTGCAGCATGATGACGGCAGGGAGGTCGCGGCCCGCGCCGTCGCGCCCGCTGTCGCGCAGGTGCAGCCGCTCGCCGGCGATGGTGACCATGTCCTCGGGGCTTGCAAGCCAGCGCGCCTCGAGCTGGCTTCTCGGCCGGTCTGGCGTCCAGGCCCAGGCGAGCAGGGCAAGAAGGCCGCTCCCGAGACCGAGGAGGGTGAGCACGAGCATGCGTCGGCGTGGAGCGAAGCCGCCAGGGCCGCCCCGGCGCGTCTGCCGCTTCCGGTTCAGGCGCCTGGTCGGGCGTCGCGCGCGGCCTGCGCCACGCGGCCCGCTTCCGAGACGCTGCCGATGCGGCCTCCGGTGACGATGCCGGGCCGCTTCTCGCGCGGCTTCGCAACCATCCCGCCGCGTGGGGTCCACCCGCCTTGCGGGTGGTGGACCGGCATTGCCCGGCGCCTGGCGAGGGCCTCCTCGAGCGCCGCCTGCGCTCGCGCCCTCTTCTGCTCCGCCGCGAGCTGGGCAAGCCGCGCGTTGACGCGCTTGAGCGCGCGCGCGAACACCTGCTTCTTCGCGGCAAGCCCGCGCTCGGAGGCGCTCTCCGCCGCCGTACCGCGGGCCTCAGCCTTGCCGCGTTGGACTCGGCGACGCGCGCGGAGGATGTCGCGCGCGCGGCCATGCCGGTCGCGCAGCCAGCGGGCGAGCGCCACGAGGTCGTCGTGCGAGAGCCCCTCGAGAGCGGGATAGTGGCTCGACTGCACCGGGGCAAGCTCATCCTCCGCCAGAAGCTTCCGTTCCGTTGCGAACGATGCACCCATCCGGTAACCCTCCTGATCCCGCAGCGACTTCCTCTCCGAAAGCCGAGAGTGCCCTGGCCAGCGCACCGAGCATAGGGTGCGCCTGTGCGCAGCCGATCGCCGCAGTGCCGTCGCCCACTCAACCTATCGTGAGGCGTTTCGCGCCATTGTGCGCGGTTCTGCCCTTTTCTTGCCACGCCATCTTAAGACTGATATGTTTCCGTCATCGTTGCAAGGAGATGTCGATGAAACTCTCGCCACTGTTCGCCCTCGCCGCTGCCCTGCTGGTTGCCGCCTGCGGCAATACGACGGGTGACCGTGCGCTCTCCGGCGCGGCGCTCGGTGCCGGTGCGGGTCTTGCCGTTGGCGCCGTCACGGGTGCGACCCTGCTTGAGGGAGCGGTCGTGGGTGGCGCGCTCGGTGCTGCTGCCGGCGCTCTGACGAAGAGCGACCAGGTCAATCTCGGCAAGCCTCTCTGGCGCTGATCGCGCCCGACGGGGCGTTCGCGGAGAGCAGGGAGCGTTGGCAGAGCGCAGGGGGTGCCCTCTCCCCACCAGCCTTCGCCTGCGACGCGCCGTGCCGCCCTCGGCGCGCGCTCCGACCGTTCAGGCGGACCGTTCAGGCGGCCCGCAGGCGGCCCAGGAAGGTCTCGATCTCGATCCGCATGCGGGCTGAGGCTTCGTTGACCGCATTGGCCGCATCCGCAACCGTCGCCGCCTGACGGTCTGCATCCGCTCCGGCCTGCTGCACCACCGAGACGCGGTTCGTCACCTCAGCCGTGCCGGCAGCGGCCTGCTGCACGTTGCGTGCGATCTCTGCCGTCGCCGCTCCCTGCTCCTCGACCGCCGCGGCGATCGCCTGGGCGATGGTGGCGATCTCGTCGATCACGGTGCTGATCGTGCCGATCGCCGACACGGCCTCCCCCGTCGAGGCCTGGATCGCCTCGATCTGCGCGGCGATCTCCTCCGTGGCCTTGCCGGTCTGGGCGGCAAGGCTCTTCACCTCGGAGGCGACCACGGCGAAGCCCTTGCCCGCCTCGCCAGCACGCGCAGCCTCGATGGTCGCGTTGAGCGCGAGCAGGTTGGTCTGCCCGGCGATATCGCCGATCAGACGCACGACGTCACCGATGCGGCGCGCGCCTTCGGCAAGCCCCTGCACGGTGCCGTCCGTCCGCCTCGCCTGTTCGACGGCGCGGGAGGCGATCCGCGCCGCCTCGGAGACCTGCCGGTTGATCTCGCCGATGCTTGCCGCGAGCTCCTCCGCAGCGGCGGCGACGGTCTGGACGTTGCTCGAGGCGGAAGCCGCCGCCCCAGCCATGGCGGTCGAGCCGGCCGCGGTCACCTCCGCCACTTCCCGCATGCCGGCAACCGCCGTGCCGAGCGAGGCGGCCGCAGAGCCGAGCGCCCCCATCACGCCTGATGCGGTCTCGCCGAAGCGGGCGATCTCGCCCGCCATGCGCTCTGCCCGCGCCTCGCGCGCGGCGATCTCGGCGCGCTCCCGCGCCTCCGCCTCAGCCCGAGCCACGAGCGCGGCGCGGAAACTCTCAGCCGTGCGCGCAAGCGCGCCGATCTCGTCGCGGCGCTCGGCGCCAGGCACCACCACCTCCCGGTCGCCCGCGGCAAGGGCGGAGAGAGCGTCCGTGACCGCCGCAAGCGGACGGAGGATGGACCGCCGCACCAGCAGCACGACGGCGACGCCGATCAGCGCGAGCGCCGCGGTGACGGCCGTGCCAAGCGCCAGCGCGGTGCGCCGGAACAGCCCCTCGACCTTAGCGGCGAGCACCGCCATCTCCTCTGTCGTCGCCTTCGCCATGGCGTCGATCGCGGCGTTGAAGGCAGAGCGGTTGCGCCGGTTCTCCTCGTTGTTGCCGATCCGGTTCGCCTCCGCGATGGAGACCTCGGTGCCGAGGCGCGCGAGCTCGCTGCGCAGGCGCACAAACTCCGCCGCGCCGGCCTTCAGTGGGGCGAGGCTCTCTCGGCGCTCGGGAGGCAGGAGCGCCTCCAAGGCGGCAACGTCGCGCTCGATCGCGGCGAGGAAGCGGCGTATGCCGGCAGCGAAGGGCTTCGCCCGCTCAGTGTCCGCCGACATGTAGATGCCGCGGCTGTCCATGACGGTCGCGTAGACGAGGCCGTTCAGACGCTCTGCGATCGCTGCGCGTTCGCCGGCGTTCTTCACCGCCGCGAGCGTGCGGTCATGGGCATGCAGGCTCGCAAGCCCGAAGCCGAGGGCGCCGAGCGTGACAAGACCCATCAGCGCAATGGCGAGATAGATCTTCCCGCCGATGCCGAAGCCGCGAGACGTCATGTTCCTTCCTTCCTGGTCAGTTCGGGCGCGGAGGATTGCCGCTTCTGGTTACGGAAGCGGAAACGCGCCTCTGGTCTTGCTGCGGCCTGGCGGCAGGGAGCCGGGGCAGACGGAACCCAGCAGCGATCAGCCCCGTGGGCGAAGAGGTTCGCGCGACCGGGAGGGGCGGTTTCCATGACCGCGGAAACCGCTCTAGTCTTCCGCCATGAACATGCTCGCGCCCAGGACCGTGCGACTCTCGGTCGACGTCGTGTTCGACCTCGTCTGCCCATGGTGCTGGATCGGGGTGCGGCGCCTCGCCCGCGCTTTGGCGCGGCGGCCCGACCTCTCGGTCGATGTCTCCTACCGCCCCTTCCTGCTGAACCCGGACATGCCCCCGCGCGGCATGGCGCGGGCTGAGTATCTGCAGCGCAAGTTCGGCGGCGAGGAGCGCGCGCGGCGGCTGCATGCGGCGATCGCCGAGGTCGGGCGCGGCGAGGGGATCGTTTTCCGGTTCGACCGGATCGCGCGCACGCCATCCACGGTCGAGGCGCACCGCCTCGTCCGCCTCGCCGCCGCAGAGGGGCGCGCCGCAGCGCTTGTCGATGCCCTGTTCGCTGCGCATTTCTGCGACGGCCGCGACATCGGCGACCGCGCGACCCTCGCCGCCATCTGGGCCGAGACGGGGCTCATCGGCGACCCGGCGATGCATGGCCCAGCCGGGTTCGGCGCCGATGCCGTGCATGCCGACAATCTCCGCGCCCACCGTTTGGGCATCAATGGCGTGCCATGCTTCGTGTTCGGCGAACGGCACGCGATCGCCGGCGCGCAGGAACCGGAGGTCCTCGACCGCATGCTCGACATCGCCGCCCTCGAGGCAGCCGCTCTCTGAGCCGCCACCTCGGCCGCGCGCCCGACGCCGTCTTCCACCGGCTGCGCCCAGGCAAGGCCCGCCTCGAGTGCCTTGCTCCCCGCCTCGCGGCCCAGAGAGGCTTTGCCGAGGCAGAGGCGCTCTTGAGCCGCTTTCGCGTCAGGCCGCCTTGGCCCTCGCGAGCAGGCCGGCGAGGCTTGCGAGCACCTCGCGCGCGACGCGCACGCGCAGGGCCACATCGTCCAGGTCGCGCGTGATCACGAGCCTGTGGTCGGTGCGAAGCCGCGCGATTCCCTTCTGCCGCTCGAGCCAGGCGACAAGCCCCACCGGGTCGCGGAAGCCGTTGCCGCGGAAGCCGATGACAAGCCCCTTCGGCCCGGCATCGAGCTTCTCCACCTCCGCCTCGCGGCAGAGCCGCTTGATCGCCATCACCGAGAGCAGGTTCTCGACCTCTGGCGGAAGCGGTCCGAAGCGGTCGACGAGCTCCGCCGCCAGAGCCTCGCTCTCGGCGTCGGAGGCGAGGGCGCCGATGCGCCGGTAAAGGCCAAGCCGCACCGGCAGGTCGCGCACATAGTGTTCCGGTATCAGCACGGCCATGCCGAGATTGATCTGCGGCGTCCACTCCCTGTCTGAGCCGCCCGCCCGCCCCTCGCCTGCCTTCGCCTCGGCCACCGCTTCTTCGAGCATCTGCTGGTAAAGCTCGATCCCGACTTCGCGGATGTGGCCCGACTGCTCGTCACCGAGCAGGTTGCCCGCACCACGGATGTCGAGGTCATGGCTTGCGAGCGTGAACCCCGCACCGAGGTTGTCGAGCGCCTGCATCACCTCGAGCCGCTTCTGCGCCGTCGGCGTCAGCTTCCGGTCGGGCGCGAGGGTGAGGTAGGCGTAGCCGCGTAGCTTGCCGCGGCCGACACGGCCGCGCAGCTGGTAGAGCTGGGCGAGGCCGAACATGTCTGCGCGATGGATCACCATCGTATTGACGGACGGCATGTCGAGGCCGCTCTCGACGATGTTGGTGGCGAGCAGGACGTCGTGGCGGCCGTCCTGGAATTCGGTCATCACACGCTCGAGCTCGGCGGCAGAGAGTCGACCATGCGCCTCGACCACCCTGAGCTCGGGCGCGAGCTCGGCGAGGCGGGCGCGCACCTTCGGCAGGTCCTCGATCCGCGGCACGACGTAGAAGGACTGGCCGCCGCGGAAGCGCTCGCGCATCAGAGCCTCGCGCAGCACCACAGGATCGAAGGGCAGAATGAAGGTGCGCACAGCGAGCCGGTCGACCGGCGGGGTGGCGATCAGGCTCATCTCGCGCACGCCGGTGAGCGCAAGCTGCAGCGTGCGCGGGATCGGCGTCGCGGTGAGGGTGAGAACGTGCACCTCGGCGCGGAGCTGCTTCAGACGCTCCTTGTGCGCGACGCCGAAATGCTGCTCCTCGTCGACGATCACGAGGCCGAGGTCGCGGAAAGTGACGCTCTTCGAGAGCAGCGCATGCGTGCCGACGACGAGGCCGATCGTCCCCTCGGCGAGGCCCTTCCTGACCTCCTGCGCCTCCCTCGCGCTGACCATCCGCGAAAGCTGCGCGATGCGCACGGGAAAGCCGCGGAACCGTTCCGAGAAGACACGGAAATGCTGCCGCGCAAGCAGCGTGGTCGGCACCACCACGGCCACCTGCTGGCCCGACATTGCGGCGACGAAAGCGGCGCGCAGCGCGACCTCGGTCTTGCCGAAGCCAACATCGCCGCAGATGAGCCGGTCCATCGGCCGCCCGGAAGCGAGGTCTTCGAGCACGTCGGCGATCGCGCGTGCCTGGTCCTCGGTCTCGGCAAAGGGAAAGCGCGCGCAGAACTCGTCCCACAACCCTTCGGGCGGCAAGAGGCTCGGCGCGGGGCGGAGCCGACGCTCGGCAGCCACTTTCAGAAGCGCCGCCGCCATGTCGCGGATGCGGCTCTTCATCCGCGCCTTGCGGTTCTGCCAGGACACGCCGCCGAGCTTGTCGAGCGCCACGCCCTCGCCCTCGCCGTAGCGCGACAGCACCTCGATGTTCTCGACCGGAACGAACAGCTTGTCGCCGCCCTCGTAGACGAGCTTCAGGCAGTCATGCGCCGCACCGCCGACGGTCAGCGTCACGAGGCCCTCGTAGCGGCCTATGCCGTGGTCGATGTGCACGACGAGGTCCCCTTCGCTGAGCTCGGTGGCCTCTGCGATGAACTGGTCGGCGCGCTTTCTGCGCCGTTGGGGGCGCGAGATCCGCTCGCCGAGGATGTCCTGCTCGGCGATCACGGCGAGGCTGTCGGACACGAAGCCGCGCTCGAGCCCGAGAACGGCGAGCGCCACGCGCCCCGGGGGCAGCGCCTCGGCCGCGGTGATGTCGTCGGCCGGGGCGGCGCCCGCAAGCCCGTGCTCGGCCAGAAGATGCGCGAGCCGCTCCCGCGAGCCCGCGGTCCAGGCGGCGACGATCACGCGCCGCCCCTGCGCGGCGAGGGCGGAGACGTGCTCGGCAAGCGCGTCGAACACGTTCCCGCCCGAGGCGCGCGCGTCCGCGAACTGGCGGCCCGGGCGCGCGCCCGCATCGATCGTCGCGCTCCCGTCTCCGTCCGGCCTGGCGAAGGGAGAGAAGCGCAGCACCGCGTGCGGAGCGAGCATGGCCGCCCAGGCGGCGGCATCGAGATAGAGCGCGTCGGGAGGCAGCGGGTTGTAGGGCAGCTCGCCTTCGGACAGGCGCCGCAGGTTCGGATTGCAGCGGGCGGCGTAATGATCCGCGATCATCTCAAGGCGCGTCTCGAGCACGCCATCCGCCTCGTGGTCGAAGGAGATCCGCGCACCAGGCATGTAGTCGAGCAGCGTGTCGAGCCGCTCGTGAAAGAGCGGCAGCCAGTGTTCCATCCCGAGATGCCTCCGCCGCGCCGAGACCGCCTCGTAGAGCGGGTCGTTCGCTGCGGCGCCGAACAGCGCGCGGTAGCGCGTGCGGAAGCGCGCCACCGACGCCTCGTCGAGCAGGACCTCGCTGACCGGCTTGAGCACGACCGAATCGAGGCTCGCCGTGGAGCGCTGGCTGAACGGGTCGAAGCTCCTGATCTCGTCGATTTGGTCGCCGAACAGGTCGATCCGCACAGGCTCGTCGCGGCCTGGCGGGAAGAGGTCGATCAGGCCGCCGCGCACGGCGTATTCGCCTGGCTCGATCACCGTGTTGGCGCGGCCGTAGCCGTTGGCCTCGAGGAAGGCGACGATCCGATCGAGCCCGACGCGGCTTCCCTTGCTGAGCGGCAGCACGGCGCCGACGAAGGCCTCGCGCGGCGGCACCCGCTGGACCAGCGCGTTGACCGTGGTGAGCAGGATGAAGGGCCGCGGCGGCGGCGCGAGCAGCGCCGTCAGCGTGTCGAGGCGTCGGGCGGCGAGCTCCGGATTCGGCCCAACCCGGTCATAGGGCAGACAGTCCCAGGCTGGGAACTGCAGCACCGGAACGCCAGGGGCGAAGAAGGCGAGCGCCTCGGCCATGCGCGCCATCCGCGCATCGTCGCGGCAGACATGCAAAAGCGGCGCCGCATGCTCCGCTCGGGCACGCGCGAGCAGAACCGCGTCAAACCCCTCGGGGCAGCCCGCGACCGTCAGCCGCTGCCCGGGCGCAAACCCGTCAGCCACGGGCGCCGCCGGGAGCGGTCAGGCCGCTTTGCGCCCTCGACCAGGCGACCATGCGCTCAAGGAGTGGCGAGGCCGCCTCGGGCGGCACGGGGCGGCGGCCGGTCAGCCAGTCGAACAGGTCGACGTCGGGGAACTCGAGCACTGCCTCGAGAAGCGCAAGCTCCGCCTCGTCCATGCGGTCGATCTCCGCTGCGACGAAGCCGCCCAACAGGAGGTCGGTCTCCTGCGTGCCGCGGTGGCGGGCGCGGAAGAGCAGTCGGCGTCGGCGTGCGTCTGGAGCGGTGTCGGTCATCGCGGGAGATCTGCCACGGCGAGACCGGGGCGACCCCGTCCGGGCGCCCCGTTGCGGCGCGTGATATATGGCGCGGCAGCGATCCTGTCAGCCCGTGACCCGCCCCTCCCCCCTGTTGCCGCTTTTCGCCGCGATCGGCTCCCTGCCCGGGGTGGGGCCGAAGCGGGAAGCGCTGCTCGCCCGCGCGGCGGGAGGCGGGCGTGTGCTCGATCTGCTCTGGCACCTTCCCGAGAGCGTGATCGACCGCCGCGCCAGACCGAGGATCACCGAGGCGAAGCCCGGCACGGTCGTGACCCTCGAGGTCACCGTGCTTGGAAGACGCGCCCCGCGCAGCCCGGCAGCCCCATGGGTGATCGAGGTCGGCGACGGCTCCGGCAGCCTCGACATCCTGCTGTTCGGCCAGGGAAGCCATCGGGCCGACCAGCTCCCCGAGGGCGCGCGGCGCCTCATCTCGGGCGACCTCAGGCTCGACCGCGGCCGGCTCGTCATGCCGCACCCTGATTTCATCCTGCCCCCCGAGCGCGCGGCCGAACTCCCGCTCGTCGAACCGGTCCACGGGCTCACCGCCTCGCTGCGCGCGTGGGAGATGCGCCGCGCCGTCGAGGCGGCGCTCGGCCGCGCTCCCGACCTCCCGGAATGGATCGATCCGGGGCTGATCCGGCGCAGGCGCTGGCCGTCCTGGCGGGAAGCGCTTGAGGCGGCGCACCGCCCTGCCGACCCCTCCGCCGTCTCGCCGGAAAGCCCTGCGCGGATGCGGCTTGCCTATGACGAGCTGTTCTCGCAGCAGGTCGCGCTCGCGCTCTCGCGGCGCAGCCTGCGGGCCCAGCCAGGCCGGGCGCTGGTCGGGGACAGCCGGCTGCGCGAGAAGGCGCTCGCCGCCTTCGGCCACGCGCCGACGCCCGAGCAGGCGCGGGCGCTCGCCGAGATCGATGCCGATCTCGCCGCCCCGCGGCGCATGCTCAGGCTGCTGCAGGGCGATGTCGGCTCGGGCAAGACCCTGGTCGCCCTGCTTGCGATGCTGCGCGCGGTTGAGGCGGGAGCCCAGGCAGCGCTGATGGCGCCGACCGAGCTCCTCGCCCGCCAGCACCATGCGACGATCGCGCCGCTTGCCGCCGCCGCCGGCGTCGAGACGGCGCTGCTGACGGGGCGAGAGAAGGGCCGCGCCCGCGAGGCGGCGCTCGAAGGCCTCGCCTCCGGGTCGACCGGAATCGCCATCGGCACTCATGCTCTGTTCCAGGAGGGGGTGGCGTTCCGCGACCTCGCGCTCGCGGTGATCGACGAGCAGCACCGGTTTGGCGTTCACCAGCGGCTGATGCTCGCGGCGAAGGGCGCGTCAGCCGACGTGCTCGTGATGACCGCGACGCCGATCCCCCGCACGCTTCTGCTCACCGCCTGGGGGGACATGGAGGTGAGCCGGATCGCCGGCCGGCCGCCCGGGCGACGGCCCGTCACCACCCTGGCCAAGCCGGCGGCAAAGCTTCCCCAGGTGATCGAGGCGATCGGCCGACGTCTCGCCGCGAACGCTCGCGTCTACTGGATCTGCCCTCTCGTCTCCGAGAGCGAGGCAGCCGACCTCGCTGCTGCGGAGGCGCGTGCAGCCGAGCTCGACCGCCACTTTCCCGGCCGCGTGGCGCTCCTGCACGGGCGCATGCGTGGGGCCGAGAAAGACGCAGCGATGGCCGCCTTCGCACGCGGCGAGAAGGCGATCCTCGTCGCCACGACCGTGGTCGAGGTGGGCGTCGACGTGCCGGAGGCGTCCGTGATCGTGATCGAGCAGGCCGAGCGGTTCGGGCTTGCCCAGCTCCACCAGCTGCGCGGCAGGGTCGGCCGCGGGAGAGAGGCGTCCTATTGTCTGCTCGTCTACAGCGAGCCGCTGTCGGAGGTGGCGCGCAAGCGCATCGAGACCCTGGTCGCGACCGAGGACGGGTTCGCGATCGCCGAGGAGGATCTCAGGCTGCGCGGCGGCGGCGAGGCACTGGGGACGCGCCAGTCTGGCCTGCCCGCCTTCCGCCTTGCCGATCCCTCCGCGCATGCGCCACTGATCGACCTCGCGCGCGACGATGCCGCATTGCTCTTGGAGAGGGACCCTGACCTTGCCGGCACGCGCGGTCGCGCGGTTCGCCTTCTGCTTCACCTGTTCGACGCCGAGGCGGCGATCCCGACGATCGCCTCGGGCTGACGCTCGGCAGCCGCCATGCTAGAGCGCGCGGCATGACGGTCACCCGCTTCGCTCCCTCTCCCACCGGGTTTCTGCACATCGGCGGCGCGCGCACGGCGCTGTTCAACTGGCTCTACGCCCGTCGCACGGGCGGGCGCTACCTCCTCCGAATCGAGGACACGGACGTCGCACGCGAGGTGCCGGGTGCCGTGGAGCAGATCCTCGAGAGCCTCGACTGGCTTGGCATCCCGCCTGATGAGCCGCCCGTGTCGCAGCGCGCGCGCGAACCACGCCACGCCGAGGTGGCGCGCGCCCTGGTCGCCGCGGGCAAGGCCTACTACGCCTACGAGACGGCGGAGGAGCTGCAGGCGATGCGCGAGCGCGCCATCGCGGAAGGCCGCCCGCCCCGATACGACGGCGCCTGGCGCGACCGCGACCCGAGCGAGGCGCCCCCCGGCGTTCCCGGCGCGATCCGGCTAAAGGCCCCGCGCGAGGGCGAAACGATCGTCGAGGACCTCGTGCAGGGCACCGTTCGCGTCGCCAACGCCGAACTCGACGACATGATCATCCTCAGGAGCGACGGGCGGCCGACCTACCTCCATGCCGTGGTGGTCGATGACCACGACATGGGGGTGACGCACGTGATCCGCGGCGACGACCACCTCACCAACACCTTCCGCCAGATCCAGCTCTACCGCGCCATGGGGTGGGAGCCGCCGCGCTTCGCCCACATCCCGCTCATCCACGGCCAGGACGGCACGAAGCTGTCGAAGCGCCACGGGGCAGTGAGCGTGCTTGATTTCCGCGACCAGGGCTATCTGCCCGAGGCGGTGGCGAACTACCTGCTCCGCCTCGGCTGGGGCCATGGCGACATCGAGGTGATCGGGCTCGCCGAGGCAGCGGCGATCTTCGACCTCGCTGACATCGGCCGCGCCCCCGCCCGCTTCGACTACGCCAAGCTCCGCCACCTCAATGGGGTGTGGATCCGCAGAGCCGATGACCAGAGGCTGACGCGGCTCACGCTGGAGCGCCTCGCCCGCCGCGCCGAGGGCGCCATCGGCGCGGTCACGGCAGAGCGCGTTGCAAGGCTCATGCCTCTGCTCAAGGAGCGAGCCCAGACGCTCGAGGAGCTCGCTGACGCAGCCTCGTTCCTTGTCCGCACCGTTCCGCTCCCCTTCGAGCCGAAGGCAGAGGCGCTGCTGACGCCGGAGGCGCGGATCGGGCTGCGCGGCCTTGCCCGGGCGCTCGAGGGCGTTGCCTGGGAGGCGCCTGCCCTCGAGGCGGCAACGCGCGCCCATGCCGAGGCAACCGGCGTCAAGCTGAAGGACCTCGCCATGCCGCTCCGCGCCGCGCTCACCGGCTCGACCGTCAGCCCCCCCGTGTTCGACGTCGCCGCAGCGCTCGGCGAGGCTGAGACGCGGGCGCGAATCGCCGCCGTGTCCGGCTAGAGCGGTTTCCACACGCGAGTGGAAACCACTCAGGCCATGTCATGCGAGCAGCTTCACGCACACGGCTGATTCCAGCCGTGCGCGATCTGCCCTGGCTGGCCTCGCGGCAGCGGACCAGAACGGTCCCGGTCCAAACCATCACCACCTCGCCATTCTGGTTCAGGGTCTCGACGCGCTGCCTCACAAGCCCGCGATCTGGCTTGGACCGGGAGCGGCGCGCCTCCAGCACCGTCACCCGCACCGACAGCGTGTCGCGAGGCCGCACGGGCTTGATCCAGCGGAGTTCGTCGAGCCCTGGGCTACCGAGCCCGTGGCGGGAGACGGCATGGTCTGCGAGCATGCGCATCGTGAGGGCGGCCGCATGCCAGCCGGAGGCGATCAGCCCGCCATAGGGTGTCGCGCGCCCGCCCTCCTCGGAGAGATGGAAGGCCTGCGGGTCGTACTCCCTGGCGAAGGCGACGATCTCCTCTGCGGTGACAGTGCGCGCGCCGAAAGTCACGCAGTGGCCGGGTATGAAGTCCTCGAGGAAGCGCTCGCGCAGGTCCATGCCGTCCCTCCAGGCCCCATCGGTTGGGCGAGACCGCGCGGCAAGGCCAGAGCCGTGATCACAAGCTGGAAAGCCTGCCTTGACCGGCTGATGGGCGCGTGATCAACCGCCACTGCTCGGGCACCACAGCCTGACTTGATCGCCGGCCCGCCCGCTTCTACATGGCCGGCCGGTTTCGTGGATGACGGGGGACAGACGCCGCATGACGGCGATGATCGAGGTCGAGGGCCTGACCAAGCGGTTCGGGCCTGTGCTCGCCGTCGACGGTATCTCGATGTCCGTCAGGCGCGGCGAGGTGCTCGGCTTCCTCGGGCCGAACGGCGCCGGCAAGTCCACCACGATGAAAATGATCGCCGGGTTTCTCACGCCAACGGCCGGCACCGCCCGCCTCTGCGGGCACGACGTGCTGGCCGAGCCGCTCGAGGTGAAACGCCGCCTCGGCTACCTGCCGGAGGGAGCGCCGACCTATCCCGACATGACCGTTCTCGCCTTCCTCCGCTGGGTCGCGTCCGTGCGCGGCTTTGCGGGGGCGGAGCACCGGGCGCGGGTCGAGCGTGCGATCCGGCTGACCAGCCTGGGCGAGGTTCTCTATTACCCGATCGAGGCGCTGTCGAAAGGGTTCAAGCGGCGCGTCGGCCTTGCCCAGGCGCTGCTGCACGACCCAGAGGTGCTCGTGCTCGACGAGCCGACGGACGGGCTCGACCCAAACCAGAAGCACGAGGTGCGCCGGCTCATCACGGCGATGGCGCCACAGAAGGCGATCGTGATCTCGACCCACATCCTCGAGGAGGTGGAGGCGATCTGCACCCGTGCTGTGGTGATCGCGCGCGGCAGGCTGGTGGCGGACGGCTCGCCCGAGTCACTCGCTGCGCGCTCGCGCTGGCACAACGCGGTGTCGGTGCGCGTTCTGCCCGACCAGCGGGAAGCCGCGATTGCGGCCCTTGAAGCCTTGCCGGGGGTCGCTCGGGTCGAGGTGGCTCGGACAGACGGGCTCGTCACCATCTCTGCCCTGCCACGGGCGGGCCAGCCGATCGAGGCAGCAGTGCGCCAGGCGCTCTCGGCCGCTTCGGTCGCGCCGCGCGAGCTCCGAATCGAGCGCGGGAGGCTCGACGAGGTGTTCCGCGCCATCACCACCGGCCGGGCGGCGGACGCCCTCTGCGAGGCGGCCTGAGATGCGCACCCTGCTTGCGGTCACGCGGCGCGAGCTCGCGGCCTATTTCGCCACCCCAGTCGCCTACGTGTTCATCGTCATCTTCCTCGTCCTCCTTGGCGCGCTGACCTTCTCCGTCGGCGCCTTCTTCGAGCGCGGCCAGGCCGATCTCGCGCCGTTCTTCACCTTCCATCCCTGGCTCTACCTGCTCCTGATCCCAGCGATCACGATGCGGCTTTGGGCCGAGGAGCGGCGCACCGGAACGATCGAGCTCCTGCTCACCCTGCCTGTCGCGATGTGGCAGGCCGTGCTCGGCAAGTTCCTCGCTGCCTGGGCGTTCACAGGGATCGCGCTGGCGCTGACCTTTCCCTTCGTCGTGATCGTCAACTGGCTCGGCAGCCCCGACAATGGCGTGATCGTCGCGGGCTATGCTGGCTCGCTCCTGCTCGCCGGCTGCTACCTCGCGGTCGGCGCGGCCGTCTCGGCGCTGACCAGGAACCAGGTGATCGCCTTCGTGCTGGCGACCGCCGCCTGCTTCGTATTCACGGTGTTCGGCAGCCCCGTGGTCGCCGGGTTCGTTGCCGACGCGATCCCTCCCGCTGTGCTCGAGGCAGCGCGGCGCATCAGCCTGATCGGCCGCTACGAAAGCATCACGCGAGGCGTGATCTCTGCGCGCGACCTCGTGTTTTTCGCGACCTTCATCGCCTTCTGGCTCTACGCCAACGCGGTGATCGTCGAGCTCAAGAAGGCCGGCTGAGATGGCGGACGCAGCAAACCACGCGATGACCGAGCCCGGCCTGCGCGACAGGCCGCCCGCCAAGGCGGCGTCGCGGCGTCTCTTGGGCGCTGCCGGGCTGATCGCGGCGTTCGTGCTTGCGGTCGGCGTCAACGTGCTTGCTGACCGCTTCCTCGGAGACGTGCGGATCGATCTGACGGAGCAACGTCTCTACACCCTCTCCGAGGGCACGAAGGCGGTGCTGCGCGGCCTTGAGGAGCCGATCACCCTGCGCCTCTACTACTCCCAGCGCCTCGGCCGGGAGATCCCGCTCTATGCCGCGTTCGCCACGCGCGTGCGCGAGCTCCTGCGTGAGTATGCCGCGCTTGCCAACGGCAAGATCCGGCTCGAGTTCTACGAGCCGGAGCCCTTCTCGGAGGTGGAGGACCGCGCGCTCGCCTTCGGGTTGCAGGGCGTGCCGGTCGACCAGTCTGGCGAGCAGGTCTATTTCGGGCTTGCGGGCACGAACACGCTCGACGACGAGCGGGTCATCGCCTTCTTCCAGCCCGAGCGCGAACGCTTCCTCGAGGCCGATCTCACGCGGTTGGTCTACGAACTCTCCAACCCCCGCAGGCCCGTCGTCGGCGTCATGACGGGTCTGCCGCTGAACGGCGAGATGCGGGGCTTCGGCGGGCGCCCCACACCGCCCTGGGTGGTAATGACGCAGATGCGGCAGTTCCTAGAGGTGAAGGAGGTGCCGCTCGACGCTGCCGAGATCGAGCCGGACATCTCGGTGCTGATGGTCGCACACCCGCAGAACCTCTCCTTGCGCACGCAATACGCGATCGACCAGTTCGTGATGCGCGGCGGGCGTCTGCTCGTTCTCGTCGATCCGCACTCCGAGGCGCAGGCCTTCCGCCCCGACCCGCGCGGCAGGCCGATCGGGGACACATCCTCCGACCTGCCGCGCCTGTTCGAGGCCTGGGGCATCGGCTACGACAAGGACAAGGTCGCGGCGGATCTCAGGGGCGCGTTCCGGGTGCGAGCGAACCCGCAGGACCGTGTCCAGGCGGTCGACTATGTCGCCTGGTTCGTCGCCTCGGGCCCTGGCCAGATCGCCCGCGGGGACATCGTGACGGGAGAGCTGAACCAGGTGGCCTTCGGCAGCCCGGGCTTCCTCACCCGGCGCGACGGGGCAGCGATCGAGTTCGTTCCGATCGTCACCACAAGTGTCGAAGCCGCTCCGATCCCTGCAGAGAAGGTTCGTAGCGATCCGAACCCGGCCGCGATCCTGGCCGAGTTCCGCCCGGCCGGAGAGCCCTTGACTCTCGCTGCGCGGATCCGCGGCCGGCTCGCCTCTGCCTTCCCGGACGGGCCTCCCCCGCCGGCGGAGGGGGAAGCCGCGCCGGAGCGCACGCGGCCCCATCTCGCCCACAGCGAGGGCAACGCCAATCTCCTCGTGATCGCCGACAGCGACGTGCTCGAGGACCGGTTCTGGGTGCGCGTGCAGGACTTCTTCGGCCAGCAGGTCGCGCAGCCGACCGCCGACAACGGCGCGCTGATCGTCAATGCGCTCGACAATCTCGCCGGCTCCGACGCGCTGATCGGGCTCAGGAGCCGGGGCGAGAGCCGCCGCCCCTTCGAACGCGTCGAGGCGATCCGACGCCGCGCCGAAGCAGAGTACCGCGCCACCGAGCAGGCTCTGACGCGCAAGCTCGAGGAGACAGAGCGTCGGCTGCGCGAGCTTCGCCAGGGCGGTGCGACCGCCGCAGAGCGCAGCCGCGCCGAGGCGGTGCTGACGGCCGAGCAGCGCGCCGCGATCGAGGACGCGCGCCGCGTCATCCTCGAAACAAGGCAGGAGCTTCGCGCCGTGCAGCGCGACCTCAGGCGCGAGATCGAGGCGCTCGAGCGCACGGTGAAGCTCGCCGCCATCGTCGCCGTGCCGCTGGTGGTCGCGGTCGCTGCCATGCTGCTCGGACTGTGGCGGATCCGGCGACGCGCGCGCCGCGCCGAGGAGCCTACGGCGGGCGACGCGACGGGGGCGCCGGCATGACGCGGCGCGGCGTTCTCCTGCTCGGGCTTGCTGCGCTCGCCGCTGCCGGGGGGGCTGCCGCCGTCCTGATGACCGGCGAGCAGACCCGCACAGAGGCCGTGGTGATCGGCCAGCCAGCCTTTCCCGGCGTCGCGCCGCGGCTTGCCGATGCCGAGCGGATCGAGATCCGGCGTCACGATGGCGTCCTCGTGCTCACCCGCGCAGACGGCGTCTGGGGCCTCGCCGACAAGGGGGGCTATCCCGTTCGGCCGGACAGGGTGCGCGAGCTCTTCGCCGGGCTCGCCGAGCTCAAGCTGATCGAGGAGCGCACCGGCAACCCGGAGCTTTTCTCGCGCCTCGGACTCGAGGACGTGACGGTCCCAGGCGGAACGAGCCAGCTCCTGACGGTGAAGGATCGCGAGGGGCGCGTGATCGCCGAAGCGATCCTCGGGCGGCGGCGTATCCGCACCGCGGGCAACCTGCCCGAGGCGATCTATCTGCGCCGGCCCGGCGAGAACCGCACCTATCTCGCCGAAGGCACGCTGAGGGCGGACAACGACCCGATGCTCTGGGTCGAGCGCGAGATCCTCGACATCCGGCGCGCCCGGATCGCTGCCGTGACCACGCATCGTGCAGGCGCTGAACCGGTCCGCGCCATACGCCGAAGCGCCGATCTCGAGGCCGTCGAGCTCGAGGGGGTGGCAGAGGACTTCCGGGCAGACCAGGCGAAGCTCGACGACCTGCCACGAGCGCTCGAGTGGCTCACCTTCAACGATGTCCGCCCGGCTGACACTCTCGCCGACGCGACCGCGCTCGGCGAGGCGCGATTCGAGACCTTCGACGGGCTTGAGATCACGGTCCGCCTGCTCGGGGCCGACGACAAGCGCTGGGCGCTGATCGCCGTCGCCTGGTCGGAGAGACAGAGGCCAGAGAACGCGCCTGCCGAGATCAAGCCTGCCGAGGAGGCCAAGGCGGAGGCCGAAGCGCTTTCCCGCCGCCTCTCGCCTTGGGCCTTCCAGCTCGTCGACTGGAAGGCCGACATCCTCCTCTACCGGCCGGAGGACGTCGCCGCCCCGCAGCCGAGAGACCCCTCCTGAACCAGCGGGAATATCCGACGCATCCGCGCGTCGGGGTGGGCGTCGTCTTGTTCCGCGGCCCCTCCGTGCTCCTGATACGCCGCAGCGCCCCACCTTGGGCTCGCGAGTGGTCGCTGCCCGGCGGCGGGCAGGAGCTCGGCGAGACGGTGGTTGAAGCCGCTCTGCGCGAGCTCGCTGAGGAGACGGGCCTCGCCCCAGACGGCCCCTTGCATCTTGTCGACGTGGTTGACGCGATCGTGCGCGATGGCGCCGGACGGGTGCGTTTCCACTACACGCTCATCGACTTCGCCGCCCATGCCGGACCGGGAGAGCCTGTGCCTGGAGGCGACTGCGCCTCGCTTGCCTGGACGCCGCTCGAGGCCCTGCCGGTGCTGCCGCTCTGGGACCGCACGCGGGCGGTGATCACGAAGGCGGCAGCGATTCTGCGCTGCGGCACAACCTAGCACGGCGCTTGCTTGCCCGAGCCTGGCGCGCGGCCGCGCGCGGGACCGGAGGACTGATCGCACGTCATGGCTTGGCAATCCGCGCACGCGCCGAACAGCGCTGCAGCCGCGCTGTCGCAGGATGGCGCGCAGCACCGGGCGGCATGCGCCGCCCTGTTCAGAACCGAGCTCCTACGCCGCGTGGCTGCGATCGCCCGCGCCATTGGGGCGGGCGACGCCGTGACGGTCGCGTCGGAGGCGAATGCGCTGGCGACCGGCGCCTTCGCCTTCGGGCTTGCCGGGCTTGCCGGGGATGCGTTGCGCACCGAGCGTGCGGCGCGCGACGGCGCGATGGACGAGGTCGCGTGCGCCTTTCGCAGTCTGCAATGCGGCGTGCACGACGCGCTCGCGGCGCTTCGCGCTTGCTAACGGCGGCGCGGCCCCAGGCTCACCCCGCGCCCCAGGCGGCCCGCTTGCGGTAGATCGTCGAGGGCGAGACGCCGAGCGCCGCTGCGGCCTGGGCGATGTTGCCGCCGCAGGCAGAGATGGCAGCCTCGATCGCCTCGCGCTCGAGTTCGGCAAGCGGCCTGATCCGCACCGCCGCGGCCCGCTGCGTCCCGCCAGGCGCGAGAGGCGGTGCCGGAGCAGCGCGCGCCATTGTCACGCGCTGGGGCAGCATGGCGGCGGTCAGGGTCTCGCCGTCGTTCAGCACCACGGCGGTGCGGATCGCGTTCTCGAGCTCGCGCACATTCCCCGGCCAGGGATGCGCCATCAGCGCCGCACGCGCATCGGCGCCGAGCGCCCGGAACCGCTTGCCCTCCTCCTCGGCGAAGCGGGCGAGGAAATGTTCTGCAAGAAGCAGGATGTCCTCGCCGCGCTCGCGCAAGGGGGGCAGCTCGATCGGGATGACATGCAGGCGGTAGTAGAGGTCCTCCCGGAACCGCCCGGCCTTGACCTCGGCGAGCGGGTCGCGGTTGGTGGCGCAGACGAAACGCACATCCCCCTGCTCGAGCTTCGTCGAGCCGACGCGCTGGTAGGCGCCCGTCTGGAGGAAGCGCAGCAGCTTGCCCTGCAGCGCGAGGTCGAGCTCGCAGATCTCGTCGAGGAACAGCGTCCCGCCATGGGCCTGCGCGGCGGCACCCGCCCGGTCGGCCACCGCGCCGGTGAAGGCGCCCCTGACGTGTCCGAACACCTCGCTCTCGATCAGCTCGCGCGGGATCGCGGCGCAGTTGATGGCGACGAAAGGCCCCTCCCGCCGCGGCGACAGCCGGTGCACCGCCTCTGCCGCGAGTTCCTTGCCGGTGCCGGATTCGCCGGTGATGAACACGGTCGCCTTGCTGGCGGCGGCGTTCTCGATGATCCGGTAGACCGCCTGCATCGCTGGTGCCGCGCCGATGAAGCCGCAGAAGGAGGACCGCTCGGCCGCGGTCTTCAGCGTCTCGACCTCGCGGGCGAGCCGCGCCCGCTCGAGCGCATTCCTGAGCGTCACAAGCAGCCGCTCCTGCGCGAACGGCTTGACCAGGAAGTCGGCAGCCCCGGCCTGCATCGCCGCGACCGCGGTGGCGACCGAGCCGTTGGCGGTGATCACGATCACCTCGGGCGGCTTCGCCGCCGCGCGTATCTCCCGCAACAGCTCAAGCCCGTCCGCGTCCGGCAGGCGAAGGTCGAGCAGCACGGCATCCGCCCCCGAAGCGGCGAGCACAGCACGCGCCTCGGCCGCCGTCTGCGCATGCGCGACCGACCATGGAGCGTCCCGCAGATAGGACCGGTAGAGCTCGGCGAGAGCGAGCGTGTCCTCGACGAGCAGCACGCTCTCCCGCCGCGCGTGCGAGTGCATCTTTCCCTCCCTACCGGCTTCGGCCTGGGCGCAAGAGGAGCAGAGCGGCGCCGAGCGCGACCAGAGCGGGCCAGGCGGGCAGTTCGAGCACGGGCTGCACCAAATCCTCCCACAGCCAGGGCGCGATGTGTCTCTGGATCCCGGCCTGGGCCATGTTCAGGCCAGCCGGGTCGAGCTCGAACCAGAGCTGGCCGAGCGGGATGAAGGCATGCGCGCCGGAGGCGGCAGCGTCCGCCTCGCGCGCCGCCGGCCAAAGCGCTGCCGCGAGCAGCAGCGCCGCCACGGCGCCGGCGAGGAGACGCAGGAACCGCTGCATGGCTCCCTCCGCCCGGAGGCTTGCGCGAGGGTCAGGCGAACAGGCGCTCGTGCTCGAGCCCCCTGTAGAGCCCGGCGACCTGCTCACCATAGCCGTTCCAAATCAGGGTCGGGCGACGCTCGCCGGTGCCGAGCATACGCTCCGTCGCCTGGCTCCAGCGGGGATGGGGCACGGCTGGGTTCACGTTCGCCCAGAACCCATATTCCGAGGGCTGCAGCCTCTCCCAGAAACCGACCGGCCGATCGGCGACGAAACTGATCCGCACCACCGATTTCGGCTGCTTGAAGCCGTATTTCCACGGCATGATCGGGCGGATCGGAGCGCCCATCTGCGGCGGCAGTGGCTTGCCGTAAATGCCGGTTGCCATGAAGGCGAGCTCGTTGCCGCATTCCTCGATGGTGAAGGCATCCGTGTAGGGCCAGGGATACCAGGTCTGCCGGAAGCCGGGCGCGATCGCACGGTTCTCGAAGCTCCGGAACAGGACGTATTTCGCCCCCGCCTGTGGCTCCGCCCAGCGGAGCAGGGAGGCGAGCGGGAAGCCGGTCCAAGGCACGGCCATCGCCCAGGCCTCGACGCAGCGGAAGCGGTAGAGCCGCTCCTCGAGCGGGAACAGCCGAAGAAGCGTGTCGATGTCGACCGTCCTCGGCGTGGCCACGAGCCCGTCGATCGTGACCGTCCAGGGCCGCGTCTCGAGACGCTGGGCGGCGCGCCAGATCTCCTTGTGCGAGCCGAACTCGTAGAAGTTGTTGTAGACGATCGCCTCGCGCGCCTCGGTCAGGGGCCGGTCGAGCGTATAGGCGCCGTTCCGCGCCGCCGGATAGAGGCCGCGGCTTGGGTCGTTCGTGGCTTGCGCTTCCCACCAGGCCATCGGGTCCCGCCCTTGCGCGAGCGCGCCATGGCTGAGGCCGGCCCCGGCGAGCAGACCGCCGCCCAAGAGAAGCGCGCGCCGCGTGGCGCGGCCCTGCCTCGCCTCAGCATCGGCCAGCACGGCTGCCTCCGGAGTCGCTTCGCTTTCCGGGATCTGCCAGGGCCTGCGGCGATGGACGAACATTGGCGCCTCCGTCTGGACGTGACCGTCTTCACGTATGGAAGCGGAGCCGGAAAAGGTCAGCACACGGCTTCGTCATGGCTTCGCCTCCGCAGGCGCCGCATCGCCCTGCGGCAGGCCGCTCGTCGGCCTGAGCGGCAGCCAGGCATAGCCCTTGAGGCGCATGCAGAACGCGGTCAGCTCCTGGGTGCGCTGGATGATCGCGAGGTTCACCGAGCCCAAGCCGGGACCGAAACCCCAGCCTGGCCAGTAGGCGCCCCTGCCCCAGCCGAAGCCTGCCCAGGGCCCGCCCCAGCCATAGAGGAACGCGCTGCGGTTCGCCTCAAGCTGCGCCTCCGCATGGCACGCCTCGATCACCGCAACCGGAGCAAGCTCCCCGGTCGCCGGATTCTGCCAAGCATAGGGCGTGCGCGCGCAGGCGGCGATGCCTAGGAGGAGAGCGAGGCCGGCGATCCGCATGATGCGGAGATGAGCAGGGTTTCGCGGCAGGGCAATGGCAGCCGGCGCAGCACCATCCGCTCCGGGCCTTGCGCGCGGGCGGCAGCGCGCAGATGGCGCGTTGGAGCCGCGGGCGATCTGCTCTAGCCTCTGCCAAGGCGCGACCGCGCCGGTACGCGCGAGGGGGGAGGACGGCATGGCGGAGACGGAGACGCCCGAGAGACGCCTCGCGAGACTGGGGCTCGTGCTCCCGCCGGCGCCGGCCCCGGTCGGGCGCTACGTGCCATACCGGCGCGCGGGCGACCTCCTGTTCCTCTCCGGCCAGGGGCCAAGGCTTGCAGGCGGCGGTTATCACGAAGGCCAGGTCGGCACCGCGGTGACGGTGGCAGAGGCCTACGAGCACGCCCGCCTCGTCGGGCTTCAGCTGCTTGCGGTGATGCGCTCGGCCCTCGGCTCTCTCGACCGCGTCGCCGGCATCGTCAAGCTACTCGGCATGGTGAACGCGGCACCGGGTTTCCGCGACCATCCTGCGGTCATCAACGGCTGTTCCGAACTCCTCGAGGCGGTGTTCGGCGAGGAGGGGCGGCACGCGCGCTCGGCCGTCGGCATGGGGTCCCTGCCCAACAACATCACCGTCGAAATCGAGGCGATCGTCGCGATCCGGCCCTGAGTTTCGGCATATCCCGAAGGAGACGAGCATGGGTGTCGACCTGATACTCGCGGGCGGGCGCGTGATCGACCCCTCGCAGAACCTCGACGCGGTGATGGACGTCGCGTTCGAGGGCGGCACGGTGGCGCGCATGGGCCGCAACCTTCCGCGCGAGGAGGCAAAGGACGTGCGCGACGTCTCCGGCCACATCGTCACGCCCGGGCTGATCGACCTCCATACTCATGTCTATGTGCACGGCACCTCGCTTGGCATCGACGCCGAGGCCTTCGCCCGCGGCTCCGGCGTCACGACCGCGGTCGACACAGGCAGCGCCGGCCCCGGCAACTTCATGGGCTTCCGCCGCCACGTGATCGAGCGCTCGGCGGTGCGGATCCTTGCCTATCTGCACGTCTCGCACGCCGGCATCTTCGGCTTCTCCGAGCGCGTGATGGTCGGCGAGAGCGAGGAGATCCGGCTGATGAACCCGATCGACGCAGTGGCGGTGGCGGAGGCGAACCGCGACGTGATCGTCGGGATCAAGGTGCGGGTGGGAAAGCACGCCTCGGGCACGCAGGGCACGGCGCCGCTCGAGATCGCCCTGCAGGTGGCGGAGGAGACGGGGCTGCCGTTGATGGCGCATATCGACCACCCGCCGCCCTCCTACGAGGACGTGGTGAGCCGGCTCAGGCCGGGCGACGTGCTGACCCACGCCTTCCGGCCCTTCCCGAACGCGCCGGTCACAGCCCAGGGCACGGTGAAGCAGGTGGTGCTGGCAGCGCGCGATCGGGGCGTCTATTTCGACATCGGCCACGGCAAGGGCTCGTTCTCGTTCAGGACGGCGCGGACGATGCTGGCGAACGGTTTTTTGCCCGATACGATCTCGTCTGATGTGCACGCGCTCTGCATCAACGGCCCCGCCTATGACCAGGTGACGACGCTGTCGAAGTTCCTCTGCCTTGGCATGTCGCTCTCGGAGGTGATCGCTGCGAGCACAGTGAACGCGGCGAAGGTCCTCAGACGGCCCGAGCTCGGCAGCCTTCGCCCCGGAGCGCCCGGCGACGCGACGATCCTCTCCGTGATCGAGGGGCGTTTTGACTACGAGGACGTCGTCGGCGAGCATCTTGAGGGCGACCGGCGGATCGTCTCGGACGGCGTGGTCATCGCCGGCCGGCTGTGGCATGCGCGCGAGGGGGTGAAGTTCGCGCAGTGAGGCGGCTTGCACTCGGCCGCTCGCGCATTTCAGCGATCGGCTCTCATGCAAGGGCGGCTCGGATCGAACCGCATGGCGAGCGGGAAAGCACAAGCCTGTCTTCGCGGAACGAGCTCGAGAGATGGCCCCGTCCCGTTCGGCGACGCGCCACGGGCCAGAATGCAGCAACCGCGATAGGCGACTTTCGCGACGCTCAGGACCGCAAACTCGGCTGCTCGCGCCTGTTCGACGACCATCGCCTGACTTGCGCGAATTGCCTGGCGCAGAGACTGTCGGATGAGGCAGGGGCGTGGTGAGCCGGGTGGGGGTCGAACCCACGACCACGAGATTAAAAGTCCCGTGCTCTACCGCTGAGCTACCGGCCCGGAACCGCGCGCGTGCCGTCTTCTAGGCCGGTGAGACGCGCGCGTCAAAGCCCGAGGATCATGGTCGAAGGCAGCCAGGCCCACGGCTCACTCGCGCACATCGGCAGCCACCCGCATCCTGAGAATCCGGTCCGGCGGCGGCGCCACCTGGCCGTTGCGGTTCGGGTCGCCGCGCTTGATCGCATCGACATGCTCCATCCCCTGCACGACCTGGCCCCAGATCGTGTACTGGCCGTCGAGGAAGGGCGCTGGCGCAAACATGATGAAGAACTGGCTGTTGGCGCTGTTCGGGTCTTGCGACCGCGCCGCGCCAACGGTGCCGCGCAGGAACTTCGCCCGGTTGGTGAACTCGGCCGGGATGTTGGCGAGGCTGCTCCGCCCTGTGCCGGTTCCCGTCGGGTCCCCGCCCTGGGCCATGAAGCCCTCGATCACGCGATGGAAGGGCGTGTTGTCGTAGAACCCCTGGCGCACCAGAGTCTTGACCTGCTCCACATGCTTCGGCGCGAGGTCGGGGCGAAGCGCGATCACGACGCGGCCGGTGCGCAGGTCCATGAAAAGCGTGTTCTCGGGATCGCGCACGGGTCCCTGCGCCTCCGCAGCCGTCGCTGTCATCAGGAACACCGCGCCCATCAGCGCGCGGCGAAGCGTCGTCGTCATCTGCCGTCTCCCTACCGAGATTTGATCGTCACTCGTGCGCCGAAGCGGCCCCGGACGCAAGCCGAAGGCCGGGGCCTTCCCCGGCCACCTTGGCGGTGACGCGGTCGAGCACCTCCGGCGTCACGAAGGGCGAGATGTCGCCCGCAAGCCGCGCGATCTCCTTGACGAAGCGGCTCGAGATGAAGTGCACCCCCTCCGAGGCCATCAGGAACACGGTCTCGATCCCGGGCGCGAGGCGCGCGTTCATGCCCGCCATCTGGAACTCGTATTCGAAGTCGGAGACGGCGCGCAGCCCGCGGATGATCAGGCGCGCCTCGATGCTGCGCGCGAAATGGATCAGGAGCGAATCGAAGGCCTGGACCTCGATCACCGTGCCGTTGCGCGCAGCGATCGGCGCGATCGCCGCCTCGACCATCTCCACGCGCTCGCCGACCGTGAACAGGGGTCCCTTGCCGGCATTGACCGCCACGCCGATCACCAGCCTGTCGACGAGCCTCGCCGCGCGCTCGATGATGTCGAGATGGCCCTTAGTCACCGGGTCGAAGGTGCCGGGGTAGAGGGCCGTATGCGCCGCGCTCATGCCCCGGCTCCCGCCGCCTCAGCCTCGTCACCGCCCTCCTCCTCGACGACGGGGAAGGCGGCGGCGACGCGCTCGTCGTCCTCGATCCGGAACAGCATCACGCCCTGGGTGGCTCGCCCGGCGATCCGGATCTGGCCGACAGGCAGGCGGATCGTCCGGCCTGCGTCGGTCACAAGCATCAGCTCGTCGCCGTCGCGAACCGGGAAGGTGGCGGCCACCGCCATGCCGTTCTTCGGCGTCAGGGCGACGCCAACGATGCCGAAGCCCCCCCGGCCGGAGACCCGATACTCGTAGGCCGAGGTGCGCTTGCCGTAGCCGCCGGCCGTGACGGTGAGCACGAACTCCTCCGCCGCCTCGAGCGCGGTGAACCGTTCCGGAGAGATCACGACCTCGCCACTTGCCTCCTCGATGCCGGGCTCCTCTGCGGCGGGCTCCTCGGCCTCGGCAGGGGCTGCGGCGGCGCGGCGCTTCGCAGCCGCTGCCTTGAGATAGGCCGCGCGCTCCTCGGGGCTTGCCTCGACATGGCGGAGGATGGAGAGGCTGATCACCTCGTCGCCTTCCGCGAGGCGTATGCCGCGCACGCCGGTTGAGGTGCGGCCCGAGAAGACGCGGAGCTCATCCGCCACCGGGAAGCGGATGACGCGGCCCTGGCGGGTCGCAAGCAGCACGTCGTCGCCGTCGCGCACCGCCTGCACCCCGATCAGCCGCTGTCCCTCCTCGAGCTTCATCGCAATCAGCCCGTTCTGGCGGACATTGCGGAAGTCGGAGAGGCGGTTGCGTCGCACGTCGCCCGCGGAGGTCGCGAACACGGCGTAGTGGCTGTCCCAGAGGCTCTCGTCCGCGGGCAGCGGCAGCACGGCGGTGATGCTTTCGTCCGGTGCGAGCCCGTTGAGGAGCTGGCGTATGTTTCGCCCCTTCGCCTGCGGCTGGGCCTCGGGCAGCCGCCAGACCTTGAGGCGGTAGGCCATGCCGCGCGAGGTGAAGAACAGCACCTCGTCGAGGTTGTTGGCGACGAAGATTCGGGTGACCGCATCCTCCTCGCGCGTCGCCATGCCGCTGCGGCCGCGCCCGCCGCGGCGCTGCGCGCGGAAGGCGGAGAGCGGCACGCGCTTGATGAAGCCCTCGCGCGTGAGTGTAACCACCATCTGCGCCGGCTCAACGAGGCTCTCGTCGTCGATCTCGCCGTCGCTGTCCTCGATCGCGGTGCGGCGCGGCTCGGCGAAACGGGCGCGGATCGCGGCAAGCTCGGCGCGGATCGCGGCGAGCCTGAGCGGGCGGGCGCCGAGCAGGCCGAGCAGCTGCTCGATCGTTGCTGCGAGTTGCCTGAGCTCCTCGGCGATCTTGTCGCGCTCGAGCCCGGTCAGACGCTGCAGGCGGAGGTCGAGGATCGCGCGCGCCTGCGCCTCCGTCAGACGCAGCGTGCCGTCGGGGGCGAGCGCGTTCGCCGGGTCGTCGACGAGCGCAAGCAGCGGCGCGAGCTCGGAGGCGGGCCAGGCGCGCGCCATCAAGGCGGCCCGCGCGGCGGCGGCATCGGCGCTCTCGCGGATCAGGCGGATCACCTCGTCGATGTTGGCGACCGCGACGGCAAGCCCGATCAGCGCGTGCGCGCGGTCCCGCGCCTTGGCGAGGCGGAAGCGCGAGCGGCGTATCACCACCTCCTCGCGGAAGGCGAGGAAAGCCTCAAGGATCGGCTTCAGCCCCATCTGCTCGGGCCTGCCGCCGTTGAGCGCGAGCATCTGCACTGGGAAGCTCACCTGCAGCCGCGTGAAACGGTAGAGCTGGTTCAGCACGATCTCGGCGTTGGCGTCCTTCCTGAGCTCGATGACGACGCGAACGCCCTCGCGGTCGCTCTCGTCGCGTATGTCGCTGATTCCCTCGATGCGCTTCTCGCGCACGAGCGCCGCGATCTGCTCGAGCAGGTCCGACTTGTTCACCTGGTAGGGGATCTCGGTGACGACGATCGCCTGGCGGTCCCGCCTCGCCTCCTCGAGGGCGGCGCGCGCGCGCACTGTGATCGAGCCGCGCCCTGTCTCGTAGGCGGAACGGATTCCCGGGCGTCCCAAGATTATGCCCCCGGTCGGGAAATCCGGGCCCGGGATCAGCGCCATCAGGGAGGCGAGGTCGGCCTCGGGCTCGTCGATCAGCCTGATCGTCGCATCCACGACTTCGGCGAGGTTGTGGGTCGGGATGTTGGTGGCCATCCCGACCGCGATTCCGGAGGCGCCATTGACGAGCAGGTTCGGGAAGGCGGCGGGAAGGACGCGCGGCTCCTCGGCGGTCTCGTCGTAGTTCGGCTGGAAGTCGACGGTGTCCTCGTCAATGCCGTCGAGCAGATCGGCGGCCGCCCGGGCAAGCCGCACCTCGGTGTAGCGCATCGCCGCAGGAGGGTCGCCGTCGAGCGAGCCGAAATTGCCCTGGCCGTCGATCAGGGGCAGGCGCATAGAGAAGGGCTGCGCCATGCGCACCATCGCGTCGTAAATCGCGGCGTCGCCGTGCGGGTGGTACTTGCCCATCACGTCGCCGACCACGCGGGCAGACTTGCGATGCGGCCTCTCGTGCGTGTAGCCCGCCTCGTGCATCGCGAAAAGGATCCGCCGATGCACCGGCTTGAGGCCGTCGCGCACGTCGGGGAGAGCGCGCGAGACGATCACGCTCATCGCGTAGTCGAGGTAGGAGCGGCGCATCTCCTCCTCGAGCGTGACCGGCGTGGTCTCTGGCGGCGTTGCGCCGGCGCTGCCGGGGCTGTTCGGCGTATCGGTCAAGCGGCGTTCCCGTCTCAGTGCGAGGCGCGCGGCGCCCGCGGGTTCTGCGACCCCTTGCCGACCCTAGCCCAGCGGATGGTGCGCCGCAATGAAGAGGGTTCCGGTCAGTCCTTCGGCAGTCCGGCTCGGGTCAGGCCCTCGGCCAGGATCTCGAGGTCCTGTGGCCGGATATAGGGGGTGGTGGCCAGGAAGCCGGCCACGGTGAAGCCCGGCTCGAGGGCGAGCAGCCGCCGGCCAGCCTCACGCGCCTCCTCCTCCCGCCCGAGCAGGGCAAGCGCGACCGCATAGGGCTTCCAGGCTGCGGTCAGGCGCGGCTGCATCGCGATCACCGCCTCGCCGATCCGCACCGCCTCGGCAAGCTCCCCCCTTAGGATGTGCGGCGTCATCAGCCCCGTCTCGAACAGGAAGGCGTGCGGATCCATCGGGGAGAGGCGCCGGTAGCGCTCGATCCGCCGGATCGCCTCGGCGTGGCGGCCGGCATAGCCGTGCGCTGCGCCGGAGAAGACCCAGGCCATCGGCAGGTTCGGGTTGATGCTGAGGGCCCGTTCGTGCAGGGCGATCGCCTGGTCGTGGCGGCGATGGAGATAGGCCTGCACGTGCCCGGCGATGGTCAGGCCGCGCGCATCCGCAGGGTCGAGCGCGACGGCGCGGCTTGCGAGCTCGCCTGCGGTCTCCATCGCCTCCTGCGGGTTGTCGGCCCAGCCCTGGCCCACCAGGAAGATGTGCCAGTAGGCGTACCAGGCGTGCGGGGCGGCATAGTCCGGCTCGCGCGCGATCGCAGCGGCGAGCAGCACGCCGGCCTCCATGAAGGGCACGCGCTCGAGCCGGTAGATGGCGGGGATCGCCTTGAGCAGCATCTCGTAGGCGGAAGCCGGCGCGGGCGTGCGACTCTCGGCGCGGCGTGCCTCGATCAGCAGGATCTCCGGGTCGACCCGGGCGACCACTTGCGAGGCGACCTCGTCCTGGAGTGCGAAGATGTCCGAGGCATCCCGGTCGAAGCGCTGCGCCCAGACCACCTCGGCCTCGGCGCGAAGGTCGAGCAGCGACAGCGCGACCCGTACCTGCGGCGCTGCCGAGCCGGGAGCGGAGGCGGCCTGCACGCTGCCAGCAAGCATCAGGTCGAGGCCGAGATCGCGCCGCGCCGCGACCGTGTCCGTTGGATCATCGAGCCGCGCCAGCGAGGCGGAGGACACGACGGCAAGCCAGCGGAAGCGCGAGAGCGCCGTGGTGATCTCGTCGGCGAGCGCGATCGAGAGGTGCTCGCCCGCTCCGGTGCCGAGCAGCTTCAGCGGCGCAACCCCGATCCGTGCCCCGCGCACCGCCGGCCTCTGCTGCGGGCCAAGCGCTGCCGTCAGGGCAGGAGAGGCCACTGCCGAGGCGCGGCTCTCGAGCCGCAGCCGCTGCGCGCAGGTCTCGAGCTCCGCAGACGGTGCGGCGCCAGCGAGCGCGAGTTCCGCGCGCGCCTGCTCGTAGGCCGCAAACGCGCCGGAGCGGTCGCCAAGGTCGGCGAGCGCCTGAATCAGGGCAAGCCAGCCAGGCTCATGCGCGGGGTCGATCCGGACGATCCGGCGGGCGGCCACGGCGCGCGCCTCGGCCGGGTCGTGGGCGCTGTAGTGGCTTTCGGCGAGGCTTCTGGCACGCAGGCGGAAGCGGCGTCGCTCCTCGGCGAGGAACTGGTCGAACGCCGGGTCGAGCCCGTCGAGATCGGCAAGCAGCGTGCCCTCGATGACATCGAGCGCGGCAGGCTCGGCCGCGCCAAGCCGGAGCACCTCGGTCGCATCGACCCAGAGCCGGTCGGCAGCGAGCGCCGCCGTCTCTCGGGTCGTGGCGAGCACCGGGCCGCAGGGGGCAAGCGCGTGACCGAGCTCGTGCAGCGACTGGCGCAGCGAGGCGCGTGCCTGCTCGCGGTCGCGGGTGCTCCAGAACAGGCTGGTCAGGCGCGACCGCAGCACCGGCTTGCCCGCCGAGAGGGCGAGCACGGCAAGCACCCCGCGGGTCTTGCGCACGCGCGGCAGCACCCTGTCGCTCGCAAGCCCCCACGCATCCATCGCGCCGATCAGCCGAAGGCGCAGCGTGACCTGGTCCGCCTGAGCCGGCTGGGGAGGCGCGTCGGCGAAACCGTCAGGCATGTGATCGCGATGTGCTGTGTGCAGACGCCACAGCGCGAGTCTATCCGATCCTGCCGCGCATTGACCATCCGCGATGCGCGCCAAGGTATTGTTCGGGCGCAACTCTGCCCGCCTCGCGATCAGCCTGCCGGCTGGCTTTCGCCCCTCCTCGCGCGCCCGGGCAGGCGGGTCACGCGCGCCGACATCGCCGGGCGCGCCCGCCCCGGCTGCGGCGGGGTGAACCCTCACGCGCATGCCGCGCCGCCCCCGGGTCAGTGCCCCCTGGTCAATGCACGGCCGTCCTGACGAGGGCGACCCGGCGCGGCTTCGGCGCCTCCTCGGCAGGCGGGTCGCCGGCGCAATGTCGGTTCATCGCATGCACCGCCGCCATCAGGTCGAACACGGCGTGCTGCAACTGGCGCACGAGTTCCTCGGCGCGCCTTTCTGAGTCGGGGCCTGATTGCTGGGGCGGCGCTGCGCCGGCAGAGAGATACTCGGCATACCAGGCGGCGAAGCGCTGCGCGGTGGCGAGAACGTTGAGCAGGATTGGGTCGCCCGCCACCGGCGGCGGATCCTGCGACTGGTCCTTGGTCATTGCGCGTCCTCACTCGCAGGGGGGCCCGGACCGCCCCCTGCTCAATGTCTATTTCGGTTGCGTCACCGGCGCGCGTGAGATCGCCGTCAAGCGGCGTGAGATCGCCGCCGAACCGCAGGTTGCAAGGACCGATTCCCTTCACGAAAGGACCAAAGCCTGAGGTAGT
>Ga0308417_1000181_pt1 | contig 47890 bp, 42 predicted proteins | sample HotsprSampleOS65_FD_203528 | JGI IMG/M metagenome (GOLD analysis project Ga0308417, IMG submission 203528) | Hot spring phototrophic mat microbial communities from Octopus Spring, Yellowstone National Park, Wyoming, United States - 20090730_OS65 ...
GAAGCCACAGCGCCATACAACGTGGCACCACATTTTCGCGAAGTGTCGGCTGATTGGCGATCAACGCATCGGAAAATCAACGGCTTGGCAAAATCGCGCCGGCGCTGACTGTCCAAGTTGGGTTTGATGGTTGTCTCGGCCGTGCTGCCTGTCCTCTACTTCCGACGCAAGGGCTGGCTTTGAGGGCAGCACGGGGCGGGGCGACCGCGCGCCGTCAGGCCCGCATCAGGGCCCGCACATGCACGGCAGAGGCTTCGGCCAGTGCAACGAGGTCGTATCCGCCTTCCAGTACCGAGACAATCCTGCCGCCGCAGGCGTCATCGGCGAGTTCGACCAGCGCGCGGCTGAGCCAGGAGAAGTCGGCCGTGCGCACCTGCAGCGTGGCGAGCGGGTCACGCTCGTGCGCATCGAACCCGGCAGAGAGGATGATTAGGTCGGGCCGCCATGCCCGCACCGCCGGAATGATCGTATCTCCCCATGCGGCGCGGAATTCGGGCCCGCCGGCAAGCGGCGCAAGCGGCACGTTGAGCACGTTGTCGGCAATTCCGCGCTCGTGCGGGTGGCCGGTGCCTGGAAACAGCGGCATCTCGTGGCTCGAACCGTAGAAGAAATTGCCGTCGTCCTCGAGGATCGCCTGCGTACCGTTGCCGTGATGGACGTCGAAATCGAGCACCGCCACCCGCGCCGCACCCCAGCGCGTGCGCGCGTGATGTGCAGCGATTGCCGCATTGCAGAACAGGCAGAACCCCATCGGCCGCGACGCTTCAGCGTGGTGGCCGGGTGGTCGCGTGGCGCAGAATGCGGCCCGCGCCCATCCTTCCATTACTGCATCGACTGCAGCGATCGCTGCACCGGCCGAACGCAGCGCCGCCTCGCGCGACCCTGCACTCATCACCGTATCGCCGTCGAGCATCACGCTCTCGCCGATGGGAGGCGCGATCGCAAGGATGCTTTCGACGTAGCGCGGCGTATGGGCGCGCGTCAGCTGCTCCACCGTGGCACGCGGCGCCTGTTCGCGCACAAGCATCGCGAACAGGTCCGCCTCCAGCGCGCGCTCTATTGCACGGATGCGGTCGGGGCGCTCCGGGTGGCCAGGCCCCGTGTCGTGCTCGAGGCAGGCTTGGTGGGTGAATACCGCGACCGTCACGCCACCCCCTCGCCCGGCCGTCCGCGCTTCTGGATGACGAACGAGAACACACCTGCGGCCTCGCTCACCGCCACTAGGGCATGGCCTGTCGTTTCGCAGTAGTTGCGAAAATCGGAGACCGAGGCCGGGTCGGTCGCCAGCACGCGCAGCCGCGCCCCCTCCGGCAAGCTGCGCAGCGCCTTGTTCGCTCGCAGGACCGGCAAGGGACAGGTGAGGCCCTTCAGGTCGAGTGTCGTTTCCTCCATGCCACCGATGGTGCGCATGCGAAGCGCGCTCGGCAAGGGCCGGCGTCTTGCTGGCGCATCAGCGCCGTGGCACCACCTCACGCTCTGGCGGTTGCCCCGCCCCGCGAGGAGGACCGATGGACTTCGCCCTGCCGCCCGATCTCGGCGAGCTCAAGGCCCGCATCGCCCGCTTCGTCGACGATCGCCTGATCCCGCTTGAGGCCGATGCTGCTTCCTACGACGCGCACGAGGCCATCGCCCCAGCACTTCTCGCGCAGCTGCGCGAGGAGGCGAAGCGCGAGGGGCTCTGGGCGCTCGCCATGCCGCGGGCGCGCGGCGGCGGCGGGCTTTCGCGCGTCGGCATGGCCGTCGCCTACGAGGAGATGAACCGCTCGATCTTCGGCCCCGTGGTGTGCAACGCCGCTGCACCAGACGACGGCAATATGCTCCTGCTCGAGCGCATCCTGCCCGAGCCGATGAAGGAGCGCTGGCTGCAGCCGATCATCGACGGGCGGGTGCAATCCGCCTTCGCTATGACCGAACCCGACGGCTGCGGGTCCGATCCCTCGCTCACCTACACCCGCGCCGAACGCGAGGGCGATGCGTGGCGCATCACCGGCCGGAAGTGGTTCATCACCGGCGCCGGCAAGGCGAGCATCTTCATCCTGATCGCCAGGACCTCCGACGAAGACCGCAAGGGCCTGACCGCCTTCCTGTTCGATGCCGACAGCCCCGGCTGGCGGATCCTGCGCCGGATCCCGATTATGGGGCCTGAGGAGCACGGCGGACATTGCGAGCTCGTCTTCGAGGGGCTGCTGATCCCGGACTCGCAGCGCCTCCTCGGCGTCGGGGACGGCCTGAGGGTGACGCAGATCCGCCTCGGCACTGCGCGCCTCACCCACTGCATGCGCTGGCTCGGGCTCGCGCGGCGCTGTCTCGAGATCGCCACCGACCACGTCGCGCGTCGCCGTTCCTTCGGCATGCTGCTGATCGACCGCGAGAGCGTGCAGGGCATGCTCGCGCAGGCCGCACTCGAGATCGAGATCGGCCGGCTGCTCGTGATGCGTGCGGCCTGGGCGCTCGACCAAGGAAGTTTCGCGCGCAAGGAGATTTCCATGGCCAAGGTGGTGGTGGCAGACGCTCTGCACCGCGCAGCCGACACCGCGCTGCAGCTCCTCGGCGCCAAAGGCTACTCTAAGGATACGCCGGTGGAGTGGATCTACCGCTACGCGCGCCAGGCTCGGCTGGTCGACGGTGCCTCGGAGGTGCACCGCATGGTGCTCGCAGGCATGCTCAGGCGCGAGGGCCGCGATTTCTTCGCTTGGGGGACCCGCCGCGATGGATGACGCGCGCCGCGAGCGCCTCCGCGCCTGGCTCGCGCACGCGGCCGGCGACCCTGCGCTCGGTGTCGCGACTGCGGAACGGCTAGCGGGCGGTGCGATCCAGCAGAACTGGGGCCTGACGGTCCGGTTCGGCGACGGGCGCGAAGATCGCTGGGTCCTGCGGACCGACAATGCGGCGACACTCGCGGCTTCGCACGGCCGCATCGAAGAATACGCGCTGCTTCGGGCCGCACACGACGCCGGTGTCACCGTCGCCACCCCGCTGTTCGCCTGCCCGGATGCCGAAGTGCTGGGTGCACCGTTCCTGGTGATGCGCCGGGTCGACGGCATCGCCGCGGCGCACCGCGTGGTGAAATGGGAGGCGGTCGGCGGCGGGCGCGAGCAAGCGGCGCGCGCGATGGGACGCGAACTCGCCCGCATCCACGCCATCCGCCCGCCGCGGCAGGATCTTCCCTTCCTCGGCACCCCGCCCGACGATCCATGCCTTGCGTTCTGCGAGGCGCAGGAGCGCGCGCTGGATGCGGCACGCGACCCCCACCCCATTCTGGAATGGGGCTTGCGCCACCTCCGCCGCACCGCCCCAGCTCCGCTCGCCGCGGTGCTCTGCCACAACGACTTCCGCACCGGCAACATCCTGTGGACAGACACGCACCTCGCCGCGGTTCTGGACTGGGAGTTCGCCGCCTGGGGTGACCCGCACGCCGACCTCGGCTGGCTCTGCGCGCGCTGCTGGCGGTTCGGAAACCTCGCCATGGAGGCGGGTGGCGTCGGCCCGCGTGCTGCCCTCTATGCCGGCTACCGGGAAGCGGGCGGGGAGCTGCCCGACCCGGAGCGCGTGGCATGGTGGGAGCTCGCCGCGCACCTGCGCTGGGCGACGATCGCGCTCGCGCAAGGCGAACGTCACCTGTCCGGCCGCGAGCCTTCACTCGAACTCGCGCTCACGCCGCACATCGTGCCGGAGCTCGAATGGCACCTCTTGGCCGAGGTGGCGCGGCGCGAAGCGCTGGCGGAGCGCGCGGCGTGAGCCCGGCTCTGGAGCGGCCCGATGCAGCCGAGCTACTGGCCGCCGCGCGTGCCGCCGTGCTCGACGATCTGCTGCCTGCCCTGCCCGAGCCGCATCGGCTCGTGGCTCGTATGGTGGCCAACGCGATCGGCATCGCGAGCCGCAGGATCGCCGTCAATCCGGCGCGTCTGGCCGCAGTGGAGGCACGGGCTGCGGCCCTCACCGGCGCATCGGACGAACCGTTGGCGGCGCTCGCAACGCTGATCCGCCGCGGCGCCTGCGACCCAGGGACAGACCGCCATCGCGCGACCGCCGAGCTGCTCGCCGAGCTCGCGCGCCTGAGATGCGAAACGAGCGCGCCAAAGACGCTCGCGGGAGGATGACGCCATGGAAGACAATCTGCCGAAATGCGCGGCCAACTTCGTTCCCTTGAGCCCGATCTCGTTCCTGAAACGCGCGGCACATATTTGGGGTTCGCGGCCCGCCGTCTTGCACGGGGCCCGGCGCCACACATATGCCGACCTCCTCGAACGCTCCCGCCGCCTCGCCTCCGCCCTGAAGCGGCTCGGTGTCGGCCGCGCCGACGTGGTCGCCGCCCTGATGCCGAACACGCCTGAGATGCTCGAAGCGCATTACGGCGTGCCGATGGCCGAGGCCGTGCTCTGTCCAATCAACATCCGCCTCGATCCGGCGACCATCCGGTTCATCCTCGGCCACTCCGGAGCCAAGGTACTGCTCCTGGACCGCGAATTCGCCGCCGTCGCGAGCCGCGCCGTGGAGGACCTGGTCCCTCGACCGACCCTGGTCGTGGTCGACGATCCCGAAGGACCGGGCGGCGCGGAGCTCGACGCCTTGCCCTACGAGACATTTCTCGCGTCCGGCGATCCGTCCTTCCGCATCTCGCCGCCGGCGGACGAATGGGACGCGATCAGCCTGTCCTATACCTCCGGCACGACAGGCGACCCCAAGGGCGTGGTCGTGCATCACCGCGGCGCCTACCTCAATGCCTGCGGCAACGCGCTTGCGCTCGGCCTGTCGCCAAGAAGCGTCTACCTGTGGACGCTACCGATGTTCCACTGCAACGGCTGGACCTACACCTGGGCGGTGACGCTGCAGGGAGGGGTGCATGTCTGTCTGCGCAAGGTCGAGCCCGCGCGGATCTTCGCCCTCGTTGCGGAGGAGAAGGTGAGCCATTTTTGCGCTGCCCCCGTGGTCCTGACCATGCTGATCAACACGCCTGCCGCGGCGCGGCGCAGCTTTCCGCAGCGCGTGACGGTGGCGACAGGCGGGGCGGCGCCGCCCTCGCCGGTGATCGCGGCGATGGAGGCGATGGGCTTCGACATTGTCCACCTCTACGGGCTGACGGAATGTTACGGCCCCAGCCTGATGAATGCCTGGCAGCCGGGGCTCGACGAAAAGCCGCTCCATGAACGCGCGGCTTTCCTTGCCCGCCAGGGCGTTGCCCTGCCGAACCTGGAGGAGGTGGCGGTGCTTGCGCGTGAGCGGGCCGCGGCGCTGCCGGCGGACGGGAGGACAATCGGCGAGATCGCCATCCGTGGCAATACTGTGATGAAAGGCTATCTGAGCAATCCGAAGGCCAATGCCGCCGTGTTCGACCAGGGCTGGTTCCGCACCGGCGACCTCGGGGTTATGCACACGGACGGCTATGTCGAGGTGAAGGACAGGGCGAAGGACATCGTGATCTCCGGCGGTGAGAACATCTCGAGCCTCGAGGTGGAGGAGGTTCTCTATGCCCATCCGAAGGTGATGGAAGCGGCGGTGGTGGCCCATCCCGACCCGTTCTGGGGCGAGGTCCCGCACGCCTTCGTCGCACCGAAACCGGGCTGCGAGGACGACCTCACGGCCGAAGAGATCATCGCCTTCTGCCGCGACCGTCTCGCGCACTTCAAGGTGCCGAAACACGTCACCTTCGGGCCGCTGCCGAAGACGGCGACAGGCAAAATCCAGAAATACGCCCTGCGCGCGCGGCTGCGCGGCGAGGCGGCGGCGGAGCGCGCCGGATGATCCGGCTCGGCATCGATCTCGGCGGGACGAAGACCGAGATCACCGCGCTCGACCACGCCGGGCACGAACGCTTCCGACGGCGCATCGCGACCCCCAGCGACTACGACGGCGTGGTGCGCGCGATCGCGAGCCTGGTCGCTGCCGCGGATGCCGAAACGGGGCTGCGCGGCACGGTCGGCATCGGCATGCCAGGCTGCCTCAGCCCGGCCACCGGCCTCGTGAAGGGCGCCAACTCCACCTTCCTCAATGGCCGCCCGTTCGACCGCGACCTCGAAGCCGCGCTCGGTAGGTCGGTCCGCATCGCCAACGATGCCAACTGTTTCGCCCTCTCCGAGGCGATCGATGGCGCGGCCGCCGGCGCCCATGTCGTGTTCGGGGTCATCCTCGGAACCGGCTGCGGCGGCGGGGTGGTGGTGGAGGGTCGGGTGCTGACCGGCCCGCACGCCATCGCCGGCGAATGGGGGCACACGCCCCTGCCCTGGCCATCCGCGGTCGAGACCCCAGGAGCGCGCTGCTGGTGCGGCCGCTACGGCTGCCTCGAGACCTGGATCAGCGGCCCCGGCCTGGCCCAGGACTGCGACGGGCCCGGCAGCCGCGACGCATCCTCGATTCCCGCCCGCGCGGCGGCGGGCGAGGAGAAGGCGCGCGCTGCGCTGGCGCGGCATGCCGACCGCCTCGCGCGCGGGCTCGCCGTGGTGATCGACCTGATCGACCCGGACGCGATCGTGCTCGGCGGCGGGCTGTCCAACATGGACCACCTTTACCGCGCGGTGCCACGGTTGCTTCCGACCTACGTATTCTCCGACGTGGTGCGCACGCCAATCCTGCGGGCGAAGCACGGGGACTCCTCGGGGGTGCGCGGGGCCGCCTGGCTCTGGAGTTTGGGCCAGGCCTGAGCGGGCGGGAACCGGCTGGGGAGGTCAAGTTGCCTTGGCTCTGCCGCCGCTGTTTGGCCTTCGGCGAGCGTTGCGTGCCGCCGCGTTGCGCTGAGTGCGGATCCTCGCCCGTCCTGGCGCACGGCGAGCTGTTCCGTCTGCAGATCGCTCACGTCGATGCCGACGCCTTCTACGCCGCGGTTGAGAAGCGCGACCGTCCCGACCTCGCCGACCGCCCGGTGATCGTGGGCGCAGGCCAGCGCGGCGTGGTGACGGCTGCGTGCTATCTCGCCCGCCGCGTCGGCGTCCGTTCCGCTATGCCGATGTTCAAGGCGCTCAGGCTGTGTCCCGAGGCCGTGGTGATCCGCCCCGACTTCGCCAAATACGCGTCAGTCGGTCGGGCCTTGCGCGAAAGCATGCTCGCGCTCACCCCGCTGGTCGAGCCGCTGTCGATTGACGAAGCGGTGCTCGATCTTTCCGGCACCGAGGCCGTGCACGGCGCTCCGCCGGCGGTCGTGCTCGCCCGCTTCGCGCAGGCGGTCGAGCGCGAGCTCGGGATCACGGTTTCCATCGGCCTGGCGTCGAACCGGCTGCTCGCCAAGCTTGCCGCCGAACGCGACAAGCCGCGGGGTTTCTCTGTCATCGGCGACGCCGACGCTCGCGCGGTGCTCGCACCTCTGCCCGTTTCCGCCCTCCCCGGTGTCGGCCCGAAAGCCGCAGCCGGCCTCGCTGCGGCGGGCCTCGCGACGGTCGGCGCGCTCGCCGCCCTCGGGGACGGCGAGGCCGTGGCCAGACTCGGCGCGGCCGGGCCAGCGCTGGTTCGTCTCGCGCGCGGCGAGGACGACCGAGCGATCATGCCCGACCGTCGACCAAAATCGATTTCCGTCGAAACGACCTTCGCGCACGATCTCTCGGGGCTTACAGCACTCGAGAAAGCTCTCTGGCCGCTCGCCGAAGCCCTGGCCGCGCGCCTCACTGCGAAGGGCTACGCGGCGGCCGGGGTGGTGCTGAAGCTGAAGACGGATTGCTTCCTCCTGCGCAGCCGAAGCGCCCAGCTCGCGTTCCCGACCCAGCTCGCCGAGGTGCTGTTCGAGGCCGCGCGCCCCTGGCTCGCACGCGAAGCGGGCAAGGGGCGCTACCGCCTGCTCGGCCTCGGGGCGGAGCCCCTGGCAGCGGCAGAGGACGCCGACCCGCCCGATCTTGCCGACCCGGAGCGGATGCGACGCAAGGCAAGGGCGGAGGCGATTGCGCGGCTGCGCCAGCGCTTCGGACCGGCGGTGATCCGGCGGGGGCGCGAGCTCTAACGGAGGACCGCGTCAGTTGCAGCCGCCTGGCAGCTCCTCGTACTCGACCAGCTCGCCGCGGACCGCGAAGTCGCCGAAATCCATGCGGAGCTCGTCCGCGACACCGTTCGCGAAGTAGCGGATGCCGACCTCGTAGTCCGGCTGGCCGGAACCGGCAGGGTCGAAGAAGGCGATGCGGACCCGGAACGAGGCAAGCGGACGCAGCCTGGGCTGCGCATGGGCGGCGTCGGGCGCCAGGCGGGAGATGATCACGGTGTTGGTGTCGCGCGCGCCGTCCTCCTCTGTGCCGTCGAAGACCGGGACCGGAAAGACCCTTGCGCCGCGCTGGGCCGCCTCGATCAGCCGCAGCGTGTGCAGCATCGGGAACAGGGTGCCGCGCGGCAAGGGGACCGTCTGCTGACCCGGCGAGGTGTATCGCGCCTCTCCCGTCCCGGTCGCCGGGTCAATACGGGCTTCGCCGACAATCAGTTGCACCACGGACCCGTCAGAGGCCTGGCGGAGACGGAAGCGAAAGCGCGTGCCGTCCTTCTCCTCCCAGGTCACGTAGTCTGACGACATCTCGTAGGGCTGACCGCTGCGCGACACCACGTGGAGCGTGAAGCGCTGCTCCACCGTCCAGCCCTCGCAGCGATCGACCACCTCGTAGAGCATGGCCCCGGCGGCACTCTCGACCTCCTGGCTTGGGCGCGACGCGTCGAGAGCGAGGCGATAGGCTGCGCGGTGGGAGGCGAGCGATACGGCCTCGGCGGGCAGCGGCAGGGCGGCGGTGGCAAGCGGGATCGCGGCAAGGGCAAACAGAATTCGGCGCGGGTGCATGGGTCTCTCGCTGTTCGGGGTCGGCGCAGAGTAGGCGAGGAGGCGGGGTGCTGCCCATGGCTTCCGCGCTCGCGGCGCAGCTTCTGCCCAGCCCTGCGCGTCGCTCTCGGCAGGTTTTGCCGGGAGTGCCGCGTCCAGTTCACGCGCCGCCGTGTCGCGCCGGCGTCTCGGGGCTGGCACGCCCCTTGCTCAACCCGACGCGAGTGTGTTGCTGCTGCACGCGAGGACGATCATGCCGCTCGATGTCGCTTGCTCCGCACCGTCGGCCGCAGACCGGCCGGATGCGCTCGCTTCCCTGTTCGCCGACACGGCTGCCGCCCTGCCAGAGGGGGGTCCGTGCCGGACGCTGCTGGCCCGCGCTGAGCGGATCGCCCAGCGCGCGGCGCAGGTGATCCGCGCCCAGGCCGCGCGCATTCGCGAACTCGAAATGCTGGCCGAGGCCGATCCGCTTACCGGCCTCTTGAACCGCCGTGGTCTCGCCCGCCGTCTTGCCGAACGGCTGGCGGAGGCGGCCCGGCACCGCGAGCCGGGCGTGCTGATGTTCTGCGACATGGACGGGCTCAAGGCGATCAACGACCGCCTCGGCCATGCCGCCGGCGACGCGGCCATCCTGCACACGGTGCGCGTGATTCGGCAGAGCGTGCGCGCGACCGATACGGTCGCCCGAATCGGTGGCGACGAGTTCGCGGTGGTCATGGCCCGCCTCGACGCCGAGCGAGGGCTTGCGCTTGCCGCCCGTCTTGCTGCTGCGGTCCGCCGCACGGCGTTCACCTGGGCGGGCGAGTCGGTGCCGGTCGGGGTTTCCGTTGGCATCGCCTCGTTCACCGGCGAGGAGGAGGCGGAGGCCCTGCTCGACCTCGCCGATCGTGCCATGTACGCGGAGAAGCGGGCCCGGCGCGCCGCCTAGGCTAGGGCCTTCGGCTCGCCGACTCGACCCTGCTCAAGCACGCTTCGCGGGCAGCGGCAGGTCGAGCCTGAGGTGCAGCTCCTTCAGCCGCTCAGTCGGCACCGGCGCGGGCGCGCCCATCATCAGGTCCTCGGCCTGCTGGTTCATCGGGAACAGGATCACTTCCCGGATGTTCGGCTCGTCGGCAAGCAGCATGACGATGCGGTCGATCCCCGGCGCTGAGCCGCCATGCGGCGGCGCGCCGTAGCGAAAGGCATTGAGCATACCGCCGAACCTCGCCTCCACCTCGTCGCGGCGGTAGCCCGCGATTTCGAAAGCGCGAAGCATGATCTCGGGGTCGTGGTTGCGGATCGCGCCCGAGGACAGCTCAACCCCGTTGCATACGATGTCGTATTGGAACGCCTTGATGGTCAGCGGGTCCTGTGAGTCGAGCGCCGCAAGCCCGCCCTGCGGCATCGAGAACGGATTGTGGCTGAACTCGATCGCGCCGGTCTGCTCGTTGCGCTCGTACATCGGAAAATCCGTGATCCAGCAGAAGCGGAAGGCATTGTGCTCGACGAGACCGAGCTCGGCGCCGAGGCGCAGACGCACCTTGCCGGCGAGAGCGGCCGCCTGCTTCGGCTCCGCGCAGACGAGGAACACCGCGTCTTTATCGCCGAGATCGAACCGCCGGCGCATCATCTCCAATCTTTCGGGTTCGAGGTTCTTCGCAATCGGCCCCCTCGCCTTCGCCTGCTCGAACACGATATAGCCGAGGCCTTCCGCACCCTCAGCCCTCGCCCAGTCTTCGAGGCGGTCGAAGAAGCTCCTCGGCCGCAACCCTGCTCCAGGAGCAGGAATGGCCCGCACCACGGCCCCCCGCTCGATCGCCCGCGCGAACAGGCCGAAGCCGCTGCCGCTAAAGGCTTCCGTCACGTCGGCAATGCGCAAGGGGTTGCGCAGGTCTGGCTTGTCGGTGCCGAAGGCCAGCATCGCCTCGTCGTAGGGAATGCGGGGAAAAGGCGGAGGGGTGACGAGGCGGCCGGCAGCGAATTCCTCGAACACGCCGGCGAGAACAGGTTCGATCGTGGCGAACACGTCCTCCTGGGTGACGAAACTCATCTCAAAATCGAGCTGATAAAATTCTCCCGGAGAACGATCCGCGCGCGCATCCTCATCGCGGAAGCAAGGAGCGATTTGGAAATAGCGGTCGAAGCCCGCCACCATGCAGAGCTGCTTGAACTGCTGCGGCGCCTGAGGCAGCGCATAGAATTTACCTGGGTGCAGCCGAGACGGGACCAGGAAGTCGCGCGCGCCTTCCGGGCTGGAGGCGGTCAAGATTGGGGTCTGGAACTCGAGGAACCCGGCGTCGATCATCCGCCTTCGGATCGAGGCGATCACCTGCGAGCGCAGCACGATGTTGCGGTGCTGGCGTTCGCGCCTGAGGTCAAGAAAGCGATAGCGCAGGCGAAGCTCCTCTGGGAACTCCGCGTTGCCGGCCACCTGGATCGGCAGGACATCCGCCGCAGAAAGGACGGCGATCGCCTCGGCTCGCAGTTCGATTTCGCCAGTTGGGATCTTCTGGTTCACCGTATCCGGCGTCCGACGGACCACGGTCCCTGTGACGGAGATCACGCTTTCCGAACGGATTCGTTCCGCCTCGGCAAGAATAGGCGAGTGCGCGTCGATAACCACCTGGGTGATGCCGTAATGGTCGCGCAAGTCGATGAAGAGCAGGCCGCCGTGATCGCGCTTGCGATGCACCCAGCCGGCGAGGCGAACGGTCTGGCCGGCATGGTCGGCGCGAAGCGCGCCGCAGGTGTGCGTGCGGTAGGGGTGCATGGCTCAGTCTGGGTTGGATGCGCTCGGCCGAGGGAACCGGCCTCGGTGCGCGGAGTCAAGCCGCGCGCTTGGTCGGTAGGAGAGCGGGGTGTAGAAGCGCGCCGTCCATGACCGTCCCTGCCGAGCCGGCCTTCCCCGGCACCGTCCTCATCGAGACCACGGAGGCGCTCGCCGTCCTGTGCACTCGGCTCGCCTCGGCGGAGTTCGTCACCGTCGACACCGAGTTCATGCGGGAACGGACCTACTGGCCTGAGCTTTGCGTGGTGCAGATCGCCGGGCCCGAGGACGTGGCGGTGATCGACGCTCTCGCGGCGGGGATCGACCTCGCCCCACTTTACGCCCTGTTCGACGAGCCGCGGGTGACCAAGGTGTTCCACGCTGCCCGCCAGGATCTCGAGATCTTCCACCTGCGCACCGGCAGGCTCCCCAAGCCCCTGTTCGACACCCAGGTCGCGGCGATGGTGGCGGGCTTCGGCGACCAGGTCGGATACGACGCGTTGGTCGCCGCCCTCACGGGCGCGGCGATAGACAAGGCCTTCCGCTGCTCTGACTGGTCGGCGCGCCCCCTTACCCCGCAGCAAATCGCCTATGCCGCAGCCGACGTCACCCATCTGCGCCGCGCCTACGTCAAGCTTCGAGCCCGTCTCGAGCGCAACGGTCGGCTCGCCTGGGTGGCCGAGGAGATGGCGGCTCTGGTCGATCCTGCGACCTATCGCCTCGACCCGGAGGATGCTTGGCAGAGGCTGCGGCCGCGCAGCACGAACCGCCGCTTCCTCGGTCTGCTGCGCGCGGTCGCCGCCTGGCGCGAGCGCGAGGCACAGCGCCTGAACATCCCGCGCCAGCGCGTCGTCAGGGACGAGACAGTGCTGGAGGTGGCTGCCCAGGCGCCCACTGACGTCGCTGGGCTTCTGCGCGCGCGGGGCTTTCGGCGTTCGCTTGCCGAAGGCCGATCGGGGGCGGCACTCCTTGCCGCAATCGCGGAGGCGAAGGCTCTGCCAGAGGAGGCCCTGCCGCCGGCCGAGGACAAGCGCAACGGCGCGCGCGCCTCCCCTGCCCTGGTCGCCCTGCTCAAGGTCCTGCTTGCCGCCCGTTGCGAGGAGCACGACGTCGCGCAGCGACTGGTCGCGTCGGCCGAGGATCTCGAGCGTCTGGCGGCCGAGGACGAGCCTAATCTGCCCTGCCTGCAGGGGTGGCGCCGCGAGCTGTTCGGCGAGGCGGCGCTGGCGCTAAAGGCCGGAAAGGTCGCCCTGACCGCGGCGGGCCGTCGCATCCAGCTTATTCCGCTCAACGCCAGCTGAACGTATGCCATGCAGAACCGCCTTCGGCAGAAGGCGCCGCCGCTCCCACGGGCGCCAAATGATGCGGACGGCGAAGTCGGAGACAGCGATGACCGCGTGACGCTGAAAGCGATCAGGTCTATTGCCCCCGGACCCCCCGACGGTCTTCACCGCCGACGCGCTGCCTTGCCACCCCGCGCTTGGTCCAGGGCGGACAGGTGATCGAACGGGTCGTCGACGGTCGCGGTAAGGGCAAAACGGCTTGCCGCGGTCGCGGGGAAGATCGTCAGGACGCGCAAACGCCGCTCGAGCGCGCGATCGCGAGAGGGGAAGGCAAGGCCCGCGCCGGTTTGGCCGGTGTTGCCGCGCATCTGCGCGTTCGCTGGCACGGAGGCCGGCCGGGCGTTGAGACGAGGGCATGCTGCCAGGAACGGCTCGACGGGCTGGCGTTCCGCAAGGCGACCGTGTTTCCCGCAACACAGCGTCCCGTTCGGACTCGAACGGCGCTTACGCGGCGACGGTCGCCTCCGGCGCCACCTCCGTTGCAGGCTCCCGCCCCGTCGCCACCGCCAAGCGCTCGAGCCTACGCCACACCGCCTCGCCTTCGAACACGCCTCCGCTGCGCGCGAGCCGGAGCACCAGACGCTCCTGCTCGACGCGCAACGCGGTCAATGCGAGCAAGGCCGTGGTGCCGCCGCACAGCGTGTAGGCGAGGCGAAGAGCAGCACCCAGCACCTCGGCCCGCTTGGCGGATGCGACGTCGAGGAGGGCCCTGGCCGGTGCGAGCCAGGGCGCAAGCGGATCGGCCTCGTAGCGGACGGCAAGCGTGAGTGCCAGGAAGGCGCGCGCATGATGGTCGAGCCCGATCCCCGGCTGGCGAAGGAGGCGGAGGAAGGCCTGCTCGGCCTTGTATTCGGGGTGCTCGAGCGCGCCGATGTCCGAGACCCAACAGGCGGTCTCGCGCAACCGGCGCAAGGTGGGCGTCTCGTCTGGAAAAACGGGATCCGTCCAGGCGATCAAGGCGGGCGGCAGGTCCTCGCTTCGCCCGAAGCGGCGGCACAGGTCTCGCCCTGCCGCGATCACCGGGTCCTCGGCTGCGACCTCGGAGTCGAGGTGTGTGGCGAACCAGCCTTCGCGCAAGCCGTTGGCGCTGAACACGACGCGCCGCGCCGCGGTCGCGCGCAGGAGGCGGCGCAGCACCACCGCCGCGAACGGCAGCGCATCCAGCCGGCGCCGCGACACCCCGGGAATGCGCTCGAGGGTCTTGCGCGAGAGGTTGGTGATGACGCCGGTGAGGTCGCGCGCCTCCTCGCGCGACAGCGTGTAGTGGTGCACAACGGAGAGCGGATAACCGGTCTGTCCGATGTGGATGCGGGCGAGCGCGCGCCAAGCCCCGCCGACAAGGTACAGATCCCGGCCGGCACCCTCCGCGAGCCAGCCGATCTCGCGCAGCGCCTCCTCGACGATGGCGCGAGCGCGGATGACGTCGTTGCCGGAACGGTCGATCAGCCGAAGCGCGCCGAGCGGCACGGTGGCGGTGCGGACGATGCCGCCCGCGAGCCTGACGAGTTCAAGACTGCCGCCGCCGAGGTCGCCAAGAATGCCGTCGGCGTGCGGGATGCCGCAGAGCACGCCCAACGCGGACAGCCGCGCCTCCTCCTCGCCGGCAAGGATTCGGATCGGCAGAGAGGGGAAACGCCGCCGCAGCATCTCGACATAGGCCGGTCCGTTCTGCGCATCACGCACCGCCGCAGTGGCGAGCACCTCGACCGGGTCAGCCCGCATCGCGGCCGCGACCACGGCGTAGCGCTCAAGCACCGTGACGGACTGCGCAATCGCCTCCTCGTTCAGCCGCCCCGTCACCTGAAGCCCCCGCCCGAGACCGAGGATGGCCTTCTCGTTGAACACAATCTGCGGGTTACGGGTGAGCCCCTCGAACACAACAAGCCGAACCGAGTTCGAACCAAGGTCAATCACGCCAAGACGCGGCGGATGGGGCGAGAGGGGCGCGTGCATTCCTGGGGCCTCAATCCTCCAGCACCCGATCCGGGCGCACGCGGTCGAACCCGCCGAAAGGGACGCTCACGGTCGCGGGCCCGTGCAGCGCGCTGCCGCGGCCTGAAAGCGAAGGATTGGTCATGAAATACTCGTGCGCGGAGACGGCGCCCTCTTTTGCGACTAGCCGGCGGTAGGCTCCCGTTTGCAGCAGCTGCCACGACTGCATCTCGTCGCGCAGGTTCACCACCAGGATCTGATCTAGGACCTGGGCATGCACCGTGCTGTTGAAGATCGGCACCATCACCTCGACCCGCCAGTCCATGTTGCGCGGCATCCAGTCGGCCGACGAGATGAAGACCTTCGCGCGCCGCGACGGCATCGCCTCGCCGTTGCCGAAGCAGAAGATGCGACTGTGTTCGAGGAAGCGGCCAACGATCGACTTGACGCGGATGGTCTCGGACAGGCCCGGCACGCCGGGACGAAGGCAACAGATGCCGCGGCAGACGATGGCGATCTCGACGCCCGCTTGCGACGCCCTATAGAGCGCGTCGATTAGGGTCGCATCGACCAGGCTGTTCATCTTCAGCCAGATCGTCCCGGGCCGACCGGCGCGGACATGCGCGATCTCCTCCTCGATGAGATCGAGAAGGCGCTGCCGCAGCGTGGCTGGAGCGAACGCGATCGCCTCCATCGCGTCGGGGCGCGCGTAGCCCGTCATGAAGTTGAACAATCGCGCCGCGTCGCGCGTTAGAGCCGGGTCGCAGGTGAAGAAGCTGAGGTCGGTGTACACCCGCGCGGTGTAAGGGTGGTAGTTGCCGGTGCCGTAATGCACGTATGACCGCAGCGCGCCGCCCTCGCGGCGCACGACCAGGCTCACCTTGGCATGGATCTTGAGCTCGACGAAGCCGTAGACGACCTGCACACCGGCAGCCTCCATCTCGCGCGCCCAGCGGATGTTCTGCTCCTCGTCGAAGCGCGCTTTTAGTTCGACCATGGCGGTGACGGATTTCCCGGACTCGGCGGCCTCGATCAGCGCGCGCACGATCGGGCTGTCGCGGCTCGTGCGGTAAAGCGTCTGCTTGATCGCGACCACATTCGGGTCGCGCGCCGCCTGGCGCAGGAACTGCACCACCACGTCAAACGACTCGTAGGGGTGGTGGACGATGATGTCCTTGTGGCGGATGGCGGCGAAGCAGTCGCCGCCGAAGTCGCGTATCCGTTCCGGGAAACGCGCGGTGAAAGGCTTGAAGACGAGATCGGGACGATCATCGACGATGATCTGCTTGACGTCGCCGATGCCGAGAATGCCGTCGACCGCGAACACCTCGGCTCGCGGCGCGTCGAGTTCGTCGGCGACGAACTCGAGCAGATCCGCCGGCATCCCCCGGTCGACCTTCAGCCGGATCACGCGCCCGCGCCGCCGGCGCTTCAGCGCCGTCTCGTAAGAGCGGACGAGATCCTCGGCCTCCTCCTCGAACTCGACGTCGGAGTCGCGAATGACGCGGAACACACCGCGACCGGCGACAACGAAGCCCGGGAACAGGCGGTCGAGGAACAGGTCGATGACATCCTCGACGATCAGGAACCGGATGCCAGAACGATCAGGCAGGCGGACAAAGCGGTCGACCTGCGGCGGGATCGGCAACAGCGCGCGCATCACCGTGCCGTCGTCGCGGCGCGCGAGCTTGAGCACCATGACAAGGCCGAGCGAGGGAATGAACGGGAATGGGTGGGCAGGGTCGATCGCGAGCGGGGTCAAAACCGGAAAGATCCGGTCCATGAACCACTGCTCGAGCCAGGTCCGATCCTCGGCCGAGAGCTCGCCGGGCTCGATCACGGCCAGGCCTTGCTCACGCAACAGGCCCTGTAACTGTCGCCAGACACGCTGCTGTTCCGCCATAAGCTCCCGCGCGCGGGTGTGAATGGCGGAGAGCTGCTGGGCAGGTGTGAGCCCGTCCTGGCTCAAGACAGTGAGCCCGGCCGCCGCCTGGCCGACGAGGCCGGCAACCCGGACGGAGTAGAACTCGTCAAGGTTGGTCGCTGAAATGGAGACGAAGCGCACCCGCTCCAGCAAGGGGTGGCGCGGATTGTCTGCCTCCTCGAGCACGCGCGCGTTGAAGGCGAGCCATGACAGCTCGCGGTTGATGAACCGGGCCGGGTCGTCTTTGCCGATGGGCCGCGCCGCGGCAGCCTCGGCCGGCACATCGGCGAAGAGTTCATGACGCTCGCTCACGGCATTCTCCTGCGGCTGCCCTGCGACCTGCAGTCGCGCCCCATCTCCGTTCTCCGCGCCGCGGCCCTGCAGCAAGGGCCTCTTCGTGCCGTGCTGCCTCGGCATCAATCAGTCCTCGGTCAAGGCGGAAACTACCCGCGCCGCTTGCGCCCGGCTGATTCGTCGCCCCTCCGCCAGGGCGAGCGCGTCGAGCAGGCTCGCTGCGTGCGCAACGGCGGCGAAGCTGCGCGGCAACCTCGCCACGAGCGAGTTGAGCAGGGCGTGGTCGCAGGCGATCTGCCGGTCGGCGAGCTGCTTCGCCAGCACGGCAGCCAGCAGCGGCTCGTCCGGCGGCCCGATCGCGGCCGAGCCGGACGCAACGAGACGTGAACGGAGGTCAGGCAGGGAGACGGGCCAACCCATTGGCGGCGTCCGTGCCGTGAGCAGCACGGTGCCGCCGTGCTCCGCGATCAGGTTGACGAGGTGCAGCAGCGCCCGCTCCCGCTCCGGATCTCCTGCGGCCCGTTCGGCATCCTCGACCAGCACATGCGCAGCAGCGCCGAGGCATGACGCCACCTCGCCGACGCGGAGCCGGGCGGCAGGAACCAGAACCGCTTGGCTGCGGGCGCACCAAATCGCTCCGAGATGGCTCTTGCCCGAGGCCTCGGGCCCGACGAGGACCAGGCGTCCGGCCGGCCAGTTCGGCCAAGCAGCGAGCCAGCTTTCGGCGGCGTGAGTGCTGCCGGAGGAGATGAAATCCGCTGCCGCGTAGGACGGCACGGCGGGGAAGGTCAGGGCAAGCTGCCGTCCGCTCACGCAGGCCCCTCGTCGCGATAGAGCCGGCTCTCGAGGTAGCGGCGCAACCAGTGGCGAACGATGACGCCGATCGCCGCCGCGATCGGCACCGCCAGCAATACGCCAAGAAAGCCAAACACGGCCCCGCCCGCGAACAGAGCGAAAATCACCCACACCGCGTGCAGCTCCACCCGCTCGCCGAGCAGTCGCGGATAAAGGATATAGCCCTCGACAACGTTGCCGAAGACGAAGATACCCGCGATCGTCAGCACGCCCGACCAGGTACCGAACTGAGCGGCCGCCATGCCGACGCCGACGACGAACCCGGTGAGTGTGCCGACATAGGGCACGAAGGAGAGGACCCCAGCACCGAAGCCGACGATCAGGCCGAGTTGCAACCCGGCGGCGGAGAGGGCGGTGGCGTAAAACACCGCGAGGATCATGCAAACGAGAGCCTGGCCGCGCACCCAGGCGGAGAGGATGCGGTCGATCTCGGAGGCGATTTCGCGTACGGTCGCGGAATATCGGCGGGGGACCCAGGTGTCGAGCCGGGAGATGATCTTCGGCCAGTCGCGCAGCAGGTAGAAGGCAACGATCGGTGTCACGACGATCAGCGTCAGGACATTGATGAGCTGCACGCCGCCGCCGACCACGCTCGCGATCGCCGTCGTCAGCCACCCGATCATCGTGTTCACCTGCGTCAGGGCGAGCTGACGCACGCGCTGATCGACGAACTCGGGCCCGAACGTCTCCTCCAGCCAAAGAAGGGATTGCTGGACGACGTCGGCGACCAAGCGGATGTACTGCGGAATAAGCGAGATCAAGATGCTGATCTGGGCCAGGATCAGCGGATAGAAGAGCAGGAGGAAGGCGATGATCGCGGCAAGCAGGGCGGCCACGAGCAGGATCGCCGCCAGCCCCCGCGGCACGCCGAAGGCTTCCAGCCGGTCGGCCAGCGGATCGAGCAGATAGGCGATCAAGGCGGCGAGGACGAAGGGCAGCAGGATCGAGGAGAACAGGTGCAGGGTGAACAGCAAGCCGGCGATTGTGCCGAGGACCAGCAGCAGGCGCTGGCGGCGTGCCGCAATCTCTGTTGGGGTCTCCATGGCCATCACGCCGCCGCCGCGCCGCCGCCGCGCACCCATCGCGCGAGGTAGGCGCCACCGGAGGCGAGTGTGGTCGCCGCGACCAGCCACACCAGCAGCTCAACACCCGTCGCCCCGGGAACGCCATACGCGGCATCCAACAGCACGGCGGCGGCGAGCACGATCTGGGCCGCGGTGTTGGCCTTGCTCACAAACAGCGGGCGAATAACCACCTCCTGGCCAAGAACATACAGGGTCAGAACGCCACCGACGATGATCGCGTCGCGGAACACGACCAGGATGACAAGCCAGGAAGGAAGCGCGCCGATTGCGCCGAGGGTGACGTAGACGCTCACCAGCAACGCCTTGTCGGCTACCGGGTCGAGTACAGCGCCGACCCGGGAGCGAAGCCCGAACCGCTTGGCGATGAAGCCGTCGATTGCGTCCGACACACCGGCGGCTACGAACAGCCAAAAGGCGAGGGCCATCTCGCGCTGCAGGATGAGCCAGACCGCCGCCGGCACCGCGCAAAGCCGCAGCAGGGTGATGACGTTGGGGGCCGTGATCATCGCCGGCGCTCAGTTCGCCGCCCGCCCCTCCGCGGCCGCCGGAGCGGCGAGCACGAGGACGCGCTCCTCGCCATCGGTCGACACGCTGAGCCCGGCGGCGGCGAGCGCGACGGCCGCCCGCTGCGTGCCCCCGAGCAGCGTCACGGCCAGCCGCGCCTCGCCGGCGCTCAGGCCGCGTAGCTCGAAGCGAGCAACGGCGGGGCTGGCAGAGAGGCGCCGTCGCATCTCCGCCCACTCAGCGGGCGAGGCGAAGCGCGCGCGCACCTCGACCGTCTCGCCGAGGCCGGCCTCGCGCGCCAGCAGAGCGCGGACTGCCTCGGGGCGAAACAGCACGGTCAAGGTTGCGCGGTAGCGCCGGGTTGTAATCTCTTCGTCGGCAATCTCGAAACCTTCGACCAGGCGGTCGAGCTCCGGGTCCGGAAGCCGCCGCAGACGGGCGGTCGCGTCCGGCACCTCCCGAGCGAGGAAGCGGTCCCAGGCTGATCGACGCCCGCTCGCATGCGCCGCTGCCCGGGCAGTGATGGCATCGGCCGCCGTCTCGTCGACGACAATACCGCCGACGCGGAACCCCCGATCGCCCGCTTGTGCCGTCCCGAACCCCAGCGCGAGCGCCGCCAGCGCCCCAATCACACCTGCTCTTGACGACACGTCCCTTCCCCGACACGACCTGAAGTGCCCTGCCCTATGCTGCCTGAGCTGATCGGGGGAGACCATCGCCAAAGCCACTTACCGCGATGCGGGCGTCGACATCGACGCGGGCGAAGCGCTGGTCGAGCGCATCAAGCCGCTCGCCCGCGCGACCGATCGGCCCGGCACACTCGGCGGCCTGGGCGGCTTCGGCGCGCTGTTCGACCTCCGCGCGGCCGGCTTCTCCGACCCTATGCTGGTCGCCACCACGGACGGTGTGGGTACCAAGCTGAAGCTCGCGATCGAGACCGGCCGCCACGAGGGGGTGGGCATCGACCTTGTCGCGATGTGCGTCAACGACCTCGTGGTGCAGGGGGCGGAACCGCTCTTCTTCCTCGACTACTTCGCCACCGCGCATCTGTCTGTCGAGCACGCGGCCGCCGTCGTCGCCGGCATCGCCGAGGGCTGTCGCCTCGCGCGCTGTGCCTTGGTCGGCGGGGAGACAGCGGAAATGCCAGGGATGTACGCGGCCGGAGACTACGATCTCGCCGGCTTCGCAGTGGGAGCGGCAGAGCGGGGGCGGCTTCTGCCGCGCAACGACATCCTGCCGGGAGACGTCGTGCTCGGTCTGGCGTCCTCGGGCGTACATGCGAACGGCTTCTCCCTGGTCCGCCGGATCGTCGCCGAAGCGGGGCTCGGCTGGTCGTCACCCTGCCCATGGCGGCCCGAGGTGTCGTTGGGGGAGGCTCTGCTGGAGCCGACCCGGATCTATGTCAGCGCGCTGCTCGACGTCCATCGCGCGGGGCTCGTCAAGGCCGCTGCGCACATCACCGGGGGCGGGCTGCCGGGCAACCTTCCGCGCGTCCTGCCGGATGGGGTCGCCGTCACGATCCACCTTGGGTCCTGGCCGGTGCCTCCCGTCTTCGCTTGGCTTGCCCGCACAGGCGAGGTCGCAGCGGAGGAGATGCTTCGCGTCTTCAACTGCGGCATCGGCATGGCGGTCGTGGTCGCATCTGCGGATGCGGATCGGGCCGAGGCGGTGTTCACCGCCCTCGGCGAGCGTGTCTTCCGCATTGGCAGCATCGGTTGCGGCGCAGGCCCGCCTCGGGTCGAACTGAGTGTTCCAGGATCCTGGCCGGCATGAGAACAAAGGTCGCGGTACTGATCTCGGGCCGGGGGAGCAATCTGCGCGCCCTCCTCCAGGCCTCCGCCGACCCCGGGTTTCCGGCAGAAATTGCGCTTGTGGTCTCGAACGAGCCCGAGGCTGCGGGGCTTTCCATCGCGCGGTTGGCTTCGGTGCCGGTTGCGGTGATCGACCACCGCCCGTTCAGAGGCGATCGGGCGGCGCACGAGGCGGCGATCCATGCTGCCCTGCACGGCGCAGGGGTGCGTGTGGTCTGCCTCGCCGGGTGGATGCGCCGCCTGACACCCCACCTCGTCGGGCTGTGGCGTGGGCGGATGCTCAACATCCACCCAAGCCTCCTTCCGGCCTTTCCCGGGCTTGACACGCATGCCCGGGCGCTTGCCGCCGGTGCCAAGCTGCACGGCTGTACCGTCCATGTCGTCACCGAAGCGGTGGACGACGGGCCGATCCTTGCCCAGGCCGCCGTGCCGGTACTGCCAGACGATACGGTGGAACGCCTCGCGGCCCGGGTGCTTGCCGCGGAACATCGCCTCTACCCGACTGCGCTTGCCGCCTTTCTCGGCCTTGGGACCGGGCCGGCGCCAGCCGAGACGGTGCTCTTCAACCCCTTGCCCCTCGGGCTTCCTTCCGCCTAAGGACGGTTGCAAGCAACCGTTCGGCGACGGGAGGCGGCGATGGCAGGAGCGCGCGGCGCAGTTCGCATGGACGATCCGAAGCTCGAGGAGTTCCTACGCTCGCGCGAGGAGATGTACCGCCGCTTCAACAGCGCGATCATCTGGGCTGTGGGCGCGGTTGCTGCTTTGCTGATCCTGCTCGCGCTGTTCCTGCTCTAGCGGGTCTTTCGGCCTGTGTGTCGCTTTCCCCTGCGCTCTCTCCAGCTGACGAGGGAAGCGGGCAGTCGTCCACCGCATGATGGCGGCGACCGACCAGGTGGCGCACGCCCTTTCGGCGCAGGGCCTGCCGGCCGCCGGTTACGCGGGCCGTCGGTGCGGGTTCGCCTGTCTGCTGACCGTTGAACCGCGGCCGCGGCCAAGCCGTCGAGGGCTTCGCGCCCCCCAACAGACGGACCCCGCTTCGGAATGAGGCGATTTCCAGAGGCGCGAGGGCGGGCCGGCCTTCGCCTTTTGGCGCCACAGCTGCCGGGCAGAGGGCCCCGCCACCCACGGCTGTAGCTCAGCCGACGATCTCGGTTCGGGCGAAGAAGAACGCGATCTCGCGCTCAGCGTTCTCGGCGCTGTCGGATCCGTGCACGGAGTTGGCCTCGATACTTTCCGCGAACAGTGCGCGGATGGTGCCTGGGGCCGCCTTTGCAGGGTCGGTCGCGCCCATCAGCTCGCGGTTCTTCGCCACCGCGTTCTCGCCCTCAAGGACCTGCACCACCACGGGCCCCGAGCACATGAAGTCCACGAGGCTCGCGTAGAACGGCCGCTCCGCGTGCACCGCGTAGAACTCCTCTGCCTGCGCGCGGCTCATCCAAAGCCGCTTTTGCGCGACGATGCGCAGCCCGTTCTCCTCAAAGATGGTATTGATCCTGCCGGTGAGGTTGCGCCGCGTGGCATCGGGCTTGATGATGCTGAGGGTGCGTTCGACGGCCATGCGGCCTCTCTCCATCTGCAAGGGGCATCGCTTGTGTGCGGTCCCGGCCCTCTAGGCGAGATCGTGGCGCGAGGAAACCCCCGGCCGCATCAGTCAAGCTTTTCCCGCCACGCCGGGGCTGCGCGATGACGATCCTCGCCATCGAAGGGGCCGTGCTTCGGATCGCTGGCCGGCTCGTGCTGGACGGGGCGGATCTTGCCGTCGCTCCAGGGCGCAAGATCGGCCTCGTCGGTCGGAACGGAGCAGGCAAGTCGTCCCTGCTCCGTGCCGTCCTCGGCGAGGTTGCGCTCGATGGCGGAACGATCCGCCTCGCCCGAGGCATCCGCCTCGCTGCCGTGGCGCAAACCGCGCCCTCGGGTGAAGCGAGCCTGCTCGACACGGTCCTTGCCGCCGATGCTGAGCGCAGTCGTCTGTTGGCGGAGGCGGAGCAGGCAACGCCCGACCGCCTCGGCGAGATTCACGACAGGCTGCGAGCGATCGGCGCCGGCTCTGCTCCCGCACGCGCTGCCGCCATCCTATCCGGCCTCGGGTTCGATCCACAGGCGCAACGCCGCCCCCTCTCCGCCTTCTCAGGCGGCTGGCGCATGCGTGTCGCCCTCGCCGCAGCCCTGTTCCTCGAGCCAGACCTTCTCCTTTTGGACGAACCCACCAACCATCTCGACCTCGAAGCCGCGCTTTGGCTCGAGGCGTGGCTGGCGCGCTTCGCCGGGGCAGCGATCATCGTCAGCCACGACCGCACCCTGCTCGACCGCGCGGTCGATGCCATCGCCCATCTCGATCGAGGCCGCATCGCGCTCTATCCGGGCGGCTTCTCGGCCTTCGTCCGCAGCCGCGAGGAGCGCGCGGTGCGCGAGGCCGCGGTGGCGGAGAGGGTGGCGCGCGAACGCGCGCGGCTTAAGGCCTTTGTCGATCGCTTCCGCGCCAAGGCGACGAAAGCCCGCCAGGCGCAGTCGCGGCTGAAGGCGATCGCGCGCCTGCCCGCGATCGACGCCATGGTCGAAGAGACGCCGACGCGCTTCTCCTTCCCTGCTCCCGCCCCGCTTGCTCCCCCGCTCCTTGCCCTCGATCGCGTCTCGGTCGGCTACGAGGGCCGACCCGTGCTGCGCGGCGTCAGCCTCCGGCTCGATGCCGACGACCGCATCGCGCTCCTGGGGCGGAACGGCAACGGAAAATCCACCCTTGCCAAGCTGCTTGCAGGCCGCCTTGAGCCCCTCTCCGGCAGCCTTTTCCGCACGCCCCGGCTTTCGGTCGGCTACTTCGCACAGCACCAGGAGGAGGAGCTTGTCCGCACCGAGACCCCGATCGAGCACCTAAGCCGCGCCTTGCCGCAGGCCCCGCCGGCGCAGCTCCGGGCCCAGCTCGCTCGCTTTGGGCTCGATGCGGACCGCGCCGAGACCGCGGTCGCCGCACTGTCGGGCGGCGAGCGGGCGCGGCTTCTGCTGGCCCTCGCAACCCGCCACGCACCGCAGCTCCTGATCCTGGACGAGCCGACGAACCACCTCGATTTGGATGCGCGCGAGGCGCTGGTTCGGGCGCTTGCCGACTACGAGGGCGCCGTCGTGCTGATCACGCACGACCCGCATGTGGTCGCCCTCGTCGCCGACCGGCTGCTGCTGGTCGCAGACGGCACGGTGCGCCCCTACGAGGGCGATCTCGATGAGTATCGCAGATTCGTGACAGAACAAGAACGAGCTCCGCTACCGCGTGAGGAGGAAGGCTCGAAGCGAGCAGAGGAACGGCGCGCGCGGGCCGAGACGCGTGCTGCCCTCGCCCCGCTTCGCAAGCGGATCGCCGAGGTGGAAGCGGAGATCGCCCGGCTTTCCGCCGAGCGCGTGCGGCTCGAGTCCGCCCTCGCCGACCCCGCCCTCTACGCGGGCAAGGGGCGGGCTGAGACGATCGCGGCGCACGGCGCGCGGCTGGCCGAGGTCAGGCGCGCACTTGCCGTTGCGGAAGAGGCTTGGATCCAGGCCTCCGAGGACCTAGAGGCGGCAGCCGCGCGTGCATAAGACGCGCCAGGCGGTCGAACTCCGCGACCGAGAGCGCCTCCGCCCGGCGGTCGCTGTCGATGCCGGCTTCGCCAAGCAGCGCCTCGACCTCGCCGAGCGGCTTGAGGGCAGCGCGCAGCATCTTCCGCCTCTGGCCGAAGGCCGCCGCCGTCAACCGTTCCATCGCCGCGAACAGATCGGCCCCGGGTTGGTCGCGCCTTGGCACCAGCCGCACGACCGCGGACGCGACCTTCGGCGCCGGGGTAAAGGCGCGCGCAGGCAGGCGGAGGACGATGGCAGCCTCGGCTGTCCACTGCGCGAGCACGGACAGCCGGCCGTAGGCTGCCGATCCCGGAACGGCGACAATGCGTTCCGCCACCTCGTGCTGGAACATGAGGGTCAGGCTCTCGAAGGCGGCGAGCGAACGCAGCCAGCCGACGAGGAGCGGGGTCGCGATGTTGTAGGGCAGGTTGGCGACGATCGCTCGCGGCGGCGGCACGAGCGAGGCCGCGTCCAGGACAAGCGCGTCGGCCTCGATCACCCTGAGCCTGCCCGCGCTCTCGGCGACGAGCTCAGCGAGGGCCGCGACACAGCGCGAGTCGCGCTCGACGGCGGTGACACTTGCCGCACCGGCATCGAGCAGGGCCCGTGTGAGGCCTCCTGGGCCCGGCCCGATCTCGATCACGTTCCGCCCCGCAAGGGGCCCCGCCGCGCGCGCGATGCGGGCGAGCAGGTTCGGGTCGAGCAGGAAGTGCTGGCCGAGGGATTTCCGCGCGGCAAGCCCGTATTCGCTGATGACCTCGCGCAGCGGCCGCCGTTGGCTCACGCGGCTCGGGCAAGGCGCCGCCGCGCGGCCATCGCGGCAGCGAGGCGAAGGGCAGCGATCAGGCTCGAGGGGTCGGCCCGACCCTGACCGGCGATGTCGTAGGCCGTGCCATGGTCGGGGCTTGTGCGCACGAGGGGAAGACCGAGCGTGACGTTAACGGTATTGGCGAAGTCGATCGTCTTCACCGGAATGAGCGCCTGATCGTGGTACATGGCGAGCACGGCCTCGTAGCCCTCGCGCGCGCGGGCATGGAACAGGCTATCGGCCGCGTATGGCCCGCTCGCCGCGATGCCGATCGCGCGCAGCATCTCGATGGCAGGACGAATGACGCGCTCCTCCTCCCGCCCGATCATCCCGCCCTCGCCGGCGTGCGGGTTTAGCCCCGCCACAGCGAGCCTCGGCCGGGCGAGGCCGAAATCCGAAGCGAGCGCCGCGGCGACGACCCGGCCGGCGGAGACAATCCGCTCGACCGTCAACGCACGCGGCACCTCGGCAAGCGGGATATGCACGGTGACAGGGACCACGCGCAGGTTCGGGGAGGCGAGCATCATCACTGGCTCCCCTCCGCCGGCGAGCTCGGCGAGCCAGGTGGTGTGGCCGGCATGTGCAATGCCGGCGTCGAACAGCGTGGTCTTGGCGATCGGGTTGGTGACCAGCCCCGCGACCTCACCGGACCGGGCGAGGGCGACGGCCCGGCGGACCGAGGCGAGGATGGCAGGGCCGTGCGCCGGATCGGGCCGGCCAGGTTGGACGGGGCCGGGCAGGGGTTGGGGAAGCACGGGAAGCGCGCGCGAAAAGACCGATACGGCCTCGGCTGCGGACGCAACGGGGCGAAGGGCCACATCGCGCCCAAGGAAGGCAGCGAGAGCGCCAAGACGGTCTGGATCGTCGATGGCGAGGAAGGCCGGACCTTCGCGCCGCAGCGCCTGCCAGGCGGCGAGAGCGATCTCGCCCCCAATGCCAGCGGGGTCGCCCATGGTCAGGGCCAATACGTCACTCATGCGCGCAGTTCGATGTCGGCACGACGACGCAGATCGCGCATCATTTGCCGCGACAAAAGGTCGATCCGCTCGCGCAAGATGCTCTCTGCCACCGCCTGGGGCGAAGGGATGGCAAGGTTCTCCTGGCGGCGGCTGCAGAGCATGAACAGCACGATGCCGTCAGGCGCGATCAGAGGCTCGCTCGGCCGGCCAGGGACAAGCGCCGCGAGCACCCGCTGCAGCTCCGGCGGCTGCTGATCGAGCCGGACATCGCCCGGCGGCACGGTGAGACGGGCGCCAGGGCTCGCCTGCGCGGCGCGTTCGAACGCCTCGCATCCCCGCGCCGTGTCGACGATGTGACGGGCGGCCTCCAGCGTGCGGAACTGCTGGGCCGTGGGCGCGCGCGGATCGAGGATCGTCTCAAAAGGCAGGAAGGCCTGGCGCAGCGTGAGCAGCGTGGCGATGTCGCGGCCGACCTCGCGCCTCGCCCGCAGCGTCACCACCGTGTAGCCGCCGGCGGTGCGGATCGGCAGCGACACCGCACCGGGCGGCATCTCCCGCACCACGGCCTCCACTTCCGGCTCGAGCTGGCCAAGCCGCACCCAGCCGAGATCGCCCCCGTCCTCGGCCGACTGCGCCTGGCTGAACTGGGCGGCGACGGCGGCGAAGGGCGCACCGCGCCGGAGCTGCTCGATCAGCTCGGCAGCGGTTCGTTCCGCTTCCCGCTCTTGCGCCGGGTCGTCGACCGCGACGAAGATCTCGGCGACCAGGAACTCCGGCTGGCCGGTCGCCGCCTCGATCTCCCGCATTCGCTGGCGCACCTGTTCGGGATCGATCTCGGCCTGCGCGCCAAGCTCCGCGCGAACAAGCTTCGCCCAAGCGATCGTGGCGCGAAGCTGGGCATAGAGGCCGCGGACATCGATCCCCTGCCGCGCGAGATTGGCGCGCAGCGCGCCCTCGGGCAGGCGGTTCTGGCGCTCGATGCGGCCGATCGCGGCCGCGATCTCGGCATCGGTCACCGGAATGCGCCGCCGCTGGGCCTCCTGCAAGCGGAGCCGTTCGTCGACGAGAAGGCGCCGGACCTGCGGCGTGATGCGCTCGAGCACATCAGGTGTCAGCGGCAGACCGGCAGTGGCAGCAAACAGGCGACGACGCGCCTCGACGTCGAGAGTGGTGATGATGTCGCCGTTCACAACCGCGACGATGCCGGCCGATTGCGCCCAGCCGGGCGGCGCCGAGACAAGGAGTGGCAGAAGAGGGGCAAGGCGAAGCAGGCAGCGTCGCATGCGTCGCTGCTTAGGCGCGCCCTCGTCGCTCCGCAACGGTCTCATCGGCCGGCGACCTGCTCACAGGGCGGAGAAGCCGATTTCGCCAACCGTCTTGAACACGATGGTGAACAGCAGGTCGGTGCCCGGCCCGTCACCGCGATCGAGGCCGCCGCGTCCGAGGCCGCTGAAGCGGCGCAGATAGGTGACCGCAAAGACGAAGCATTCGTCCTCGTAGCGCACGCCGCCGAAGGAGGCGACCATCTGTTCCCGCGCGACGTCGCGCCGCGAGCCGAAAAAGCCCGACCAGTTGCCGGCGATGCGACCGCCGATGGTGCCGGCGAGCTCGCGCCGCGCAAAAGGCTGCAAGGTTTCGGGCTGGGCAGGGGCCGCGAGGTAAGAGAGGGTGAGATACCGCCCGAAGCCGGAGAAGGTGGTGGAGACATCGGCGAGTGCGGTTGCGAGCGTGTCGCGATCGAGGCGGGTGCGGTAAGACAGGCTGAGGTGCTGCGAGGGAACCACGGTTAGGCGCGCGACATAGTCGGACCGCGTGCCCTCCAGGCCGGAGCGCGCCGGGTAGAGGTCGTCGTCTGAAGCGCGGAAGGCCTGACCGACGAGCCCCTCGACCGTCGTTCCTCCCGGCTGGTACCAGGCTCCGCGCAGGCCAGCGTTGAGCCGAGCCCCGCCGTCCAGGCGGTCGCGCCCGGGGAAGCGGTTGAACCCGAACAGCGAGGCGTCGGTGAATTCGAGGTCCACGCTGTCCTCGTTCGGAATGCGCGGGTTCCGCCCCCGGTTTGGCCCGACCACACCTTGCACGATGGGCTCGACCAGCTGGCTTCCCCATGCGCCGCCCGCACGCTGGAACGGCCAGCGCCACGTCAGCGCAACCTGCGGGTGCGCCCTACCATCCTCGCCAGTGACACCCCCCGGTACCGGCGTGCTCTGGGTGTCGCCGCGCACCGCGTAGCCGATCAGATCGAAGTTGCCCTCCAGCGTCCAGACCTGGCCGACTGGCCCTACCCAGGGCAGCGTGTAGCCAAGGCGGGAGGCGATGCGCTGCGTATCAGTCCCGCTTCGCCGCGCAACGACGAAGACGCCGACATCGCCGCGCCAGAAGCCGCCAAGGCGGTCGGGCCCGCTTCGGAAGTCGGCGAACAGCCGGGGCAGCACGACAGGGGTGCGTCGGTCGTCGTCCTCGGAACCGAGACCCTGGTAGAAGAAGGCGTCGGCGCGCAGATACGCAGTCTGGGAGAAGCCCTCGAGGAACGGCGTGGAGACGAGGACCGGCTGGCTGTTCTGGAAGCCGACGCGATAGCGCCTGAGGTAGGTGTTGTCTGAGGACCGTTGCAGGTCGAGCCCCGTCCGGAAGGTGTCGTTCAGCGTGAAGCGCACCGTGCCGAACAGGTGGCCGCGCCAGCGATCGTCGCGCGTGTCCCGGGCGCCACTGCCCTGTAAGGTGACGATGCCAGCATTGAAGCGCTGGCGGAACTCGCCGAACAGGGCGGGACCGCGGTTGCCGGTAAGCATGGGCGCAATGGTCGCATCGGCCGACGGTGAGATCACCCAGTAGTACGGCTGGCGGAGATAGGGGCCGAGGTAGCTTGATCGGCCGAACTGCGGGGCGAGGAAGCCCGACTGGCGGCCTACGGACGGGTCGGCGTGCCAGAAATAAGGCACGTAGAAGACCGGGATGCCGCCAAGCTGCAGCGTGGCGTCGAAGTACTCGACGATCTTGTCCTTGTCGTCATGCACCACCCGGTTGGCGCGAAGCTGCCAGAGCGGCGGGCGGAGAGGATCGCGCCGACAGGGTTCACAGGTCGTGTAGACCGCACGGCGCATGTCGGTGAGCCGGCCCTCGGAACGCACGGCACCGGCGGCGGCAAGCCGCCCCCCCTCGGCAAGCAGGGCGCGCAGTTCCCGGATGACGCCGTCCCGCAGGTCCTCCGTCAGTTCTGCCTCCTCGGCGAAGAACACCCGGCCGTCCGGCTCCATCAGCACCACGTCGCCGCGCGCGGCTGCGCGGCCTGTGCGGCGCTGGAAGGTGACCTCGCGGGCGCGAAGGATCCTGTCGCCCTGCCACGCCTCCACGCCGCCCCGGGCGATGACTAAGTCCTCTCGCTCGTCGTAGAGGACCTCGCCGGCGGTAAAGATCACGGGCTGGCGGTCGGCCTCCGTCAACGGTCGCGGCTGGGAGAGCGCGTCCTTGCAGCCGAGGATCGCGGCGAGCGCGATCGCCAAACGGGCAGACCGGCGTCTCCGCACTCAGCCGTCCTCCAGATGGAGCAGAAGCGAGACGGCGAACATGAGCCCGACGACCGTCGGCGTCCAGGCGGCGACCGCGACCGGCACCGCGCCCCCGATGCCGAATTCGCTGACCACCTTGGTCAGAACGAACAGGCTGAACCCAACGCCAACACCAGCCGCGGCAAGCGTTGCCGCCCCTCCGAATCGCACGGGGCGCATGGCAAAACCCGCCGCGACAAGCGTCATGGTCGCAACCAGCAGCGGCAGGGCGAGGAGCATGTTGTAACGCAGGCGATGGCGCTGCGCGGGGAAGCCCGCCTCCTCAAGGAGGCGCGCGAAGCCGGGCAGGTCCCAGAAGGAAATCGTGTCAGGTGGCGCAAGCCCCTTCTGAAGCCGCTCAAGCGTCACATCGGTCGCCAGGAACAGTGTTGGCACCGGAGCGAGAAACCGATCGCCAGCGAGAGGGGCGGCGTTCTCCAGCCGCCACCGCCCCGGCTCGAGCACAGCGCGCTCGGCCTCAATGCGGCCGACCGGCCGGTCGTCTGGCCCGAGCCGGAACACCGAGACTCTCTCGAGCATGAGCCGATCACCCGACGCCCGGACACGCGCGCCGTGAACAACGGCACTGCCTTCGGCGACGATGGCGCCGTCGCGCTGCTTCAGCCACAGCCCGCTGTCGGCAAGGCCGAGGGCGCTCGTCCCTCCCCGCAGCAGGGTGGCGTCGAGACGGTCGGCGCGGGCGAAGAGGGCGGCGGAGACCGGGCTGACGACGGTGATCGCAACCACGCCGAGCGAAAGCGCGGCCAGAACGGGCAGGGCGAGAACCTGCCAGGCGGACAGCCCCGCGGCGCGGACCACGACCAGTTCGGAACTCCGGCTGAGCCGCCAAAACGCGAGCAGGCCGCCGACCAGGACCGCGAAGGGCAGGATTTCGATCGCGAGGAACGGCAGCTTGAGGGCGGTAATCTCGGCCAGCCGAGCAAACGGCACCTCCGTTCGCCCCGCCGCACGGCGGGTAAGCTCGATCACGTCGAACAGGCCAACGATGGCGAGCAGGCCGCCGAGCACGGCGAGGGTCGAGACCAAGAACACCCGCCCGACATAGAGGGGAACGACCCACGGCAGCGGCATTGTCCGCTTCCCTACCCGTGCGCGGGATGCCGTCCCGGGCGCAGGATCAGCCCAGGTGCTAGGAGCCACGCAGCGGCAACAAGCCCTGGCAGCACGGCCTGCAGCCAGATCAGCGGCAACAGCGCGAGCTCTCGCGCGGCAAGATTGCCGACGGCGACCCCGGCCGCGATCAGGGCTCCGCCGATGACGACGGCAGCGAGCATGCGCCGGGTCTTGCCGAAGCGGCTGAAGTCCCCGCCGAGGAGCGTGGCCAGCGCGACCAGCACGAGGGAGATCGTGAGTAGGGGGCCGCTCAGCCTCTGATGCGCTTCGGCGACGAAACGGCGTCGGTCGCGATCGCTGACCTGCTCAGCCGGGTCGGGGCGGAGAAGCTCGCCGAGGGTTCTTTCGCGCGCGTCGCGGTAGCGCCCGTCCTGCTGCATGGCCGGCGTCGCAATCATCATCGCGTTCTCCGCGAAACTCAGCGTGCGCACGGTGCCGCTACGCAGGTCGAGTTCCTGGCGCAAGCCGTTGACCAGCACCACCCGTGGCGCGCCGCCTTCGACGGAGAACCAGCCCTGCTCGGCGAAGACGGTGGCCGGGGCGCGCGCATCGCGCGCATCCTGCAGCAGGATGCCGCGGAACGACCCGTCCGCCTCGCGCGCGCGGACGAACACCGTCAACCTGTCGCCGAGGCTCGAGAACACGCCCTCCTGAAGGAGTACGGCCGCCATCCGATGTCGAATGTCGAACTGGTATTCGCGAAACGCGCGATAGGTCTTGGGCACCACCCAGAGGTTCATCGTCCAGCCGATCGCGGCAACGGCAACTGCGATCAGAAGGGCCGGGCGGGCGAGCGCAAGCGGACCGAGACCTGCGCCGCGCATCACCACCAGCTCTCGGTCGCTCTCCAGCCGGTGATAGACCGCGAGAACGACGATGAAGGTGGTGACCGGCAGCACAACCGCGACGAAGTTCGGCAGCATGTAGAGGGTGAGCTCAAGGAACACGCCGAGCGACAGTCCTCGGCTCACCACCAGTTCAAGAAAGCGCAGGCTCTGGGTCAGCCAGACGAGAGCAGCGAGCCCGCCCGTGACCGCGAGCAAAGCGACCACGAGCTGGCGCAGGACGTAGCTGGTCAGACGAGCCATCGCGCAACGCCTCGGACGTGCACGATCACGGCGGGACAACCTTGCCGGGGTTGAACACCCCAGCCGGATCGAGAGCGGCTTTGAGACGGCGCATGACGTCGAGTTCGGGACCGGCGCGCCACTCGGCCAGCGTGGTGGCCTTCAGCCGGCCAATGCCATGCTCGGCGGAAAAGCTACCGCCCAAGGACCGAACCACGCCGTTGACGGCGGCGACGATCTCGTCCCAAAGCGCGAGGAAACGCTTGTCCTCCATGCTCTCCGGCCGGGAGAAGTTGAAGTGGATGTTCCCGTCGCCCAAATGGCCGAAGGCACAGGGCCTGACATCGGGCACGATGGCGCGCACCGCTGCCGTGCCTTCGCGCAACAGGTCCGGGATGCGCGAGATCGGGACCGATACGTCGTTCTTCACCGAAGCACCTTCGCGCTTCTGCGCCTCGGCATGCTCCTCGCGCAGCCGCCATAGTGCGCGTCGCTGCGCCTCGCTTTCGGCAAGCGTGGCGTCGCGAACCGTGCCGTCCTCGATCGCCTCGGCCAGCACCGCCTCCAAGGTCTCGCGCAGACCGCCGTCTGTTCCGGCCGATGCGAGTTCGATCAGGCAGTAGTGCGGATGCGGTTCGGCGAGCGGGTCCTGCGTTCCGGGGATGTGCCGCAGGACGAGCGAAACGCCGAAACGGTCCATCAGCTCGAACGCGTCGAGCCAACAGCCGACGCGGCGGCGCACCTGGCCCAGAAGGTCGAGCGCGGCCTCGACCGATGCCACGCCCGCCACGGCGACCGCCCTTTCTGTGTGCGCCGGCAGCAGCCGCAGCACCGCCCTGGTGACTACGCCGAGCGTTCCTTCGGCACCGACGAAGATCTGGCGCAAGGCGTAGCCCGTGTTGTCCTTGCGCAGCCGCCGCATCAGGTCCAGCACGCTGCCGTCGGCGAGAACGATTTCGAGCCCGAGCACTTGCTCGCGCATATTGCCGTATCGCAACGTTGTGTTCCCGCCCGCGTTGGTTCCGATCAAGCCGCCGATCCGCGCCGTACCCTCGGCGGAAAGCGAGAGCGGAAACAGGCACCCCACCGCTTCGGCGGCCTTTCGAACCTCGGCAAGCACCGCACCGGCTTCGACCTCCATGGTCAGATCCACGGGGTCAATCGCGAGAATTCGGTTCATTCTCGCAACAGACAGAATCACCTCGTCGCCCCGCCCGAGCGGCGTTGCGCCGCCGACGAGGGAGGTGTTGCCGGCCTGCGGCACGATCTTCAGCCCGGCCTCGGCGCAAATGCGGACTGCGGCGGCGCATTCCGCGGTCGAGGCCGGCCGAAGCACGGCAGCCGCCGAAGACGGGAAGAGGCCGCGCCAGTCGGCGGCGTAGGGGGCGATCGCTGCCGGCTCGAGGAGGAGGCCGCGCGGGCCGAGAACGGCGGCTAGGCGCTCGCGCACGGCGCTCGGCAGCACGGCGGCTTGGGCGGCGGTATCCGGCATTGACAGGAAGCTTGCGCCCTCCTCACTGCGCGGTCAACCGCCTTGCGGGTCGGCAACGCAGGGGGTACGCGGGGCGGCCGCGCGTTGCAGGCGGTCGGCGATGGCGAGGCCGAGGCCGTGAGACGGGATCGGCATCACGGCGATCCGCGTCAGCCCCTGCCGGCGCGCCTCGGCATCGAGGTCGCGCAAGGCGGAGAAGAGCCGTGACGCGGCTTCGGCGAGATCGCCCCCCGGCGAGAGGTTGATCGCGAGGGCGGCGGATGGCGCTTGAGGGCCGAAGGCAAGCAGCGCCTCGTCAGGGCCGACGCTGCGTGCCTGAAGGCGCAGCGGCAGGCTCGGCGCATAATGGCGCAGGAGACGGCCAGGACTTTTCGGTGTCGCCTCGTCGCCGTCCGCCCCACGCGCGACCGGCCCGATCGCGGCTTGCAGGGCTTCAACCGTCACGCCGCCAGGACGAAGCAGAACCGGCCTCTCGCCCGTGAGGTCGAGGACCGTGCTCTCGACCCCAATCGGACAGGGGCCGGCATCAAGGATCGCGTCGATCTGTCCCGCAAGGTCGGCCCGGACATGCGCGGCGGTGGTCGGGCTGACATGGCCTGAGCGGTTGGCGGACGGCGCAGCGATGGGGCGTCCCGCAGCGGCAAGAAGGTCGCGCGCAACCGGATGGGCCGGAACTCTGAGCGCGACCGTATCGAGGCCAGCGCGGGCGAGCAGGGAAACCGGACAGTCCGCTACCGCCGGCAGGACCACGGTCAACGGACCGGGCCAGAAGGTGCCGGCGAGCCGACGCGCGAGAGGATGGTGGCGGGCAAGGCGGAAAGCAGCGTCGGCGTCAGTCACGTGGACGATCAGCGGATTAAACCGCGGCCTGCCTTTAGCCTCGAAGACCCGCGCCACCGCTCGATCGTTGGTCGCGTCCGCACCGAGGCCGTACACCGTCTCGGTCGGGAAGGCGACTAGCCCGCCAGCGCGGAGGATCTCGGAGGCGCCGGCTATGCCGGACGGATCGGCCGGCAGAACAAGGGTCAAAGGCGACCGCGACAGAGAAAGTCCGGGTTGACGAAGCCGGGCTTGCCGTAAGCGAGCGGCAGGCCGTCGAAGGTCGTCACCGTGCCGCCGGCCGCCTCGACGATTGCCTGCGGCCCCGCGGTGTCCCACTCCATGGTCCGTCCGAACCGCGGATAAACGTCCGCTGCACCTTCCGCGACGCGGCAGAACTTCAAGGCCGAGCCGGCGTTGACCAGCCGCGCGATCGGCAGCCGCGCGACAAAGCGGGCGATCCTCGGGTCGTCCGCATGATGGCGGGAGGCGAAGACGGTGAGACCTTCTGCCGGCGGCTCCCGGACCGCGATCGGCCGCCGTCCGGTCGCGTCCTCCTTCCACGCCCGTTGGCCGACCAAGCCCCAGAACAGTTCTCCCGTCGCCGGCAGGGCCACTGCGCCAAGGACCGGACGACCCGCCCGGACAAAGCCGAGGCAGACCGCGAACTCCTCCCGCCCCTTGGCGAACTCGCGCGTCCCATCCAGCGGGTCGATCAGCCAGAACGCGTCGCCGAGAGGTCCGGATCGGCCGGCTGCGACCTCCTCCTCCGCGATCACGGGCACTCCTGCATCCTCGGCCCGGAGCGCGGAGACGATGAGGCGTTCGGCGGCATGGTCGGCCTCGGTCACCGGCGTCGCATCCTGCTTCGCCGCCACCGTCACGCCGGCGCGGCGGGCCGCCATGACAACCTGCGCGGCCTCGCGGGCGAGGCGCGTGGCCAGCGCAAGTCGCTCTTCGTCCGTCACCGCTCCCGTGTAGCCGGGGCGGACGGCCCTGGCAAAGGTGCAACGCGTTGCTACAGTCCTGACATCGTTTGTGCACGAGGAGTCGCATGCTCGAGGTCAGCTTCGCCAAGCCAGCCCTGCCCGACTCCGGCGCGCTCGCCTTGCTCGTCGGCGAAGACGAGCCGCCGTCCGGCCTGCGGGCAGCGGCGGACGACGCGACAGGAGGGGCGATCTCGCGCGCGCTGGCCGCTGCCCAGTTCAAGGCAAAGAAGAACGAGACGGTGACCATCCTCGCGCCCGGCGCGGGGCTCTCCCGCGTGGTCGTGGTCGGGGTCGGCAAGCGGGCAGAAGCAGCGGGCCGCGCGATCGAGGAGGCGGCGGGGACCGCAGCGGCATCGCTGGCACAGGAGCCGTCGGCCGTGCTCGACCCTGGTCCGGTCGCCCCGACCCTTGCCGCCGAGGCTGCGCTGGGTGCAGTGCTGCGCAGTTGGCGTTTCGATCGCTACCGCACCAGAGACAAGCCGGAGGACAAGCCAAAGCTCGCCCGCCTGACCCTCTCGCACGACGAACCGGCGAAGGCGCGCTCCGCTTGGGGCCCGATGAAGGCCGTGGCCGAGGGCGTGTTCTTCACCCGCGAAGTGGTCACCGAACCGCCCAACGTGCTGACCCCCGCCGCCTTCGCCGAACGTTGCCAGGGGTTGGCGCGGCTCGGCCTCGAGGTCGAGGTCATGGGGCCGAAGGAGTTGAAGAAGCTCGGCTTCGGCGCCTTCCTCGGCGTCGCCCAGGGCAGCGCGAACGAACCGCGCCTGGTGGTGCTGCAATGGCGGGGGGCTTCCGGCGGCGAGAGCAAGGCGCCGAAGGGGAAGAGCAAGGCGAAGCCGGATGCCGGCAAGCCGCTCGCCTTCATCGGCAAGGGCATCACCTTCGACACCGGCGGGGTGTCGTTGAAGCCCGCCCAGGGCATGGAGGACATGAAGTGGGACATGGCCGGTGCGGGGGCTGTTGCCGGCCTGATGGCGGCTCTCGCGGGGCGTAAGGCCAAGGTCGATGCCGTCGGCCTGTTGGGACTGGCCGAGAACATGCCCTCCGGCACGGCGCAGCGCCCGGGCGATGTCGTCACCACCGCTTCGGGACAGACGGTTGAGGTGCTGAACACGGACGCCGAGGGCCGGCTCGTTCTCGCCGACGTGCTCTGGTACTGCCAGGACCGCTTCGACCCCCGCGTCATGATCGACCTCGCCACACTGACCGGGGCGATCGTGATCAGCCTTGGCCACGAGCACGCCGGCCTCTTCGCCAACGACGAGGAGCTTGCGCAGAAGCTGATCGCGGCTGGGCAAGCGACCGGTGAACTGCTCTGGCGGATGCCGCTCGGCGAGGCCTATGACAAGATGCTCAAGTCCGACATCGCCGACATGAAGAACATCGGCGGCCGCCCTGGCGGCTCCATCACCGCCGCCCAGTTCCTGCAGCGTTTCGTCAACGGCAAGGCCTGGGCGCATCTCGACATTGCAGGCACGGCCTGGGCAACGAAGGACAAGCCTTGCGTGCCGAAGGGCGCCACCGCCTTCGGGGTCCGGCTGCTCGACCGCCTTGTCGCCGACCACTACGAAGGGGGCTGAGACAGGCAGGGGCGATCGCCGGCCGGGCCGATGCTGTCGGTCCGCTTTCGCAAGCGGGACTCCCACCCCGAAGCAGCGCTGGCGCGTCTGTTGACGGCGGCCGAGGCCGCAGCCGATCCGCTGGCGCGCCTGATCGGGTTCGCGGGCAGGGCCGATGAGGTCGCCTCGGGGCGGGATGCGACCGGGCGGCTCGTCGTCCTCGCTGGGCTCGGGGCACAGGCCGAGGCGTCGTCCGTGCGCGCCGCCGCAGGGCGCGCAGCTGGGCTCGTGCTCGGCGAGAAGCGCTTGGTCGTCCAAGGGGGCGGCCTCGCCGCGGAACTCGCGGCCGAGATCGCGGTGGGTGCGAGCCTTCGCGCCTGGCGTTTCGACAGGCTGAAAACCCGGCCCGACCCCGATGGGCCACCGCCGCGGCTGAAGCGCCTCAAGGTGCTGACCGAGGCGAAGCGCGACGCGGGGGCGGTTTGGGAGACTCTCTCGGCTGGGGTCGCAGGAGCCCTGTTCGCTCGCGATCTCGTCGCCGAGCCGTCCAATCGCCTTACCCCAACGGTCTTCGCCGCAAGGCTGCGCGGCCTCGCCGAGGACGGGATCGAGGTGGAGATCCGCGATCGCGACTGGCTCGCGCGCCGCGGCTTCGGCGCGCTATTGGGGGTGGGGCGCGGCTCCGCCAACCCGCCCTGCCTCGCGGTGCTGCGCTGGAAGGGAGCGATCGACCGCGCGCCGATCGCTCTCGTCGGCAAGGGAGTCACCTTCGACACCGGCGGTGTCTATCTCAAGCCTGCTGACAAGATGTGGGAGATGCGGGCCGACATGGCAGGGGCGGCCGCCTGTGCGGGAGCGATGCTCGCCCTGGCCCGACGACGCTCGCCCTGCCCCGCGGTCGCCGTCCTTGGGCTGGTCGAGAACATGATCGGGGCGGAAGCGCAACGGCCCTCTGACGTTGTCCGTGCCGTGGACGGAACGACGATCGAGGTGATCGATACGGACGCGGAGGGGCGCCTTGTGCTCGCCGACTGCCTCGCCTGGACCCGAATCGCCCATGCGCCCGTGGCGATGATCGACGTCGCCACGCTCACGGGCGCGATCGTGGTCGCGCTCGGCCCCCACCGTGCCGGGTTGTTCGCGACCGATGCGGCACTCGCCGCGCATGTCGCCGCCGCCGGCGAAGCGGTGGGCGAGCCTGTCTGGCCGATGCCTCTCGACGAAGCCTACGGGGAGGCCCTGAAGAGCGACATCGCTGACATCCGGAACTGCGTGGCCGCACGGCTCCAGCCCGATGCCTGCCATGCGGCCGCATTCCTCAAACGTTTCGCGGGCGACACGCCTTTCGTGCACCTCGACATCGCGGGAGTAGACCTGCGCGCAGAAGATTCTGATCTCGGCCCTGCCGGGGCGACCGGGTTTGGCGCACGACTGCTCGATCGGCTGGTGGCGCTTCGCTTCGAGGACCAAGACGGCTAAGGCGGCGGCGGGCGATGGCCGAGATCGGCTTCTATCACCTAACGCGAACGGCCCTCGAGGTCGCCCTGCCGAAGCTGCTCGGACGGGTACTCGCATCTGGCGGGCGGGCGGTGGTGAAGGCTGCCTCGTCCGAACGCGTCGCCGCGCTGGACACGGCGCTGTGGTTGTCCGCAGACCCTGACTGGCTTCCGCACGGCATGGCGGCGACAGGCGAGGCGGACCTGCAGCCGATCTGGCTGACGACCGAGGACGAGGCGCCGAACGGCGCCCGACACCTGTTCCTGGTCGATGGGGCCGAGAGCGCGATTCTCGACCGCTTCGACCGCGTCTTCGACCTGTTCGATGGCAACGACCCGGCGGCTGTTGAGGCGGCGCGGGCGCGCTGGCGGCGGGCGAAGGCCGCGGGCCACGCGCTCGCCTACTGGCGGCAGGCCGCGAACGGCTGGGAGAAGGCGGGCTAGAGGGTTTCCCGGAGGTGGAGACGGCGCTCCGCGTTGCGCGAAAGACGTGTTACGCACACAGCTGATTGCGGCCCGGTGCGATCCGCTCTAGGGTGGCGCAACAACCACGCGGTGGTCGATCTCCTCAGCGTCCTGGAGCGCGGCGCGCATTGTCACCTCGTCGGCGAAGGCGAGTGCCGAGAGCCGGCGAGCGCGACAGCCGACCTCGAACCGCGTCTGGCGAAACGGCCAGGGGTCGATCTCCAGCCGGTTTGGATCGAGAAGAAACCGGAGCCTAAGGCGCACCTCGCCTGACGCGAGCCGCACGGTCGGAGCGCGCTTCTCACCCTCGGCGAAGGCGCCGCAGGCGACGAGTGAGAGGAGGTCGAACAGGAACAGAAGACGCGAGCGTTCGCGCAAGGTGTCGTCATCCTGCGCGAGTTTGGGCCGAAGCCGGGCCGCAACCGCGTCGTGCCCGGCGCGGAAGCGTGCGATCGCCGCGCGATCCTCCGCCGACCGCGCTTCGTCGGCGGTGAGGGCATAGACGGCGACACCGTGCTGCGAGATCAGGAACGCGACCTCGGCGCCGTAGCAGGCCTCGGCGGTCGCCACACCCTCCGACCAGAGGGCGGTGTGCAGCGACCGCGGCAGGGTAAGGAAGTCGAAGGGACGGCCCGTGCCGGGGTCGCGCAGTGGCGCGCGTTCCAGAGCGTGCCAGCCGATGTCATGCTGTTCGACGGCAAGGATGAGGGCTTCATCCAGACGCTCCACTCCCGCCACAGGCCCACCCCAGGCCCGGGCAAATTGGGCCGAGACCCAAGCATGCGCGGGCTGGGCGATGGCGACTGCGCCTCCGTCCGCAGTCGGGCGAAGGATCATGCCCTCACTCCATACGGATGCCGGTGAGTTCGGCGAGCAAGGTCCAGCGCGCCACCTCCTCGCGCTGAAAGCGGGCGAACTCGGCGGGGCCGAGCGGGGCAGCGACAAAGCCTAGGCCGGCCAGTCGCTCCTGCATCGCCGGCTCCCCGACGATGGCGACAACGGCTTCCCCCAGTTTCGCCACAATCGGCTCCGGCGTGCCGGCGGGCGCCCAAAGCCCGAACCAGGCATCCACCGCCAGACCCTGCGCCCCCACTTCGTCGAAGGTCGGCACGTCCGGCAGCTCCGGGTGGCGCGCGGGTGAGCCGATGGCGAGTGCCCGCACGCGGCCTTCGCGCAAAAGCCCCATCATTGTGGGCAGGGTCGAGACGTAATAGTCGACCACGCCGGCAACGGTATCCTGGGTCGCCGGCGCCGCGCCGCGATAGGGCACGTGGGTCGCCTCGAGGCCGAAGCGTCGTGCAATCCCCTCGCCAATCACGTGGCTCGCGCTGCCAACGGAGGAGGAGGCATAGGTCACGCGCGCCTTTGCGACGAGATCGGCAATGCTGCGCACGCCGCCACCAGGCACGATCAGGGCATGCGGGACTGAGGCGAGGCGCGCAACAGGGGCAAAACTGTCGAGCACATGGTAGGGCAGCGCCCGCGTCATCGCCTGGTTCGAGGCGTGGGTCTGGTTGTTGCCGAGGGTCAGCGTGTGGCCGTCTGGCGGGGCCTGCGCCGCGGCCACCGTGCCGACGATGCCGCCGCCGCCGGGGCGGTTCTCCACCACCACCGCCGCCCCGTTCCAGCGCGCGGACAGCCGCTCCGCGAGCGCTCGGGCAAGCAAATCCGTCGAGCCACCCGGAGGGTAAGCGACGACGATGCGGATCGGGCGCGCGGGATAAAGGGGGGCCTGGGCGCGAGCGGCAACGGGCAACAGGGTCGCCGCGCCGAGCAGACTGCGTCGTGTGGGCATGCGGAACGGTCCTCCCGGCACCGGCTTGTCCGCCGCCTCCAGTGTCGGGTCAAGCCCTGCCAAGGCGATGTCGCCCGGCTTGCCGGAGCGCCCGTCGCGTCATCACCTGCGGCGAGCCCTCGCGACGAGCAAGGAGCCCGTCGAAAAGCTCTCGGCCCAGGCCCTCCCGGCGACAGTGCTCCGCTGCGGACGGCCACGCCGACGAGGTCCCGCAGGCCGGGTTTCCGCCTGCAGCCCGAGTGTGCTCGATCGTTCCGGCCGCGTGGACCCCTGCCGGGAGCCAAACCCTCCGACGTGTTGGCGGCAGAACAGCACGTCGTGCCGCGTAGGCCGAAGTTGCCGTCTCGTGTTCGCGCGGCAGGGGAACACCCTCTACCGTGGCCTACCGTGGCGCGAGCGGATCTTGCCAACTTCTGAGGCTGACGGCGCGCGGGATGCGGCATCGACCCTCCGCTCCTGCTGGCGATGTCCTCGGAACGCCCGTTTCTCCGGCACGGCGATGGCCTGGCGGTTGCACCGCAGTTGCAAGGCAGCACATCGTGCGGGCCGCCGAGGATCGGAGGGAACATGGATCCGTATCTGTGGGAGTGGGGCAGCGCCGTGCTGCGTTGGCTGCACATTGTCGCCGGTATGGCCTGGATCGGGGCCAGCTTCTTCTTCATGCATCTCGACGCGCTGTTGCGACGCCGCCCCGACCTGCCCGAAGGCGTGCTCGGCTCGTCCTGGCAGGTGCACGGAGGCGGGTTCTACGAGATGCGCAAGTGGACGGTCGCCCCGCCCGCTCTTCCGCCCGAACTCGTCTGGCACAAGTGGCAGGCTTACTGGACCTGGATCTCGGGAGTCCTTTTGCTCGCCTGGATCTACTATGCCCAGGCCGAACTCTACCTCATTGACCCGGCGGTGCTCGACATCTCGCCCCCGCTTGCCGCAGCGATCGGCATCGCAGGCCTGGTGCTTGGCTGGGTGGTCTATGACGCGCTCTGCCGGTCGCGCCTGAAGGAGAACGACGCCGCCCTGCTCGCGCTCCTGTTCCTGTTCGTGGTCGCGCTCTCGGGCGTCTTCGCCAATGTCTTCTCCGGCCGCGCCGCGATGCTGCACACGGGGGCGGTTCTCGGCACGGTGATGACCGGCAATGTGTTTTTCGTCATCATCCCCAACCAGAGGCTCATCGTCGCCGCCCTCACCTCAGGCCGCGCTCCGGACCCGGCGCTAGGCAAGGCGGGCAAGCAGCGCAGCACGCACAACAACTACATCACGCTGCCCGTCGTGTTCATGATGATTGCGAACCATTACCCGCTCGCGTGGAGCCGGCCATGGCTGATCCCCGCAATGGTCGCGCTCGTGCTGGTCGCGGGCGCGCTTGTGCGCGTGTTCTACAACCTCCATCATGCGGGCCGCGGCTCGCCCTGGTGGGCCTGGGGTGCGGCAGGGGCCGCCATGGCAGCGGCGATCTGGCTTTCCGTCATCGCCGCGCCGGGCGCGAACGGCGACAGTCGGCAGCGTGCCCAGGTGTCGCCCGAGGTGGCCGAGATCCTGCTCGCGCGCTGCGCGATGTGCCACATGGCGGAGCCGGTCTGGGCCGGCATCGCGGTCGCCCCGAAGGCCGTACTGCTCGATAGCGAGGCGGCGATCGCGCGCCAGGCGGAGGCGATCCGCCTGCACGCCGTGCTCACGCGCAGCATGCCGCCGAACAACCTGACGGGGATGACAGAGGGCGAACGACACGTCGTCGCCGCCTGGCTTGCCGGCCGCTGATCGCTTTCGCAACGTGGTGCCGAGTTAGCCCCACAACGCCGCCTCCGGCGGATGGACCACTCCATCCTCGTAGCTGAGGCCGTGCTCGCGATCGCGCGCGAGCCACAGCGGCCCGTCGAGATCGACGAAGTCGCAGCCCTGCGCGAGGAGATGCGCCGGCGCGATCGCGAGGGAGGAGCCGACCATGCAGCCGACCATAATGCGCAAACCGAGGCGTTCGGCATTCGCCCTCAGTCGAAGCGCTTCCGTAAGCCCCCCGGTCTTGTCGAGCTTGAGGTTGACCACCGCGTAGAGCCCGACGAGGCGCTCCAGCGTGGCCGTGTCGTGCACGGACTCATCGGCGCCGATCGGGACCGGCCAATCGCTGCCGCGCAACGCCTCGTCCGCGTCTGCGGGCAGCGGCTGTTCGAGCAGGTCGATGCGCGCTTCGGCCAGCGTTGGTGTGAGGCGATGGAGCTCGTCCAGCGTCAGCGCCTCGTTCGCATCGGCGATCAGCCGCGCCTCGGGTGCCGCGGCGCGCACGGCCGCAATGCGGGCGCCGTCCAGGCCGTCGCCAGCGAGTTTCAGCTTGAGGATTGGCTTGCGCGACGCCCTGGTGGCGGCCTCCGCCATCGCCTCCGGCGTGTCGACGCCGAGCGTGAAGGCAGTGACCAGCGGCTGGGGCGGAGCGAGAGCCGCCACGTCCCAGACGCGCCGACCCGCCCGTTTCGCCTCCAGGTCCCACAGCGCGCAGTCGACCGCGTTGCGGGCCGCCCCGGGCCGCATGGCGCGCGTAAGCCCTTCGCGCCCAAGCCCGCCAGCCATGGCAGGGCCGATCGCCGCGATCGCGGCCAGCACCTCCTCGACCGTCTCGCCGTAGCGCGGATACGGAACGCATTCGCCGCGGCCGATGAACCCGTCCTCCTCGATCTCGCAGACGACAACACGCGCCTCGCTGCGCGCGCCGCGGCTGATGCGGAAGACGCGGGCGAGCGGGAACACCTCCTCGCGGACAACGAGATGCCTGACCATCCCGCTTTCGCTCAGAGCGTGCGTAGGGCTTCGACGATCGGCGCGCAGCCTGTGCGCGCCGGATCGATCGTCGGTAGACCAAAACGATCCGCCGTCCGCGCGATTTCCCGCTCCGCGTCAGCAGCGGTCATGTGCTGCGTGTTCAGGCTAATGCCCACGATGCGCGCATTCGCGTTGGTCACGCGCGCCATGGCGAGGTGCGCCTCCATTGTCTCCGCGATCCCCGGTACCGGCCGCGCGCCGAGACCGCGCATCGCCTGCCGTGTCGGGTCGTGTACCAGAACCATCGCATCGGGCTGTGCGCCCATCACCAGCCCGACCGTGACGCCGGCGTAAGAGGGGTGAAGCACGCTCGCCTGGCCCTCGATCACGTCCCAGTGGTCAGGGTCGTTAGCGGGGCAGAGCGCCTCGACCGCGCCGGATATGAAGTCGGCGACAACCGCATCGAGCGCGACACCTGAGCCCGCAATCAATATGCCGGTCTGGCCGGTGGCGCGGAACGTCGCCTTCATTCCAGCCTCGACCATCGCGCGGTGCAGGGCGAGTGCCGTGAACATCTTGCCGATCGAGCAGTCGGTACCGATGGTGAGCACGCGCCGGCCCGATCGTTTCTCTCCCGTGCCGACCGGAAAGGGCGTGCGCGGGTGGCGAACGTCGTGGATCCCCCTCCCGAGCCTCCGCGCCGCCTCCGCGAGTTCCGGGATGTCAGCCACACGGTCGTGCAGGCCGGACGCGATATCCATGCCGAGTTCGAGCGCGCGCAACAACAAGGGAACCCAGTCGCGGTCGATCCGCCCGCCGCGCGTGGTCGTGCCGATCAGCAAGGTCTTCGCGCCGCGTCGCGCCGCCTCTTCGAGAGAAAGTTCCGGCAGGCCGGCATCGGCCCGGCAACCGGGCAGGCGCATCTGCCCGACACATGCCTCTGCGCGCCACTGGGCGACCCCGACGCCAGTCTTGCCGGCGAGCTGGTCGTGCGCTGCACCAAGGAAGATAAGGTATGGTGTCGGAATGGCGAGGCCGGCCGTGTCGGTCATGCGCGCACGCTATAGGCCTCCCCTGCCGTCGTCGAGACTGGACGGGCGAGGCGAGGCGGGACACGCTGGACAGATGCACGACAACGCCCGTGCCGCTGCGATCGGAACGGCGCTCGCCGGTTTCGACGACGGCTCTTTCCGCGACCGCCTCGCCAGGCTCGTCGCCATCCCCTCGACAAGCCAGGACCCGGGCCACGCAGATGCTCTCGATCGCTATCTGCGCGAAGGCCTCGCGCCGTGGCTGTCGGCGATGGGGTTCGCGGTCACGGTGCACGCGAACCCGGAACCTGGGCTGGGCCCGATCCTGCTTGCACAGCGCCGTGAAGCCGGCGACCTGCCGACCGTTTTATTCTACGGCCACGGCGATACGGTGCGCGGGTTGGAGGAGCAGTGGTCGGCCGGTCTCGCGCCCTGGCGACTGACCGAGCGCGGCGGGCTTTGGTACGGGCGCGGGACGGCAGACAACAAGGGCCAGCACGCGCTCGGCTTGGCCGCGCTCGAGGCCGTGCTCGCGGCGCGCGGCGGCCGGCTCGGGTTCAACCTGACGGTGCTGATCGAAACGGCCGAGGAACGCGGCTCGGGCGGGTTGCGTGCGTTTGTCGCCGCCCGTCGCGATGAGCTCGCCGCCGACGTGCTGATCGGCTCGGACGGCCCGCGGGTTGACCCCGCCCGGCCCACGATCGCCTGCGGCTCGCGCGGAACATTCCATTTTGATCTCGTCATGAGACGCCGCCCGGGCGAGGTGCATTCGGGGCATTGGGGCGGTGTTGCCCGCGATCCGGCGATCGAGCTGGCGCACGCGTTGGCATCACTCTGCGATCGCAACGGACGGATCCTCGTGCGCGGTTGGCTGCCAGACGGCATTTCCCCCTCAGTGAGGACCGCCCTCGCCAGCTGCCCGGTGGGCGGGGGCGGCGAGGCAGCGCAGATTGACCCCAGCTGGGGCGAGCCGGGACTGACGCCGGCGGAGAAGATCTATGCCTGGACCAGCTTCATCGTGCTCGCCATGGTTTCCGGGCGGCCCGAGGCACCGGTCAATGCCGCGGCGCCGGAAGCGCGCGCCCATTGCCAGCTCCGCTACACGGTGGATGCCGACCCTGCGCGCTTCGTTCCCGCCCTCCGCCGGCACCTTGACCAGGCCGGGCTTGCAGACGTGGCGATCGAGAACGCGGGCGTGCGCATGGCGGCAAGCCGCACCGACCCAGACCATCGCTGGGTCCGTTTCGTTGCCGAAAGCCTCGCCGCAAGCCTCGGCCGCCGCCCCTTCATCCTGCCCAACGCGGCGGGCGGCCTGCCGGGCGACGTGTTCGCGGACGAACTCGGCACGCCTCTGGTCTGGATACCGCACAGCTACAATGGCTGCCGCCAGCACGGGCCGGACGAGCACGCAGACCCAACACTGTTGCGCGAGGGCATGGCGGCCATGGCCGGGCTGTGGTGGGACCTGGGCGAGGGCAACGCGCCGCCCTCGCGCTGAGGCGACGCATGCGACCGAAGCAGGATGATCTCTGCTCCATGGGTCGCGAGCCAGTGGCGTGAGCCTCCTCCTGCAGTCGTCTCCGCTGCTCGCGATCGCCCTCTGCGCGGGCTTTGGCATCGACCCGCTGCGCGCGGTCGCGATCGCTCTCGCGCTGGCCCTCCCGGCAGCCGCGGTCGGCACGCCGGCGGGCGATCTGCTGCCCGTTCTGATCGCCGAAACGGCACGGGGGGCTTGGCTCGCTCTCACCCCGGTCGCGATCACCGTGGCCGGGCTCCTGTTCCACGCCGCCGTCTCGGCCCACCGGTCGGGTAAGACCTCGCGTGCGACGCGCGGCCATGCTGGCCTGTTCGATGCCTGCCTCCTGCTCGGACCATTCTTCGAGACGATCACCGGCTTCTCGGTCGGGGTCGTGTTTGCCCTCTCCGATCTTCGCGCGCTCGGCGTAGTCGGGTCTCTTGCCGGCGCCCTGGCTCTGTTCTCCCAGGTCCTCATTCCGTGGGGAGGGCTCGGGCCGGGTACGGCCGTCGGCGCGGCCCTGGCAGGGGTGGAGCCCGCCGTGCTCGGGGCTTGCAACGCGTGGCTCAGCGCGGCGTGGTTGCTCGCCCTGCTGCCCCTTTTCTGGCGGCTCGCCAGGGCGGCAGGCCTCGCCGCCTCGCGCCGCGAGCGGGCGGAGGAGGCTTTGGTTTTGCTTGCACTCGGAGGGTTGCTCATCGCGGCGAGCCAGCGCGTCGGCATCGAGGCGGCGGGGCTGCTTGCGCTGGGGCCACCGCTCCTCTGGCGCCTGCGCAGCGCCCTTGGCCGGCGAGAGGCGTGGCGCACAGCTGCGCCCTATGTTGCGCTGTCAGCTATCGTCATCGGCACACGGCTCATCCCCCTCCTCGAACAGTCTCTCAGGTCGACGCTCTTCCTCCGTCCTTGGCCCGACCTACCGCCGATCGCGCCGTTCCATCACCCAGCGAGCCTGATGCTTATGGTCACGCTCACCGTGCTCGCCCCGCTGCCGGCGCGGTGCTCGCTTGTTGTTGCTGCAGTGCGGCGCGCCTTTCGCCCGGCTGCGCTCTTCCTCGCCTATGGCATTCTCGCCAGGCTGTTGGGAGGATCCGGCGCCGCCGCCGCAGTGGCGGGGGCAGCGGCCGAGCGCGCGGGCCTCTTCCGTCCCGTCCTCGTCCCGCTGTTTGCCGCGGCGGGCGGCTTCTTCACCGGCACGAATGTCGGCTCGAACGCGCTGATGATGCCGATCCAAACCGAACTCGCCGCAGCCCTCGGCCTGCCTGTGGCCTTGGTCGCTGCGGTGCAGAACTTCACCGGCTCGGCATTCTGTCTCGTCGCGCCGATGCGGCTTGGCGTGACCGCTGCCTTGGCCGGCGAAGGTGCCGCCGCCGGCGCCATCGGGCGGCTAATCTGGCCCGCCGCTGGCTTGGGCCTCGCCGTGGCCGCCGCCGCCATCGCCGCCGCCTTGCTGGTGCGCGCCGAATGAGCGCGCGGCGCAGCGTTGCCCGCGCCGACCGCCCTCCCGTATCGTGCGGGCATCTCGGGCGCCACCCGCGCCCTGATCAGGGAGTGAGCTGGCCCTTTTTTCCTTGGACATCCATTTGTCGAAGGACGCCCGAGGATGGATGCTTCCGAGATGCCGAGACGAGAGACCCCGGAGCGGGGTGATGGGGCTGATGCGCCTGTGGGCAGGGTG
>Ga0308417_1000182_pt1 | contig 47836 bp, 42 predicted proteins | sample HotsprSampleOS65_FD_203528 | JGI IMG/M metagenome (GOLD analysis project Ga0308417, IMG submission 203528) | Hot spring phototrophic mat microbial communities from Octopus Spring, Yellowstone National Park, Wyoming, United States - 20090730_OS65 ...
GTTGTCGTTGGCATCGCCGTTGACGACGATGTTGGCCAGGAGCTGAATGGGTTCCAGGGGTTCCATGATGGCCCGTGCCAGGGCCCGCTGGCGTTTGGCCCGTTCAGACCGCCCGCGTTTCAGTCCGCGCCGCGCAGAGAGAGAGAGCGTTCAGCCGCTCACGAAGCGAATCGACCCACAGCATGTTTCACCTCACCCGAAAAGGCTGGCCGACCGGGCGGTGCTCGCCCCACTGCGAGCGGCCCCTGTCCCAGTTAGCTGCAAGCATTTGTAACGGATTGCCCACACCTCTGTCAAGCGTCTGCCTTGTCTGCCTTGCGTATCAGCGCGTCGGCGGTCTGCTCGTCTGGTATGCACTGCCGATCCTGCATCGGACCACACGAGCGTCGCGGTGGGCGCTGCCGCCGCTCTTCCGCCAACCGCTCGCCGCAGTGGACAAACCCCAGCCGCGGGGAATAACCTCTGTCCGTGACCACAACGATCCAAGCCGTATTGCCTGAAGCGTCGCCCCGGCCGCCCGACCACAATCGCACGGGGCTGGATTTCCGCCGGCCCTTTCCCCGTCCCAAGGTGCGGGGAAAGGTGATCGACTTTCACGTTCACATCAACGCCGCCAGCCACGGCCGGGCGTGGTTCGAGGCGTGCCGGCACTATGGCATCGACTGCTCGGTCACGCTCACGCCTTTGGAAGAGGCGCTGAGCCTGGCGCGCGACTGGCCGGGACGGCTGCACTTCATCGCCATCCCCAAGTGGCACGACTGGGAAGAGGGCTTTATCGGGCGCTGGCTGAACCGCATCGAGGCCTTTTACAACATCGGCAGCCGCATCGCCAAGTTCTGGTTTGCGCCGCCGGCCATTGGCGAGCGGGGCTGGCGGCTGGATTCGCCGATGTTCCGCCCGCTGCTGCGCGAGGCGCGTGCCCGCAACATGATCATCATGACGCACATCGGCGATCCCGAGCTGTGGTACGCGACGCGGTATGCGGACACGGCCAGGTACGGCACGCGGCAGTCGCACTACGAGATGTGGGCGAACGTGCTGGAAGAGTACAAGGGAGCGCCGTGGCTGGCGGCTCACATGGCCGGCAACCCTGAGAACCTGGAGCGGCTGCAGTCGTTGCTGGATCGTTATCCGAATCTGTGGCTGGACTGCAGCGCAACGCGGTGGATGGTGCGCGAGGTCGCACTGCGGCGCGACGAGATGCGCGACTTTTTCATCCACAACCAGGACCGCATCATCTTCGGCAGCGATCAGGTGACCACGCACGGCCGCGACTTCGATTTCCTGGCGAGTCGCTTCTGGTGCCACCGCAAGCTGTGGGAGACGGCGTACATCGGGCCTTCGCCGATCTTCGATCCAGATCTGCCGGAGGATCGCCAGCCGGTGATGCGCGGCCTGGCGCTGCCCGATGAGTGCATCCAGAAGCTCTATCACGACAATGCCATCAGACTGTTGTCGACGGTCGGGGCAGGGGCGCAGTGGGCCGATGAGCCGCAGAATCCGGCCTGTGCCGCCCCCGCGGCGCCGCGTTCTGAGGCAGAACCGCAAGCATCCCTCCACAGTCGCCGATACACCCTGTAAGATCATCGCGAGGGCACGTTTACGTTCCTGGACCATCACCGACGGACGAAACCATGAATTGGCGATCCATCCCCTGGGGTTGTCTGGCAGCCATTCTACTGAGTCAGGTGGCGCTCGCCCAGGATGCGCCGCGTGCGAAGAACATCGTCATCCTCGTGTCCGACGGCGGAGGCTTCAACGCCTTCAAGGCCGCCAGCCTGTATCAATACGGGCGCGAGGGGCTGCAGCCCTACGAACAGGAAGGCTGGCTGCAACTGGCCAGCAATACGTATCCGCAGGACCAGGTCGGTTCGGGCACCTCCGGTTACGGCGGTCCGGGTCGCGCAGCGGCGCCGGCGCCGGCCAGTTATTGGGACGTGCGCATGGAGCGGGGCGACGCCCTCAGCGGCGACGTGCGTTTCCGGGGCTACAGCGCGCTGACGCGTCTGCCCACCGACTCGGCCGCCTCCGCCACCGCCATGGCCGCGGGGATCAAGACTCTCAACGGTCGGATCAACTATGCGGGATCGGGCATCGGGGCCGGGCCGCTGACGAGCAAGACCATTGCCGAGATCGCCAAGTCACTGGGGAAGTCGGCCGGGGTTGTGACCAGTGTTCACTGGAGCGACGCGACGCCCGCGGCGTTCGGAGCGGCGCGGAGTTCCGGCCGCGGTGAGCGCCGCGAGATCGCCACACAGATGCTCAACAACGACACGCTCGACCTGATCATGGGCGCCGGTCACCCGGAGTTCGACAGCAACGGCGCGCCGCGTGAGGCTGGGGAGGGCGACTACGATGCCGTGGGCGGTCCGTTTCTCTGGGAGCTGCTGCGCAGCGGCCGCCACCGCGGCGGCTGGACGTTCATCCAGAGCAAAGCGCAGTTTGAGGCGCTGATGTCCGGGCCGGCGCCGCGGCGAGTGTTCGGCGCGGCACCGGTGGCCGGGTCGCTGCAGCGCGACCGCCAGACCCGCGACTGGAACGGCGACGGTCGGGTCGATGCCGCCGACGCGCGCGTGGCTCCGCCCTTCGGCGATCCATTCAACACGACCGTGCCTACCCTCGTCACCATGACGCGGGCGGCTTTGAATGTGCTCAACCAGAATCCCAACGGCTTCTTTCTCATGGTGGAAGGCGGCGCCGTCGACCACGCCGGGCACGCCAACCAGCCCGGCCGCATCATCGAGGAGCAGATCGACTTCAATCACAGCGTGCAGGCGGTGGTCGACTGGGTCAACCGACAAAGCAGTTGGGACCAGACGCTCGTCATCGTCACCGCCGACCACGAGACCGGAATGCTCTTCGGCATCAACTCCGACACCGTCGCCTTCCAGCCGCTGATCAACCGAGGTCCGGGCCGCGCCGCCGGCATGTGGTTCAACTCCGGCGGGCACAGCAGCAGCCTGGTGCCACTGAAGGCGCGCGGAGCCGGCGCCCAGGGCTTCAATCGGTTCGTCGACGGGCAGGACCCCGTTTACGGCCCGTACGTCGACAACACGAGCATCTTTCATGTGATGGAGGCCGCCTTCGCGGGGCGCTTGCCCTCACGGCCGGCGGAGGTTGGCGGATACGTTACCGCTCCGCGCGGCTCGCGCGGCGGAAGATCCATGACGGATGAGCAAGGCGTGTACGAGCTGCAGGACGGGCTTGAGAATGCAGCCCAGATGGGAGAGTGACGATGCGATGGTATCTGTTGATTGTGCTGGCGATTTTCATCGGGGCCTGTGACTCGGACGATGCGCGATCCGCGCGGCCGGGCGGAGCCCCGCAGACAAGCGCCGGCGAGGCGTCGCTGCCGGTGACGTCGGTCACGCTATTTTCGAGCGGCTCGGCCCGCATCGAGCATTCGGGCAGCGTGCGCGGCGAGGCGGTGCTGCAATTGCCCGTCCGCTCGTCCGACGTGGCAGGGGTCCTGGGGAGCATCATGGTCCGCGGCGAGGACGATGCGCCGGGACAGGTGACGGTGCGGCCACCAGCTGCCGCTGCCCACGAGCCCACTGACCAGCGGCGCATCGATCTGACCGGCAACCCGACGATGTCGGCGCTGCTGGAGCAACTCCGCGGAGCCAGGGTGCGCATCTACAGCGGCTCCAGCGCCACTGAAGGCACTCTGCTCAGCATCGAGCGGGGCCAGGATACTTCACAAGCGACCGGCCAGATCATCCTGCTGACCGGCAATGGCATCGTCTGGCTACCGACCAGCGGGCTGAGCCGGATCGAGCTGCCCGATGGCCGGGCCATGGGAGATCTCGAGCGCGCCGCGCGTTCGCTGTGGCCGGTGCCCAGCACGGACGTCGAGGTGCTGGCGGTACACCTTCATGGCCGCGGCGAACGTCGCATCCGCCTCAGCTACAGCGCCGAACTGCCCGCGTGGCAGATGAGCTATCGCCTGATGCTGGGCGCCGAGCCGACCGTGCAGGCCTGGGCCAACATCCAGAACCAGAGCGGTTTCGACTGGAACGCGGTCCAGGTGACGCTGGCCAGCGGCCGACCCCTCGCGGCCGCCGCGGACGCCAAGTCGCTGCTCCGCGCCACGCGCGGGGCGGGGGCACCCGTCGGCGAGCCGCTGCTGCGGCCGGCGGCCATCCCCAGCCGCAGCGCGCTGGACGGCGTGCCGGATGCCGCCGTGGCCGTGGCTCCCGCGGCGGCGCCGATTGACGCCGCCGAGGCTTTCAGCTATCCGCTGGGGCAGCTCAGCGTGCCGCGCGGCGGCTCGGTGCTCGTGCCGGTCTTCAACAGTCCCGCGGCCATCGAACGCGTGGCCGTCTATAACGAGCGGCTGCTGGCACGAAACGCGCTGGCGGGGGCGTGGGTTCGCAACAGCGGCACGCAGTACTGGGTCGGTGGCCCGATCCTCGTTTTCGATGAACAGGGATTCGCAGGTGAGGCGAACACCGCCGGGCTGGCGCCCGGCCGCCAGGCGCTGATCGCCTATGCGATCGACGTGCCGCTGCTGGTGGAGGCCAGCCATCGGACGCACGCAGCGCGCGTGGCCGCTGCGCGCGTGCGCGACGGTGTGCTGGAGGTGACTCGCGCGCACGGCTACGCCAGCAGCTACAAGGCCGAGAACCAGGATCAGCGCCATCGTACGCTGATCGTCGAGCACCCCGCCCGCCGAGGCTGGCGGCTGGTCGAGACCGTCGCGCCCCTGGAACTGACCGAGTCCGGGTATCGCTTCCGGATGACCGTCCCCGCCGGCCAAACCTCCGAGCTGACCGTCAACGAGCGTATCGACGAGGCCGAGCTGATCGACCTGGCCTTGGCCGACGTTCAGACGGTGCTGGAATACGCCCGCAACGCCGACGTTCCCTCGACAGTGCGCGAGGCGCTGGGGAAGACTGCGGCGTTGAAGCAGCGGTTGGTGGAAGCCGAACTGCGCCTGCTGGCCGGACAGCGGGAGCTGGAGCAGTTGCTGGAGGCTCAGGTGAAGGCTCTGGAGGCGATCCGATTGTCCGGCAGCCCAGCGCCAGAGGAGCTGGTCGCTGGCCACGAGACCCAGGCCGCCCCGCTGCGGTCCGCGGTCAACGCCGCCAAAGAGGAAGTGCAGCGCGCCCGCCAGGCGGTGCTGGAGCACGTGGCATCGCTGCGGGTGGGCGATTGAGCGAAGTGCTCCAGGGGGTTGACGCCCCTGGCTGTTGATTGTCGCCGCCACGTGCCCGGCAGCGCGCCGGCGATACTGTGCATCCCGGGGGTGCGTGAGCCGCTGAGACGCGCCCGAGCGATGCCCCCGGCCTCCTGCGGGGAGGGGGCGCATCTTGCCCGTGTCGGTGCCAAGCGGGCGCAAAGGTCGCTCGCCACGGGCGAGGACGCCCGTGCTACCTCGAACGCTGGCGCGATCCCGGACGCCGGCCGCAGAAAGTGTCACACCCTCCCGACACAACCGCCCGACGCCGGGCCGATGACCGCTGGGCGGTGGGGAGCTATGATGTGGCGGTCGGCCACGAGATTCCGTTCCCTGAATTACCGGCCCTTTGTGCCGGCGGGGCAATATCCGTGCCATGTGGCCGTTGTAGGTATGGCGGTATGAGATGAGCCTCAGAATCGCGCAGGCGCCACAGGACTCGACGCCGGCTGACGCCAGGGACGAAACGCTCATCCAGCGGCTCCGCCAGGGCGACGACGCGGCCGGAGCGGAGCTGGTCCGCCGGTATCATCAGGTGCTGCTGCGTTACCTCCAGCGGCTGTGCGGAGGCGATCAGCTCGCCGAGGAAATCCACCAGCAGACGTGGCTCAGCGCGCTGGAGCATCTGGACCGGTTCGACCCGGCGGCCGGCAGCGGCGGCTTCAAGGCCTGGCTCTTCCGCATCGCGACCAACAAGGCCAACGATCACTGGCGTGCGGCCGGCCGCGAGCGCGCCGCCAAGGACGGGCTGCGGCTGATTGTGGAGCGGGAAGAACCGGATGCCGGATATCGGCTGGAGGGCACTGAGCAGGCGATGAGGCTCAAGCAGGCCATCGCCCGCCTGCCGGAGAATCAGCGGCAAGTCCTCCTGCTGCGGTACTATGGCAATCTCAAGTTCGTGCAGATCGCCGAAATCCTCGGCTGCCCGCTGAACACGGCGCTGGGCCGGATGCACAAAGCCATGCGCCGGCTCAAGCGAATGATGGATGCCGATTCGCCAGCGCTACGACACACCGGGAACGATCATGACCAGTCCCATTGACAATCTGGATCCCCAGGCCCTCCTTCTGCTGTATCTGGCGGAGGAGCTCTCGGACGCCGACCGCGCCCGCGTCGAGGCGATGCTCCAGCGCGATCCGGCCATGCAGGCGCAGCTCGAGGAGCTGCGCCGTGACCACGAGGAGATAGGTCGGGCTTTGGCGGAGCTGGACGCAGCCGAACCCGCGGCCCACAGCCCGGCCGTGGTCGTCCGTCACATTGTGCGTCAGATGCGGCAACACCGCCTGGACCTGGCCCGGCGCCGTCCCTCCGCCTCGGCTAATGTCGCCGCGAGTCGGCGCCACTGGGTGCTGTATCCGGCCGTGGCTGCCGCCGCCGCGGTGTTCGTATTGCTGGGGCTCTGGGGCACGGGGCTGCTGGAGCCGACCGGCTCCTCGCGGCCGCTGGTCATGGGCGGTGCTCTGGTGGCGGCCGCCGACGCGGCGCTGCTTGAGGACCTGACGCAGTCCTTCGAGTTGGGCATGTCCCTGGATTTCAGCGAAGCCGACGAGCACCTGGAGATGCTCCAGAACGAGCCGGAGCTGCTGTTGAACCTCTGATACCCCCGCGGGTGAACCCATGATGCTGCGGACGATCACGTTGGTCCTGACCTGCCTTCCGGTCTTTGCCCTTGCCCAGTCCCGTCCGACCGAGGGCACGCGTGGCTCGCCGGGGGAGATACGCGGCGTGCGGGGCGAGCGCGGCATGCGGCCCGAGCCGCGACCACGCCCCGAAGCCGCGTCTGCCGAGGCGCTGTTGTTCTTTCAGCAGCATTCCCCCGCGCGGTGGCAGGTGATCGAGGGACTGGCGCCGGAACAGAAAGAAGCCATGCAGCGCCGGATCGCCACGCGCCTGCGCAACCTGGCCACGCTCCAGCGGCCGGAGAATGGCGACTTGCTGGATCTGACCAGGAAACAGATTGCCGTCGAGGACCGCATCTTCGGGATGCTTCAGCGCCTGCGGTCGCGGCCCGGCGACGAGTCGCTGCAGCGGGAGCTTCGCGAGCAGATTGGCGTGCTGGTGAGGCTGCGGCTGGAGGAGCGATCGCTCCAGATCGAACGTCTGAAGGCCACGGTCGCCGAACAGTCGGCCCTGCTTGAAAAGGACCGCCAGCGCGTGGACGAGCTGGTGCAGCGGGAGTTCGACGCCGCCGTTGCCGTCCGCCGGCCCATGCGCGGCGGGCTGCCCCTCCGCCCGGGCGCCGCAGGCTCCGAGGGCCAGACGCGGTCTGGGGACCGCGGACCCGCCCCTCCCGACCGCCCGGCGGGCGCGCAATGAAAAGAGGCCGCCCCTCCGGGTCGGCCTCGCCCCATGCTCATGCTCATGGGCCCGTGCCCGCGCTTCAGTAGACCATGGCCATCGCGTCCTCGATGGCCTCGATCACCTGTCGCACATGGAAGGGCTTGCGCAGGAAGCCGTCGAAGCCGCTGGCCAGCAGTCCCTTGGCTTCCTCGTCGGTCATCTTGCCGCTCATGGCGATCACCTTGGTGAGCTGAAGGTCGCTGTTGGCCTTCACGTGCCGCGCCACCGTCCTGCCGTCCAGATCCGCCAGGTGCATGTCCAGCAGCATCACGTGGGGGCGGAACTTCTCCGCCGTCACACCCGCCTCGAAGCCGCCGCGGGCCACCTCTACCTCATACTTGGCCTCGTCCTCGAGGATCTTCTCGAGCACCTCAACGATGTCCTGTTCGTCGTCCACGATAAGCACGCGGGTGGCGCCGGTCATCAGACCGTTCAGCGGCATGTTGTGCTGCTTCATGAAGCGAATGAGCTGGTTGAGCGGGATGCGCCGATCCTTGCTTCCAGGGATGCGGTAGCCGCGCAGCGCGCCCGAGTCGAACCACTTGCTCACGGTGCGCGGCGCTACGCTGCAGATCTTCGCCACTTCGCCTGTCGTCAGCACATCCTTCATCTTCGTGCCCATCGCGATCTCTCCCGTGTACGGCGGCCGGACGCGGTGCGGCGTGCCATCTCCTCCGCGCCGAGGACCGTGCCCTGTACCACCTAATATCGACAGGATGGCCGGTGCCTTTAGACCGTGTGAAGCGGCTGTGACGGATGCGGCGGCCATGTACCCGGGCGGCGTTATCAGACGTGTACCAGAGAGCCTGGTGACCCGGCTGGACGAAGTCTGGGCATACCCGCTGCGCACGGGGGTGTGACGTATCGCGGCCTGGATCGCTTCCTGGTGAGAAGCGCATACCCGCCGCGCACGGCCCGGCTGTTCGTTGCCAGGTCCCAGTCCGGTGGTATATTGAACCAGTTACGGCGCCGGGATGGTCCGCGGACCACGCACCGACGGCAAGCCCATGACAGAACCGGCCAACGCCACACTGCTGAAGAACGCCGTGCGCCTCTCGGCCGATACGGTCCTGAATCCCGGGCTGCACCGGTCGATGTCGTCGGATGCACCGGCGCTGGTGGTCCTGGCGGCCGGCAGAGGGACGCGCTTCGGGCAGGACCCCAAGTGCATTCAGCCGGTACACGGCATCCCGCTGGCGCGCAACTCCATCGACGCCTTCCGCCGCTGTTTCGCCGCGCCGGTGATCTGTATCGTCGGCTACCGCCATGAACAGGTCGCCGCAGCGCTGGGCGCCGACGTGCTCTACGTCCGCTCCGACAACCCGGCCGGCGGCACGGCCTTCGCCGCGTATGAGGCATTCAGTGTGGCCGATCTGGTCGAGGCCAATCCGCTGCTGATCGTGACCATGGGCGACCGGATCGTGCCGCCGGCGATTTTTCAGCGTCTGTGGGAAAAGCACCTCGATGGCGAGCGCGAGGCCGACCTGACTTTTCTCACCGCGCGCTATGAGCCGCCCCGCAATCGCGGCAAGGGCCGCGTGCTGCGCGACGGCGGCGGCCGCGTGCTGCGCATCGTCGAGGAGCGCGACATCGCCGCCGAAGCGGACCAGACCGCGCGCCATCTGCTGCTGAACCTCACCGAAGGCAACTGTCCCCTCTACATCCTGCACGCCCGGCGCCTCCGCCCGCTGCTGGAGACACTCTCCAATGCCAACGCGCGAGAGCGTCAATTACGTCCCCGCCGACGATCAGATGATGTACCCCGGCGAGGATGTGGCCGACGTCAACGCCTATGAGGCGTTTGGCACGCGCTTGAGCGAGAACCTGCCGCTGTCGCTGGGATATTTCGCGGATGACGAAATCGAGCGCCGCCGACAGCGCGGGTTGCCGCTGCCGCCATCCACACTCTGGGTCGCCAGCAATATGCGCCGGCCCTTTGCGCTGGTCAGCAACGCCATCGCCTCGATGCGGACGCTGCGGGGAGGGCATCTGGGGGCGAAGGTGCAGCGGCACCTCGGGCGCGAGCGCTTCGCCGGGCTGCGTCTGATGACGACCGGCTCCATCCCACAGGGCGGTTTCTCCAGCAGCTCGGCCGTGACGGTGGCGGTCAAGAACGCGATCAACGCGCTGTTCGATCTGGGCATACCGCCCGATCTGCTGGTTCACCTGGCGTCCCAGGCCGAGTATGGCACGGGCGTGCGCGCAGGGTCGCTCGATCAGGCCACCGAGCAGAAGGGCCAGGCCGGCCGCGGCACGCTGATTTCCTCGAACCCGGCCGACAACTACCGCATCCTCGGGACGTACCCTGTTCCGACAGAACGCTTCGTCATCATCTTCCCCTACAGCGTCGAGCGCGATCGCCAAGCGTGGCGCTGGTCGTGGGGCGCCTACGCCGAGGCGGTCGTCGAGGGCGGCCGCCTCACCGCCGGCGAATTCCGCAAGATGACGGGAAAGGCGGCTGAGATCGCGGCCATCCTCACGCACCTGCCGCTGGACACATCGTTTTTCAATCTCATCGAAAAGGACCTGCTCGCCACGGGCACGCTCGGCCGCGAGAGCCGCGCGCTGATCTGCCAGACTCTGCGCCAACTGCCGCTGCTTATCGGCCGCGAAGCCCTCCGGGAACAGTTGATGGCCCATCGCGGCTGGTACGCGGGCCAATTGAGGGAGAACCAGCACCTCGACTCGGCCGCTGCCAATGCCCGGGCTGCAGCGACCATCGAATCGTTCTTCGCCGGCTGGCGCGAGCCGCGTCTGCGGCGCGGCGATGCCGAGGAAACCGGCGTGCCCCTGCGAGCGATGGTGGCGTATCTGTTCGGCGAGGTGGCCAAGAACTTCCGCCTCATCCACCATCCGGAGCAGTGGATCGCCTGCGTTACTCTCTCGCAACGGGGCGACTGTTGCGCCGACATCGACCCGGGGCGGCTCCCCACGCGCGGGGAGTTGGAGCAGGAGCTGAACTGGGAACGCGGGACAGCGGGCCCGCAGCGCCTGGACCTCTGGATGCTGCGCTGCGGCGCCCGCCCCTTCGACTACAACCTGGGGCTGGACGATGCAATCCTCTCGCCCGAGGATCCGCCCGATTTCGCCGCGCTTGCCGGTTCCAACTTCTTCCGCGGCCTGGCGTTGATCGACCTGGGCGAGGCGATGCTGAAGCGCGCCTTCGGGGCGGACGCCGTGGCCGTGCGCGTGAACGCGGCCGGGCAGGGCGACTACTTCCAAGTCCACGTGGACCGCCGCCTGGCCGACCCCCAGGATGTCAAGCGCTTTCTCCGCGCTGCCTTCTACCGCCGCTTCGGCCTGTCCCCCTCGCCCGAGTTTGTCGAGCTGTACCCCGGCGGGGGAGCGACGGCCCTTTGGTTGAGCCGATACGATTCCCTGCCGGCGCTGATCGGGCGCCTGCGGAGCGGTGGCGCACCGCAAACAGGCTGATGCAGATCGGGGGCTGACACGCCTGTCCCCGCTGCACGGCTGCCAGCGCGCCGGGAATAATGTCCTGCACGCGCTGCAGCATGGCCGCCTTCCTCTGTCCGGAACAGCACCCCGGAGGCGCATTGTCGCCGTCGACGGCGCGGCGTAGGATGGCTGCATGGGTCCCACACGAGTGAAGATATGCGGCATCACGCGCCCCGAGGATGCGCAGACGGCCTCGGAGGCGGGGGCCGATGCCGTCGGCATCATCTTCCATCGGTCCGCCAGGCGGTTTGTCGAGGCGGCGCAGGCGCGAATCATCGCGCAGGCGGCCGGGCCGTTCGTCACGGTGGTCGGCGTGTTCGTCGATGCCTCCCTCCGCCAGATCGTGCGGACGGCCCGACAGGTGGGGCTGGGGACCGTTCAGCTCAACGGCGATGAGCCGCCGGAGCTGGTAGCGCGGCTTGCCGAGCAGGGGCTGCGGGCCATCAAGGCGCTGCGCGTGGATCAGGACCTGCCGCGCCAGATCGAGCGCTGGCGCCAAGCGGACCCGCTCCCCAGCGGCCTGGTGCTCGAGACCGGCGGCACCTCGCTGCCCGGAGGCAGCGGCGTGGCCAACGACTGGCAAGCCATTCGCCGTCATCAGCAGGCCGGCTTGTTCGATGGTCTGCCGCCGCTGATCCTGGCCGGCGGGCTGCGGCCTGAAAACGTCGCCAGGGTGGTGCGCGAGCTGCGCCCCTGGGCCGTCGACGTCAGCAGCGGCGTGGAAGAGACAACGGGCGTCAAGTCGGCTCGCCTCATCGCCGAGTTCATCCAGCAGGCCAGGTCGGCCGGCGCCTGAACGGCAGACGCGGCGCCGACCTGGGGTTGGCGCCGGCCGCGTCTCGGTCCACCCGGGCGGCCCTCTGGCCCTCCTCCTGCCCCGCCCTCACGACGCGCCATGTGGTGTAGTCATCGGCCGCCTGCGCGAAGGCCAGGCCGTCGCACTGGTGCCGACGTAGGTGTTGCCGTCGGCGTGGAAGGCGATGGCGCCTCGTGCGGCCGCAAGTCCGCGACCATTCATCGGATGCGCCCGGTGCACTCGCTTGCGCGGAAATCCGACTGGACGAAACGCCGCCGTTGTGTTATCTGGAACATCTGTGGCTCGACGCGGAAGCAGTGGCGGTTGGCGCGGTGGCCGCGGCGGTGGGTGTCGCTCGCCGGGGTTTGTTTTGGACCAGCGCGTCGCTTGCCGTAAGCTGAACCGTTTGTTGGCACATGTGCCTGTGACGGGCCGGACCCGCCGCAGCGAAGCTGTAACTGCTCAAAGCGCATATGAAAGCGGCAGGTGGACAAGGGCCTGCCGCTGACCGGAAGTAGACAAGGCGGCCGCTGCGCTGCAAGGCCGGTCCACTGACTCAATAACGACAGAGAACACGACATGGTGATGATCCACTCGCCCTCCGGGCGCGACTCGGCGTCGCGACGCGCGGCCGCGCCGGCTCCGCTGGATCCCGCGCTCTGGCGGCAGATTCTGCACGCGGTCCGCATCCAGCACCCAACGCTGCATCGGGTGTGGTTCGATCAACTCGTGCCGCTGCAACTGACCAACGGCGTGATTCAGGTCTCGGTGGCCAACCTGGCGCAATTGAACTTCTGTCAGAGCCAGTGCCAGCAGCCGTTTACGGCCGCGGCGCAGGCCATAACCGGCCGGCTGGTGTCGGTGAGTTTTCACTGCGAGAATCTGCCCAGGGGAGGGGTCTTTAACGAAGGCGAAGAGCCGCTGGCGCTCAACCCCGACTACACGTTTCAGAACTTCGTCACCGGGCCGTGTAATCGGCTTGCCCACGCCGCGTGCATTGCTGTTGCGGAGCAGCCGGGACAGACCTACAACCCGTTGTTCATTCATGGCGGAGTGGGGCTGGGCAAGACCCATCTTCTGCAGGCTGTCTCGCAGCAGGTGCTGGAGCGTCAGCCCGACGCGAGAATCCTCTACCTCTCCTGCGACAGCTTCATCAATCAGTTCATCAACGCCATCGAATCCGGCGAGATGAACCAGTTCCGCTACCGCTATCGGCACGTGGACATGCTGGTGGTGGATGACATCCATTTCCTGGCCGGGCGCGACCGCACGCAGGAGGAGTTCTTCCACACCTTCAACACCCTGTATCAACAGCACAAGCAGATCATTCTTTCGGCCGACTGCCCCCCCAATGAAATCCCCGAGCTGGAGGAGCGGCTGGTGAGCCGCTTCAACTGGGGACTGGTGGCCCGCATCGACCGGCCCTGCTATGAGACGCGTGTGGCGATCGTGCAGAAGAAGGCAAGAATGCGCGGGCTGAGCCTGCCGGACGATGTGGTCTGCTACATCGCAGCGCGAATCGAAAGCAACACCAGGGAACTGGAGGGGGCCATCACAAAAATGCAGGGCATGAGCTCGCTCCAGGACGGACGCATCGACCTGGAACTGGCCAAGGCGGCTCTGGGCGATTCGGCGGCCCCCGAGCAGCGCCGCATCACCATCCAGCAGATTTTCGATGTCGTCACCAAGTACTACAACGTCCGCCTCACCGACCTTCAGAGCAAGAAGCGGAACAAGAGCATCACGTTCCCGCGACAGTTGTGCATGTTTCTGGCCCGCCGACACACCCCCTATTCGCTGGAGGAAATCGGCGGTTATTTCGGCGGGCGAGACCACACGACCGTGCTCCACGCCGTGCGCACCGTCGAGGCCGAAACCAAGAAGGATCCTGCCATCGCTGAGCAGTTGGCACGCCTGGAGAGCCAGTTGACCGGCTGACCACGCTGGCAGCGCATAAAAAACGCCGGGGGGCTCGACCCGGCGTCTAGGAGGAGGGAATGGAGAGTCATATCCAACGTTCCGGACTTGGGTGCATCCGGATCATCGGAGTGTGTTGACATCTCTCCGCTATAGCAACGCTTGTACCAGCCGAATTGTTCCCACAGTCCGCGCGGATTCTCTGCTCAAGAATCGTAAGTGACTTCAGACAAATCGTTTATAGCAGCCCGGAATCCGCTTGCCCCTCGCCGCGCCCAAAGCCCGCCAGCCGTTCCGGCAGGCTTGTGCCGCGCTGGCACATGTAGTGACAGCATATCGGACCTGGCACAGCCCTAAACCGCACCGCCGCCACTGCCGGCCGCTCGCAATTCCGCCACCACCTCTGCGGCAAGCGGCCTGATGCGCTGACCGCCCTGCACGATGATCTGGCAGGCCAGCTCGAAGAAAACGGCCTTCTGTATGGCGTCATCGAACGAGCGGCCCACAGTCACCTGCCCGTGGCTGCTCATCATCGCCAGATCGTGATTCTTCATCACCGCCGTCACAGCCGCCGCAAGCTGCGGCGAACCCGGCGGCAGATATGGCACGATCCCGATGGGACCAATGTAGTAAGGAATCTCAGGAATCACGTTGTAGTTGACAGCAGCCGGGTCGCCGCAGGCCAGCGTCGTGGCCGCCGGCGTCTGAAAGTGCAGCACCACGTTGACGCCCGCCCGCTCGCGCAAAACGCCGCTGTGAAATCCGATCTCAACCGATGGCGTGCGGTCGTTGAGCGGTCGGCCGTCGGCGATGCGGCAGATGGCCACATCGGCGGCCGTCACCTGGCACATCCAGGCGCGGCTGGCCTTGACGAGCATCACCTTCTCGTCGAGCCGACAGGACATGTTCCCGCTGCTGCATTGCATCAGCCCGAACGAGGCCGCGCGGCGGCAGGCGGCGGCGAATTCTTCCAGCCGGGATTGGGGAATAGTCTTGTGTTCAGAGGGCACAGACACAGTGGTGCCATTCTAACCCGCGGCCCAGGGACGTCCATCCGCGCCGTCGCGGGCGAGTGCGGAGAGGGACTCAGCGTTCAGCGCAGCGCCTGCACCAGTTGCCGCATGGCGTCTATCGCTTTGCCCCAGTCCTGAGAGGCGGTCTGCATCTCGTACACGAGCGCGTCGCCAAGCGACACATAGTCGCGCTGCTCCAGCGCAGACCGCACTGCGCGAAGCTGTTCGGCGAAACGCGCCAGCACGCGCTCAAGGGGCGTGCCCTCCAAGCTGATCGCCCCCAGATCCACCCGCAGCAGTTGCGCCACCTTGGCCATCGCCTCCTGCGCCTGCTGCCAGATGCGGATGCAGCCGGCCAGATGCTCCAGAGCGCGGGCCTGCTGGTTCCTGGCCAGCAGGTCGGCCGCCGCCTCCTTGAGCCGCTGGGCTTCGGGCAATTCGGCGTGGACAGCGTCGAGGACTTCCAGAGCCAGCCGGCGCGGATCGGCGGTCTCGATGTAGACGGTGTGGCCCACCAGGCGCGTCTGGCTCAGCGAGCGCAGGTCATCGGTGTCAGGCTCAGCGCCGTCGATCAACATCTGCACGACAATCTGTCGCTGACGCTGAAGATAGCCCAAGACCTCCCCCACCGTGTGCAGTCCCAGTTGCCCCGCGGCCAGGGGTTCTCGATTGACGGTGACCGACACGGTGGCTCCTTGTTCTAATGGCACCGATTCTTATCGGCCATCGGGTAGCGGGGGCTTTATGGAAGCGGCCGTTGGCCACGGCCAGACCCCAAGCCCCACATCATGCGGGCGTGGCAAAAGCGGCCGGATCGGGTACCATGCCCCGCCCCAATACGATGTCGTTTTCCGCTGTCATTTTCGACCTGGACGGCACCTTGCTGGACACGCTCCAGGACATCGCCGACTCTGCCAACCGGGTGTTGGCGGCCGCCGGGCTGCCGGTGCATGCCGTGAAGGCCTACCGGTATTACGTGGGCGATGGCATCGGCCAACTGATCGAGCGAATTGTGCCGCCAGATCTGCCCGATCGGGTTGCGACGATGGCTCGTATCGCCGATGCCTACCGCCAGGACTACGGCCGCAACTGGAACGTGGCGACGCGGCCGTATCCGGGCGTGCCCGAGCTCCTTGATGAACTGTCAGCGAGGGGCGTGAAGATGGCCGTGCTTTCCAACAAGCCGCACGAGTTTACGGTGAGGTGCGTTACGGCCCAGTTGGGCCGGTGGCGATTTGAGCAGGTGCTGGGGGCCGATGACTCGCTGCCGCGCAAGCCGGATCCGACCGGGGCGCTGCGGATTGCGGCACGGTGCGGGGTGCCGCCGGGGGAGTTCTTGTACGTGGGAGACACGGCCACGGACATGCAGACGGCCCGCAATGCCGGGATGGCGGCAGTGGGTGTGCTATGGGGCTTTCGGGACCGGCGGGAGCTGGAGTCGGCGGGGGCGTGGCGGATCGTTGAGCGGCCGGAGGAGGTGGTGGCTCTGATGAGATGACAGCCCAAGAGGACGGCGGCCAGCCAGCGACCCAGCCGCGTTTCGGACGGACTCCCGGAGGTTGGCAGGTCATCGCGGCGTAATGAGGATGCCTTTGTCCTTTTCTCTTGCATCTATCCCGCCTCTTGTACATAATACGCACCCGCGCAGCCGGGTCACAGCAACAAGGAACCAATCTATGGCAGTTCAGATGAGCGAAAAGGTAGAGGCCATCTACCAGGAAGTCGTGCGGCGCAATCCAGGGGAGTCGGAGTTTCATCAGGCCGTTCGCGAGGTGCTGGAGACACTTGATCCGGTGCTGGTCAAGTATCCGCAGTTCGCCGAGCACAAGATCATCGAGCGGATTTGCGAGCCGGAGCGGCAGATCATCTTCCGCGTGCCCTGGCAGGACGATCGCGGGCAGGTCCACATCAACCGCGGTTTCCGCGTTCAGTTCAACAGCGCCCTGGGGCCGTACAAGGGCGGGTTGCGCTTCCATCCGTCGGTGTATCTGGGCATCATCAAGTTCCTTGGCTTCGAGCAGATTTTCAAGAACGCGCTGACTGGCATGCCGATCGGCGGGGGCAAGGGCGGTTCGGACTTCGACCCTAAGGGCAAGAGTGACAATGAGGTCATGCGTTTCTGCCAGAGCTTCATGACCGAGCTGTATCGTCACCTGGGCGAATACACCGACGTGCCGGCCGGCGACATCGGCGTGGGCGGGCGCGAGATCGGCTACCTTTTCGGGCAGTACAAGCGGCTCACCAACAAGTATGAGTCGGGGGTGCTCACCGGCAAGGGCCTGGACTACGGCGGGTCGCTGGTTCGCACCGAGGCCACCGGCTACGGACTGGTCTACTTCGTCGACGAGATGCTCAAGTCGCGCAAACAGTCGTTCGACGGCAAGAAGGTCGTCGTTTCCGGATCGGGCAACGTGGCCATCTATGCCATCGAGAAGGTGCATGCCCTGGGCGGCAAGGTCATCGCCTGCTCCGACTCCAACGGCTACGTGGTCGATGAGCGCGGCATCGACCTGGATCTGGTCAAGCAGCTCAAGGAGGTGGAGCGCCGCCGAATCAAGGACTATGCCGAGAAGCACAAACACGCGCGCTACGTGGCCAACGGCAACATCTGGGAAGTGCCCTGCGACGTCGCCCTCCCCTGCGCCACGCAGAACGAGCTGAACGGGCGAGACGCGGCCATGCTCGTGAAGAACGGCTGTATCGCGGTTGGCGAGGGCGCCAACATGCCCACGACACCCGAAGGCATCCGCGTCTTCCTGGATGCCAAGATCGCCTACGGTCCGGGCAAGGCGGCAAACGCCGGCGGTGTGGCCACATCGGCGCTGGAAATGCAGCAGAACGCCTGCCGCGACTCCTGGACGTTTGAATACACCGAGCAGCGACTTGCCAGCATCATGAAGAGCATCCATACCACGTGCTTCGAGACGGCCGAGCAGTTCGGCTATCCGGGCAACTATGTGGTTGGTGCCAACATCGCGGGTTTCATCAAGGTGGCCAAGGCGATGGTGGCGATGGGGCTGATCTGAAAACTGCCCCTCCGCGCGAGAACCTGACGACGCACCAGGGCCCGGCCAGGCGCCGGGCCCTGCTTTGGGACAGAGGGGCCGTGCGGCCATGACCTGGTGTTTGCACTGGGGGGAATGCAGGCTATAGTGCAGCATCAGGCAGCCGGCCAGCCGGAAGCTGCACCGAAGCCGACTATCGCCTGTTGCCCAGCCGCCCGATGAGCGCCTCAGGCTCGCGCGGGCGATGCGGAGCGGATGCGGCCGTGCAGGAGAGATCATGGATTCCCAAACGCGATCGGCGTCCAATGCGACGGCTCGACAGGTGATCCACGAGCTACAGCACGCGGCAAGCCAGTATCGCATCATCACCACGGACGAAGAGATATTCGAACGAACGGGTGAGCAGATCGTTCGGGCTTGCCAGTTGCAGATGACCGCGACCAGATGGAAGCAGAACCTCCAATTGATGGTCGACGAGGTTCGGCAGTGGTGCCAGCAGCGCAGCGACAAACTAGCATTGGGGCTGCTGGAACTGCGGTCCGACAGGGTCGTTTTCTTCTTTTCTCCCAGGGCGGAGCAGTTTGACTTTGAACTGGCGCGAGAGCAGCGCGCCCTGGAGGTTGAACTGAACACGCGGGGCGGAATCGGCTATGCCCAGACGCGTCAGGTGCCCTTGTGGGAAATCGACCGATTTGTCAGTCCGGAGGCGTTGCGCATCTGGCCCTCCGACGAGGACCGGTAGCGGGCGCGTGACAGTTTCTGCGGCCGGCGGTCCAGGATCGCGCCGGCACACACACCCACCGGTAGACCATGCCGATTGATGCCAAGCGAATCTCCCTGCCGGCCGCTGTACAATGGCCCGTCGATGTCGTCGATGTCCACGCCCGCCATCCAGGAGCTTCGCAGCATGCTTACCCGCTGCCGCCTGTGTCCGCGGCGATGCGGCGTCAATCGCGCGGCGGGCGAGCGGGGCGCCTGCGGCGTCGGCATGCTCCCCACCGTCGCGAGCTGCGGCCCCCATTTCGGCGAGGAGGATGTTCTGGTCGGCTCTGGCGGCAGCGGCACCATCTTCTTTTCCGGCTGCAACCTGGCCTGCGTCTTCTGTCAAAACCACGACATCAGCCAGCGCATCTGCGGCCGGGAAATGCCGCCGGCGGCGCTGGCCGATGTCATGCTTATGCTCCAGCGGCGGGGCTGCGAGAACGCAAACCTGGTCACGCCCACGCACGTGGCCCATGCCGTGGCCGAGGCCATCGCCCTGGCTCGCGACCGCGGCCTTGCCATCCCTGTCGTCTACAACTGCGGCGGATATGAGTCGGCCGAAGTGTTGGGACTCCTGGCCGGGCTGATCGAAATCTACATGCCTGATTTCAAGTACGCCGATGCGGAGGCGGGTCTGCGTTACTCCGGCGTGCGCGACTATCCCCGGTATGCACGGGCGGCTTTGGCAGAGATGTACCGGCAGGTCGGACCGCTCCGAACCGACGAGCGGGGCGTGGCCGTTCGCGGTGTGCTGGTGCGACACCTGGTTATGCCCAACGACATCGCCGGCGGGCGAAAGGTGATCGACATCGTCGCCGAAACGGCGCCGGGCACGGCCATCAACATCATGGCCCAGTACCATCCCGCCCATCGCGCCTTCGATTTCCCGGAACTGTTGGGCAGAGTTAGGGCGGCGGAAGTCCAGGCGCTGCGGGAGCACGCAGCCGCGCGCGGTCTGAGGTGCGTGGGCCCCTGAGAATGAGCCGCGGGCGCTTTTGGAATCCCTGGGCATGGCGGAAGCGCGGATCCGGCCGCGCTGCCGGGTCTGACGGGCGTTTCGGGCTGCCCTCGCAGCGCCGGCAGCCGCGATAGCCGCTGAAGACGGACCCAGGTCCGATGCGCGCGGGCGTTGTCAGGCCTTGGCGGCGACAAGTCTGCGCACTCGCGTCGCCTTCATCCCTTTGGGGCCTTTCTCGGCTTCGTACTCGACGGCCTCGCCGTCGTCGAGCGTCTTGAAGCCATGGCCCTCGATGGCGGAGTGATGGACCATGACGTCCGGCCCGCCACCATCGGGGGTGATAAAACCAAAGCCCTTCTGATCGTTGAACCACTTGACCTTCCCCATGGGCATATGGACCGATCCTTTCCCGCAGTGCGGCAGCGCCCGCCATGTGCGAACACGGACGTTGCCCGAAGCCCGCCGACCGCTGCCGCCACACGCCAGCGACGGTTCGGCCAGCACGTACAGGGTAACCATAAGGTGATCTGAAATACAATACCGGCGGCCACCATTCACGGCGCGCGGGGCGCCCGCAGGCGCCGGCGGCGCTCATGGGATCGCCGCCAGGCGCCACCTGCGCCGCGGCAGCGCCAGCAGGACGGCGGCGGCGAGTGTCAGGCCGCCCGCGGGCTCGGGGACGATCCTGAAGGTGGTGATGGAGCCGGTGGAGGGGAAAGTCAGCCAGAAGCGCATGCCCGTGTTCTCGTACACAGCGCCCATGTCGATCAGGGCCGGGTCGAGCGATGAATACGTCCTGCCGTTGAGGAGCATGGGCCCCTGCGGATCGGCGATCCAGAACGCCATGTCGGCGCCCTGAAGCTGCGAGAGCAGCGCGGATGGCTCGATTCCCGCAACGTAGATGCCGCCCTTGAACACATCTCCCGGCGCCAGCGCGGGCACGTCGAAGCAGATGTCCACGCGGTTGTGCGGTCCCAGGGGCGAGAGGAACGGAGTGGTCGTCGCAAACGCCAGAATGTCGTTGCGGCTGGCGTCGCGGTTGTCGTAGGCCGGCGCGCCCGCCGACGTGAACTCCAGGGCGATGCGCAGGCCATTGCTGGGATCGATGGCATTCAACGCGAGAAGGCCGTCCCTCTGGCCAGGGGAAATCAGCCCGTGTCCCCTGACCGGGCCCTGGATCTGCCCGGCGCCGCGCAACTCCGCGCTGGAGGCGATCTCCAGCGAGGGCTCGCCGCTCCAGTGCGCCTGGACCGGGCCCTTGAGTTCCAGCACCCCCTGCGCCACCGTCCAGCGCAACATCGCGCCGCCGGTAATGGTGAGGCTGCCCGGACCCGTCTTGGTCATGCTGCCGGATATGGGCGCCGTTGTCCGTCCGGTGTTGGTGACGTTCAGGACAACGTTGTTGTGCAACTGGAGGTTGTAGAGCGTCAGGTCGGCGTTTCCGCCGATCTCGAAGTCGCCGTAGACGTCGATCCAGTTAACGGACTGTTGCAGGGGAACCGCCGCGCGAATCGCGCCGCCGTAGATATTGAGCTTCGGGGCGGTGTTGCTGCGCAGGGTCAGCGACCCGCCCAGCGTGACCAGGCCGGCAAAAACCAGTGGATTGGCTCCTGCAACCGTGAGCTGGCCCGAGTAGAGGTTGACCGGCACCTCGATGGTGCGGGCGCCGCCCTCGGCGCGCAGGGTGGCCGGCGAGTAAGTGTAGGGGACATCGCTTACAAGTACCAGGGCGCCCGTGCCCAGCGCCTGGTCGCTGCCCAGTACCAGTGTGCTGCCGTTCCACACCGTGGTGCCGCCTGTGTAGGTGCTCGTGCCGGAGAGCCTGATCAGGGATGTCTTGGGCACGTCCAGGGCGCCGGGGCCTGAGATCGACGCGGCCACGTCCGATCCGGCCACGCCTTTGATGTACGCCGTGCCTCCCGCCAGAACGACAGGATGCGACAGTGCGAACGCCCCCAACGCGAGGGTGGCGCCGTTGTTGAGCACCAGCGTATTGGCCGGATCGCCCAGGGCGGCGTTGCTGGCCACGCTCAGCGTGCCGTCGTTGACGTAGAGGCGCTTGCCGGGCCCGCCGAAGGTGTTGTCGCCTCTGAGCGTCAGTGTCCCGCCGGCGCCGGCGCGGACGATCAGATCGGCGGTGCCGGTGATCCTGCTGGAGATCGTGCCCTGGACGCCGATGATGCCGTCGGCATCACCGAAAGCCAGCTCGCCGACACTGATCGTCCCCGACCCGATCACCGCGCCGCTTCGCACGGTCAGCGGTCCGGCGCCGCTGAGCGTCCCACCGAACCATAACGAGTTGACCTCGGTAGGCTGTGCGACCGAGCCGCTCGAGGTGAGCACATTGCGGTCGGGCCCGGCCGCGCTCAGCGTGGCGTATTCGGTGCTCGTGTTCAGGAGCCGGATGCCGTTGGAGTCATAGGTGACGAAGCCCCCGATCGTACTGGCCGAATAGGTGCCGCTCTGGCCCCAGGCGAAAGGCAGGATGCTGATGGTTGGCCCGCCGTAGCTGTTGACGCCCTTGAGCCAGAGGGTGCCATCGCCGGTCTTGGTGAATCCCCCACCGCTGTTATCTTTCAAGGGGCTGTAGATCGCCAACTCCCTGGCACTGGCCGACACGCGGATGTCGCCAGCCGAGAGCAGGAGTATCGAGACGCCGCTGTCAATGCGAAGGTACTCAGGTTCGTACAGCGGCCTGGTCCTGGGCAAGACCGTGCCGTCGGCGGCGAGCAGCAGTCCGCCGCTGCCGCCGCCCAGCATGAGCACTTTGCCGGGGCCGCCGGAAGCGGTGAGACTGAAGTAGTCCCAGGTTGTCGTGAGCGAGCCAACGCGCCAGGAGTCGTTGAGTGAGACAGTCCGGCTGGACCCGGCGCCCAGCGGCAGGAGGGCGTCGTCGCCGCTGCCCGGGAGCACGTCGCCCACCCAGTTGACCGGATCGTTCAGCAGCGTGCCTTTGCCATCCGGCCCACCGTCCCATTCGATCACCGCCGCCGCACCAAACCGGCCGCCCGCGACCGCCACCAGCGCCGCCATTGCGACGAGTCGGCGCGCGCGCACCCGTTCCACTCTCCTGGAACACCCCTGCATTGCCTTCTGCATGACCTTGGCCTCCACCTGGACTGCCACTCTGGTTCGGTGCGGATGTCAGTAGACGGTTCCACCCCGTTGCGTCCATGTTCAATCATACTGCGGCCTGGCGCGCGTGGCAAACGACGGGAGGCGGGGATTCTGAAACGCAGAGGCTGCGCAAGAGAGCCACCGCCCGTACGTCTCCACCACCCACCACCACCCCACGCATAGGGCGCGCCGGCAGGAACGCGTACGGCTCGGCCGCGTGCATGACCCAGGTGAGCGGCGCGGCGGCGCGAAGCGCCTGCCAGCCGCCCGTTCCTTCGCCTCTACATCGCCTCCAGCTCCCTGCTGGCCCCCTCGGTCTCCGATTCCTCGGGCGCTTTCTGCCGGCGCAGGTCGCGGAAGGCCCGCGCCAGCGCTTTTTCGTCGATCTGAGACAGGCGAACAAACACGCCGTTTGTGTTCTTCGCGGCGAACAGGTGCTGGCTCACCAGGCCGATGCGCTCGATCCCCCCGGGCGTGAGCCGTTCAGTGGCGCCCGCCGCCAGGGCCAGCACATGACGCAGCAGATCGGCCGGCTGCGTCGGCTCGGCGATCAGGCCGGCCACCTCGCTGATGGATCCGGGGGTGACGAGGAAGAGCTTGGCGGTGCCGTCGCGCGGGCCGCGCTGGAGCGAAACAAACCTGAAATCCTCGAGCCGCCGGGCGTGGCGGAAGGCGCCCGTGCCCAACTGGCCGAGCCGATCCAGCATGGCCTTGATGCGGGCGGCGGATTCGAACTGGAGCGCCGCCGCGGCCTGCTCCATCCTGAGGCGGCCGGCGCGCTGCGCCTGAGCGGGATCAATGATGGCTGCGGCCGACTCGGCGATCATCGCGCGATACTGCTGCATGCTGATCGAGCCGTCGCAGGGCGCCGGGCAGCGGCCCATCTCCTTGTAAGCGCAGGCCCGGCCGCGCGGCGCCTCGATCAGGATCTTGTAGTAGCGGCACAGGTCGAAGGCATCCTCCACCAGCTCGATCAGCCGCGCGGCCGCGTGCTTGTCTTCCACGGGCCCGATGAACATGCCTTCGGCAGCGCTCAGGTCGATGGTCTTCGTATACCTCGGGAACTCGGCCTGCGGATTCACATGGATGAACCACGCGGGCCGGAAGCCGACCATGCCCTGATAGCTGTCGGGAAAGAGGGTCCGCGCTGCCTCGAGGTAGACCACGTCGGCCTCGAAGGCGCTGTCGACGCGCCGATAGTGGATGCGCCGGACGATCTGGCGGTAGTCGACGCGGCGCGATGGCCCGATCGGCTCGTGGCCCTCCAGCCGGCGCTTCAGGCTGGCGCGCAGGTTGCGCACGCACAAGAGCTGCACCGGACGGTCATGCTCGTCGGCCAGCAGATACACGGCCCATCTGGGCGGCGCCGACTTGAGCAGCGGCTGCAAATCACCGCCCGGGTCGAACTCGATGGTGCCCTCGAAAATGTCACCTGGCGCGCGCACGCGGATATGTTAGCGGCACAGCCTTTCCCATGCCTCAAAGACCGCATGGGCGTTGGCCAGCCTGGTGCCGGCGCCGAACTCGAACTGGGCGATGATACCGCCCTCGGGGCGGTAGAAGCTGTCGACCACGCGCTTCACCGCCGACCACACTTCCTCTACGCTGGCGGCCGTCAGCACATGCTGGCGGTCGATCTCGCCCCAGAACGTGATGCGCCCCGCGAAGCGCCGGCCGAGCTCCTCGATGTCCATGCAGAAGAGCTGGCTGTTGACGGCGTCGACGCCGATTTCGACCAGGTCCTCGTAGATATCGAAGATGTAGCCGTCGGAGTGCATCAGCAGCTTCTTGCCCGACTCGTGAGCGATGCGGGCGTAATCGACGTACAGCGGCTTGAAGAGCCGCCGCCACTGCGCCGGGGAGATCAGCAGCGCCCGCTGCGAGCCCCAGTCGTCCATAAACATCAGACCATCGACCTTCGTGCGGGCCCAGGACTGCATCTCGCGGCGGTAGAAGTCGGCCACGACGCGCAGCAGTTCCAGCACTTCGGCCGATTCCTCGGCAAGGTCCATGTACAGGTTCTCCGAGCCGCGAAGGAACTGGAGCCGCTCGAAGGGGCGTGGGCAGCAGCCGCTGATGACGAAGCTGTCGGTGTTGGCGCAGAAGCGGTCGATGGCGTCGACGTCGATGTCCAGCGTGGCCAGCGGCGGGCGGAAGTCGGCCAGTTTCGACCAGTCGTCGATGAGCGGATGTTTGACCTCGCCGATGACGCCCGCCTGGATGTTGACGAAGGTGCAGCCCCACTCGTCGCGGTATTCGCCGACGGCGTGGGGGTCGCCCCTGGCCAGGGGGCGAACGCCCGGACTGAGCCCCTGGATGCCGGCGAAGTCGCGAGGCCAGCGGGCGAGGAAATCGTCGATGGCCTGGCGACCGTGGGTGAGGCGCGCGATGGGCAGGAGCCACAGGTCGCGCGGCACGCGGTCGGGGCGGTCGAACTCCAGACAGCGCAGCACCCGTTCTCGTGAGGTCATTTGCCCTGTTTCCCGCCCGATATTTCAAACAGCGGATTGCTCAGCACCGGGGGTTTGGGGCTGGCGCTGGGGGCCGCCGTCGCATCGGGCGCTTCCTGTCGCGCCGGCGCCTCGGCGTCGACGTCGGCCGGCGCCGGATCGGGCCGATACAGCCTCCCGCCGAAGGCCCGCATGTACTCGGTCCAGTTGCCCTCGACGCCTGCCATAGGCTCGCCGCGCGTGGCCGCCAGCGACATCGCCAGTTTGGCATCCAGGTTTTCGATGTAGTGGACGGCGATGGCCTCGGGCGTGGCCGGCAGCTTGATGGCGCCGAACTCGGGCACCCCATGGTGGCTGATGATGATGTGCTGGAGCACGTCGATCAGCGGCTGAGGTATCGCTTCGCCGAGCATCTCCTCGGCCGCCTTGCGCTTCTGCTCCACCCAGATGGCCGACTTGACGATGTGCCCCACGAGCTGCCCGCCGTCGCTGTAGCGGAAGGAGCAGTCGTAGCTCAGTTCCCAGGTCTTGGCGATGTCGTGGAGGAAGATGCCGGCCAGCACCAGGTCGCGGTTGAGCGCGGGATAGAAGCGGCAGACGGCGTCGGCCACCTCCATGGCGTTGAGCGTGTGCTCCAGCAACCCGCCGATGAAGGCGTGATGGAAGCTCATGGCGGCCGGCGCGGTGCGGAACTGGGCCATGAGGGGCTGGTCGTCGAGGTAGGCCTGCATGAGCGCGGCCAGGTGGCGGTTCTGGATGCTGCCGAGGATTTCCACCAGGCGGTCGGACATCTGGTCGATGTCCTTGTCGCTGTGGGGGATGAGGTCGGCGATGTCGAAAGTCCCCTCCTTCGCCGGCCAGATCTGCTCAATGATGAACTGGAGGTTGTTCTGGTAGTTTTCGATGCGGCCGTGGATGGTCAGAAAGCCGCTTTCGGGGATGGCGTCGAAGGTTTCGCGCGTGGCGTTCCACATGCGCGCGGTGATCTGGGCGGTGCGGTCCGAGACGAAGGCCTTGATGAAGAACTTGCCGGTGGAGCTGGCGGAGAACTGTCGGCCGGTGATGACGAAGACATCCTCCAGCACGTCGCCCGGGGCACAGTCACGCAGGAAAACTCGGCGCATGACGGGTTTGTAAGGGCGAAGTGGCCGCGACGCAAGCGGGGCGCCGGGGCGTGCGTCGTTGCCGCGAACTGGCAACCGGAACAGGGGCTGCTAGACTGCGCAGCATGTCATCATCGCAGGTTGAAGCAGCCATTGAGCGCACGGCCCCCGAAGGCCCGCTCGTCGACGTCATGGGCGGATCGGCCCGCTGGCAGCTCAAGGTTCACGATCACGGGCTGGTGGCCCTGGTCGATGTCATGCCGCGCCTGGTGCCGCAGGGCAAGACGGCCGACTTCGCCATTGTCCAGGCGGCCCGGGTCTCCTACGGACAGGGCACACGGCAGGTGAACGAGGACCGCGGACTGATCCGCTATCTCATGCGCCACCGTCACACAACGCCCTTCGAGATGGTGGAGTTCAAGTTCCACCACGTCATGCCCATCTTCGTGGCACGGCAGTGGATCAGGCACCGCACGGCCAACGTCAACGAGTACAGCGCCCGTTACTCGGTGGTGCCCGACCGTTTCTACCGTCCCACGGTCCAGTACGTGCGCAGACAGAGCGCAGCCAACCGCCAGGGGGGTGCCGAGCCCGTCGATCAGGCCACGGCGCAGCAGTTTCTGGAGTATCTCGACCGCGTCCAGTCGCACTACGCCGAATACGAGAAGCTGCTGGAGAAGGGGGTGGCGCGGGAGATCGCCCGCATCGGACTGCCCCTGAACATCTACACCGAATGGTACTGGAAGTGCGACCTGCACAACCTCCTGCACTTCCTGTCTCTTCGCCTCGATGAGCACGCCCAGCAGGAAATCCGCGACTACGCCCAGGCCATGTTTGCCCTGATCCGGCCCATTGTGCCCGTGGCGGCCGAGGCCTTTGTGGACTACCATCTGGAGGGCCTTCACCTGAGCCGGCTCGAGATCGAGGCCATCCGCAGCGGTGCAGCCCTGGCATCCGATAACCGGCGGGAGAACGCCGAGTGGGAACAAAAGCTCAAGCGTCTGGGCCTGGATCGCGCATGAGCCGCTGGCCGGCTGCCGACGAAAAGGGCAACTCCGCGGCCGATCAGGCCGATGAATAGGAATCCACTGGCTGCACAGGAGGACCTCTGCGATGCCCATGACGATCGACGGACAGGACAGTTGGCGGATTTTCCGCATCATGGCGGAGTTCGTGGAGGGCTTCGAGACCATGTCCCAGGTCGGCAAGGCGGTGAGCATATTCGGCAGCGCCCGCATCCGACCCAGCGACCCGCTGTACAAGGCGGCCGAACAGACCGCAGCCACCCTGGCCAGGGACGGCTTTGCCATCATCACCGGCGGCGGACCGGGAATCATGGAGGCCGCCAACAAGGGCGCCTACGAAGCCGGCGGGCAGTCGATCGGTCTGAACATCACGCTGCCCCAGGAGCAGGAGGCCAACCGTTATCTGACCATCGCGCTGGACTTTCACTATTTCTACGCCCGCAAGGTGATGTTCGTGAAGTATGCCAGCGCCTTCGTCTGTTTCCCCGGGGGCTTTGGCACGCTGGATGAGTTCTTCGAGACCATGACCCTCATCCAGACCCTCAAGGTCGAAGCCTTCCCCATCGTCCTGTACGGGTCCGATTACTGGAACGGCCTGGCCGAGTGGATGCGCAAGCAGCTTCTGCCCCGTTACATCGACGCCGAGGACATCGAAATCTTCCGCATCGTCGACAGCCCGCGAGACGTCGTACGGCTGATCCGCAGCGGGACCCGACGCCACTGGTGGCGGCCCAGAGATGAGGCCCTGCTCAAGGCGGTCGGCAACGGCGACCGCTGGTCTAAGAACCCTCTGGCCGGTCCCCGCGCCGGCGACACCGGCGAGGGAACCCTGTACGGCCGCCGCCCCCATCGCTCCGGTCGGAAGCACGCCAAACCCATGAAGAAGGCGCAGCAGTAGGATCTCCGGGGCGGGCCGGAGGGATATTCCCCTGGAGAGAACCGCCGCCGGCACGCCACCCGCGGCGCCGCTGGCAGACGGAGTGGCGGTAAACGGCGGCAGGTCGCCGTTTCCGCCTGTGGCGCTTTCAGTTGTTCACACCCGCTCGCCGCAAACCCGCCCCCAGCTCCGGGGACTCCTCGGCGCGCACCAGGATTTGATCGTTGCGAATGTCCAGCCACGAGCGGCCCAGGTCGATCCGGCCGCTGGCGCTGTCGTACAGCCTGGCCAGACGCTGGAGTTTCTCGTTGGGCGTCAGTTCGGCGTGAAAGGTCATTCGCACCGGCTCGCCCCACTCGATCCGCGAGTTGTGCCGGGTGATCAGCGCCAGTTGCGGGGCGTTGGGGCGCTGGCGGTGGGCGAAGTTGCTCACGTCCACGCGCAGGATCGGCTCGGCAAACGCGTGGCCGCTCAGCAGTTTCACCAGGTCCAGCCCCGCCCCCAGGTCCTCCCCGCTCCAGCGCCGACCCTCGGCCGGCGGCGGCGCGGCCACGCCCTCGATGATCCGCAGATTCACGCGCCCCTCGGCGTCGAACATGACCCGCGGCAGGCGGCCGACGGGATATTTCTCCGGCAGTCGATACGCTTCCCCATCAACCAGGAAGTATTCCTGGGCGCTGTTGCGTCCGCGCTCAAATGAAGAAACCAGCGCCATCGGCACCCGGAACTCGCAGTCAATCTCGACGGTGTCTCCTGGCGCCTGACCAAAACCCCGCCGCACCTGCCGCACCTGCTTGACCCACGGGTTGGCCCGGAGCTTGCGATCAACCAGCTCCAGCAGCGAACGGTCCATTGCCGAGCGGACCTCATCGACATGCGCGCAGGCGAGGATCTGTTCGGCCAGCGCATCGCTCATCCAGTGCGGCCGCTGCTTGAGCACAACCCGCGCAGCGCCCGGCGGCGCGGCCGCTTTGCTTTCCACGTATTGGCGCAGCCGCGGCAGGCCCCAGGCGGCGGCGGCCGCCACAGCGCCCAGCAGCAGCACCTGGGCTGCCACGCGCGCCGCGGTGGCGGTGGTGCAGGCGACCAGCACAGCCTTGACGTTCCTCTTGCCCTTGGCCATTGGTTCAGATGCCCTCCTGCCAAAGCGCGCCGACACCGGCAGCGACACAGTGCTTTATCGGACGGCGCGGGGGGTGTTCTGAAGACAAAGCCTTGACGGCGCTGGTCGGGCGGCAATGCTATCCGGGAGATCGCGGCTGCTGCGGTTCTTCCGCGCACTGGGTCCGATAAAGCTCCTCATACTGCTGCACGAGGGGCAGTCGATCAGGACCCAGCACCAGTGGCGAGGGACCGAAGCCCGTCCGCTCGCGCGGCTCGCAGAACGTGGCCGCACGCGCCTCCCTGCGCCGCTGGCCGCGGTCCTGCGTCGTGTACTCCACTGTGAACAGATAGCGATGGCGCTCGCCGCGTGAGGCGTAGATCACATCCACAACGCGCAGATCGGCGGCCCCGGGAACGGCAAACTGCCCGGCCACGCGCCGGGCCAGGTCGAACAGATCGCTGCGGACGTATCGCATCTGCCACGATCGGGCCAGGCGTCGGAGGCGGCTGCGGCGGGCGGCGTCCACGACGGCCGCGATCGCCAGCGCCGTCGTGGTGGTGACGGCGGCGGCCAGAAACAGAGCCATTGGCGATAGGACCTTCACGGGCAAAGGCGGGCGTTATGGCCCGCGGCTGGTGGCCGCATCGCGAGAGAACGCGGCTTTCAGAATCCCCGGATGGTGCGGAGGCGGCTGCGGATTTCGTCCATGGGGTCGCCGGCCTCGCCGCTCCGCGGAGGAGGATCACCGGGGTTGCGCGGCTGCTCCTCGGGGGGGCGGCGGACCGCCGTCTCCGGCGTCGTCGGAGGCGCGGGGCCAGGTGGACCGGCCAGCGGAGTTGCCGGGCGCGTGGCAGGTGTGTCGCCACCCAACGGATAATTCAGCTCGTATCGCGGCTCCTGCGCCCCCAGCGAATCACGGATCCATCGCATCAGCATCACGAAACGCGGGTCGGTGGTGCTGCGGAAGAGGTTGTTCCAGCCGGCGACCTCGGGGTGATCAAACTCGGCGATGTCGCGAGGCAGGCCATACTCGGCCAGCAGCGACTGTTCGGGGTACGCCCGCTCGATCAGCCTGCGGCGGCGGTCGCCCACCGTGTGGGCGTAGTGCGTGAGGATGTAGAAGTTGGTGTATACGGCATCGTCGGTCGAAGCCGGATTGACCAGTTGGAAATTACCGCCCTGGGCCCCGCCGTGGCATTCGAGGCTGGCGCAACCGGTCAGCACCATCGGCAGAATCCGCATGCGGAACTCCGCCACCCGCGCCGGGTCCGAAAGGATTCGCACATCCTTGCGCATCTGATCGGTGCCCCGGGCGAGGATATCCCGCGCCCGCGCGAAGTCCGGCCGCGATGCGAATTCCCGCGGATCGGCGGCCACGTGCTCCACGAACCGCTTCTGCACGTCGCCCTCGAAGCGCACGCGGAGGCTGGTGTCGGCCGGGCCCATCTCGCCCTGGCGGATGAGGTTGATCTCGTCGGCCGTAAGCAGCCGCGGACCGCGGCTCGGCGCGGGAGGCATCGGGGGCGCCGCCTTGGCGGCAGTCGCGGGGGCCGTTGCCGGACCGGCCTGTTTGGCACGCTCGGCGGCCATGGCCCGGTCGATGAGCCGGCGCAGCAGCCCCGCCTCAGCGGAATTGGGGTTCAAATCCAGCGCGGTGTTCGCCTCGATGCGCGCCAGTTCGTAGGCTTTCAGGTCGTACAGCCACTGGGCCAGTTTGTAGTGGTCCTCGCTGGTGGCGTTCTTTGGCAGCGCTGCCAGGCGCTTCTGATACAGCTCCGGGATACTGTCAGCGTAGAGGATGGAGGCGACCTCCGTCCGCGACAGCGTCAGCGTGCCGCCCTTCGTGGCGATCCTCACGCCCTCGGGGCCAAGGTCCGTGATATCCCCCTCGATGTGGCGGCCGTCGCGCGTCGTTACGCTCCCCTGCCTCGCCGGCAGGGCTGACGCCGACACACAGACCACCAGAGCAATGAACAGGCGCTGCCACCTCATGCGGCCTCCCGGCCAGGGTAATCACCCGATGGTAAGCCGCCAGGCGGTTGCGGGCAAGAGCTCTCAACAGATGGGCCGCGCCACTATATAGTGGAGAAAGCGGAGGAACCTCCGCCCTTGCACACGAGGAAGCCATATGCCAGTTCTACCGATCCGCACCCGCACCTGTCTCATGGCGTCGATGCTCGCAGCGCTTGTGTTTGTCTCGCTGGCCAGTGCCGCGCCGACCATTGCCCCCGGATGGACGGCCGAGAACGAGCCACGGTTCAAGCCAGGCTCCACGGCCTGGCACGAGAACAACGTCACCCAGTCGCCCATCGTCTACCGCACGGTGGTGGAGCTGGACCGGGCGCCTCAGTACGTGGCGGGGCAGGCCCGCACGCCGTGGTACCTGTACGTGTACGTCGACGGCAAGCGGGTGCTGGAGCGCACGGCGGCCCGCAACCAGCAGATCACCGAACCGATCGACATCGACCTCACGCCCCATCTGGGCCAGGGCCGGCACGTGCTGGCCATCAGCGCCACCGACCACGGCTTCTCGCTCGACCTGGTCGTGCGCTTCGCGGACGGCACGGAGAAGCACATCGCCACGGACACGAGCTGGAAGGTCCAGAAGTTCCCGCCGCTGACGTTCCTGTGGCAGCAGCCGTGGATGAAGCCAGACGCCGAGGTGGCCGGCTGGTTCCCCGTGCGGCAGGCTGATGAGGCGGGGGTGAGCGTCAGCTCGGAGCAGGCCCGGCAGATCGCCACCAATCTGGGCAGCCGCCGCCGCGCCCAGGAGGTGAGCGACAACCGCTGGCGTCTTGATATTCTCGCAAGCAGGGGCATCGCCATCCGCGACTGGGAGGGACGCGGCTTCGGCGGGCCCGGACGCCTCGATCCATTCATCATCCAGGCCGCCCGGGACACCGCGGCTTTCGAGGCCGACCCGATCTACATGACCGAGGCCCTGGTCGCCTACGTGCTGGTGCGCGACGAGCTGGAGATGTTCACGCACCTGGCGCGCCACTACGCCGACCGCAACGCCAACGCCGCCACACATGCCACCGCCGCTCGGGCCATCGCCCAGTCGGCCGTGGACAGCGCCCGTGCGGCCATCGAAGGCAAGCGCTGGAGTTCGGCCCAGCAGACGCTGGAGGCCGCCCTGGCGCAGCTTGCCTCGGCGCGTCAGCAGCTCGAGGCCGCCACCGGCATGTATGTGAACGAGCTGAACTTCGCCATGGCCAATCGCGTGGCCTGGTTCGACGTGAACGATATCCTCGACAACAACCCGGCCGCCTGGGGGGTGCGCTTCAATCCGGTGGAGATCGACTGGCGGATGGACCTGGCCGGCAAGTGGCGCTTCCGGCTGGACGTCAAGAACAGCGGCCTGGAGGAGACGGTCCACACCTTCGGCTACAACATCGAGAACCAGTGGCCGCAGATCGACGTGCCCGGCGCCTGGGAGCCGCAGGGTTTTCAACAGAACAACCCCAACGCCGTGGCCCAGTCGCCGTTCCCCGGTGTGAACGTGCGCACGGACGGGCCTTACAACGGCTGGGCCTGGTATCGCAAGACGCTTCAGGTCCCCGCCGAATGGGCCGGCAACGACCTGGAGCTGGTCCTGGGCGTCATCGACGACTGGGACTGGGCGTACTTCAACGGGCACGAGGTCGGCTCGACCGGCAACGTACAGAACTGGTGGACGCGGCAGCGCGTGTATCGCATCCCCAAGGAGCATGTCTTCTTCGGACAGTACAATGTCATCGCAGTGCGCGTATACGACTGCGGCGCCGGCGGCGGCATCGTCTCCGGACCGGTCGAGCTGCGCTGCCCTGCTCTGCGCGAGGCTTATGAGAAGCGCCCGCAGCAGAAGTACACGCCGTCCACCGTGTTTTCCAGCCCCCTGGCTCCGTCGGCGCTGATCCGCACCGGCGAGAACGCCATCACCTTCTGGGGCTGGGACCAGCGGCGGGCGGCGGGACCCAACGCCCTGATCATGGTCCTCAATGGGCACGTCACCTCGCGGCCGATCAATGCCGAGGGCGTCGTTTACGACGCCGCCCGCGACGGGCGGCTCAGCGAAAACTGGCTGTGCCTCTGGACGGACATCGAGAAGTTCCCCGCTGACGATCTGCCCATCCAACTGGTGATGCAGACCCAGCCCACCCGCATCGAGGTCAAACGGGGAGCTGTCGGCACCGCGCAGGTGACGTTGACGTTCGATCGCCCGGGCGTGTGGATCCAGGCCCTTCGCCCCATCCGCAGCCCCACGGCGGCTTCGGAGGCCACGTCGGCGGCGGTTGTGGACCGGCTGCGCCTCTGGTCGCGCGCCGTGCTGGCCTATCCGGTTTCCTATGCCCAGGCGGCCGAACGCAACGCCGCCGACCGCTGGAAGCTGGATATCACCGACATGTTCAGCTACCAGATGCTCCAGGATTCCTGGGGCACCAGGCCGCTGAAGGTGGCGCTGCTTCCGCCACTGGCTTCCTTTGCCAGCAAAGTCAACTGGCCGGGACTGGCGATCCCCCAGTCCGTCAAGCCCATGGGCTATGACCTGGGCGAGTTCGGCCAGCTCATGGGCGTTGTGGACAGCGACACGATCAACTACACGATTCCCATCGACCGGATCCTGCGGCTGGGCGGAATGACGGATTTCTGTTTTGGCGCCGGCGACGTCGGCGGTCCGGGCAACATTGCCGAGATCGAGATCATCAAGGCCTATGGCGGCAACTCGTGGCGGCCGCAGTCCAACGACGGCGGGCAGCGCATCCGCCGCACGGTGCAGTGGGCCAACGAGCGCGGGCTGAACCTGATGATCAACTGCGACAATGCGTTCGGCGCCCAGCCGGGAATCGTCGAGCACTATCGCCAGCTCGCGCAATGGGCGATGGATCAGGACCTGCCGGCCGACGCCATCGCCTTCGACCTGATCAACGAGCCGGCGAACATGACGCCGGAGGTGTACAACCCGGTGATCAAAAAGATCACCGAGGCGATTCGCTCGGTGAACAAGCGGCACCTGATCTACGTGGAGACGCCTCACTCATTCGCATCCATCAGCCAGTTTATCAACCTGGAGGCCACGGGCGATCCGCTGACGGTCTACAGCTTCCACGACTACGACTTCCGGCTGCCGCCGCGATGGCCCGACGAACAGCGCGACGCGCGGAACATGCTGCGGCAGTGGATTCCGGCGTTCAAGTTCTCGATCCAGCACAACGCCCCCATCCATCTGGGCGAATTCGGCGCGTTCCATCAGGGACGCAATGACCCGTGGAACAACCGCTGCGCTATCACGCTCCTGATGGACATGTTCAGAATCTTCGACCAGTTCGGCTGGCACTTCCACTACTACAGCAACCGCGGCGAGTGGCGGACGCTGGCCGACGGCAGCCTTACCGGCAACCTGGTCCATGAGGCCATGAAGCGATATTTCGATCGGGGAACGTTCAACTATCTGTTGAAGGACCAGATCACCGGCGTGACCCGGCCGCGCTGAGTGGAGGCGATACGGCGAGGATGGATCGTCCCCGCAAGCTCGCGGGGGCGCGGCGCCGGCCGCGCCCCCGGGAACTTGCCGCCAGCCATGCTCAGCCGGCGCGTATCTGCACCCGTCGCGGCCCCTTGCCCGGTATCCTGGGAATCGTGATGGTCAGGGTGCCCTTCTCGTAGCGGGCCTCCACCTTCTCCGTGTCCACGTAGGAGGGCAGGGTGATGCTCCGCACGAACTGTCCGCAGACCCGTTCCTGCCGCCGAAGACCCTGCTTCTGCTCCTTCCACTCATCCTGGCGCGAGCCGCGAACCGTCAGCACGTTGCCGGAGACCTCCACCTCCAGGTGCTTCTCGTCAAGCCCCGGAGCATCAACCCGCAAGGTCACGGCGTGCTCGTCCTCGGCCATGTCAATGGCTGGCCAGTTCCAGCGCGACAGCTCCGCCAGTCTCGAGGGCAGGTTCATCAGCCCGGACCAGGGATCGCGCTCGAAGTCGAGCCACGGGCGACGGAAACGCTCCAGCGCTTCCTCCAGGGGATCGAGGAACTCTCTGAACAGGCCACGGTCCGTGGACCGATGGCGTACCAGACTGCCTCCATTCCCGTGCTCCTGCTTTCGCCATCTCTTCAGCAGGTTCATGGTTGATCTCCTTTCCACATTGGCGGCCACGGGATTGACAGCCCCCGCGATGCTTCGATCAGCGAGGCGCCGCGCGGGGCTGTCGATCCGCAAGCTCGCAGACCCGCAGGGGGCCGTCATCCGGCCTTGATCTGCACCTTGCGCGTCCGGGCCGATTCGGCCTTGGGCACATGCAGCTCCAGGACGCCGTTGGCGAACTGAGCCTTGATGCCGTCAGCGTTGATCGCCGTGTTCAGAGTGAACTGGCGATAGAAGGGACCCACGCCGTACTCCTGCCAGAAGTAGCGATGGTCCTGTGGCTGACGCGGCTGCACATTGCCCTGGATGGTCAGCACGTTGTTCTCGTAGGTGATGTCCACGTCGCCGGACTTCACACCGGGCAGATCGGCCTGAAACACAAACTCATCGTCCGTCTCGATGATGTCCACGAGCGGTGTGTAGAAGGTCGACTGCTCCAGCCGCTCGGGCACATTGGATCTGTTCTCTCTCTTTTGGATGGCCGTATTGTTCATGACAACCTCCTTTCAGCACTCACCAGCTCCACTTGTCGCGGCCGCGGCGGCGACCGCGACCGCGATCGACGCACATCCGTCGACGCAGCGGAGCGGCCGGGGGCCCCTCCGCCGCGCCGCCTGGTTCACGAAGTCAGCAGTTTGACCTTCCGAGGCCTGCAGGACTGCGCCTTGGGCAGCTTCACGGTGAGCACGCCGTCGACCAGCCTCGCCTCCACGTGGTCGGGATCGATCTCCCACGGAAGAGTGAAAGTGCGGGAGAATCGCCCGGTGGCGCGCTCGCGCCGGTGATAGGAGGCATTGGGCTGATCGGCAATCCGGCGCTCGCCATTGATGGTCAGCTCATTGCCCGTTACCAGCACTTCGATGTCATCCATGCTGAGACCGGGCAGCTCCGCCTCCACGTAGGCGTTCTCACCGTCGTCCCAGAGATTGATGGCCGGATAGCCCGCAGCATAGGATCGCATGGCCGGACTATCCTCAAAGAAGCTCTCAATCAGACGATTCATCTCGTCGTGCAATCTCATCAACGGTGCAAACTCGTTCATCATCCGCGCAAGCATGTGCAACCTCCTTTCGTCCACTGCCTGGGTGCTCTGGCTGTGTGCTCCGCGACAGCAACCCCCGCCCCAGCCCACCGCAGGCGCGCTCTGCGGCGGGCTGGGGCGCTGCCGCATGCCGGCCGGCGTTGAACTGTCCGGGGAATTGCGGTCGTGCGATGTAAGGGTTGCCCGGCCCGTCACCGCTTGCGGGACGAAGGCCAACTTATGCTGTGAACCACGACGCTCCCCAGACAACCGCCGGGATTGCCGTCCCTGACGCGCCAGGCATCACCGCGTCAGGCCACATGGCACTACCACTTGGGGTATATCAAAGCTCGTGCCAGATGCCCTGGACATCCCCGCCGCCGAACGCAAGTCTTGGGACTAAAGCAATTTGCAGCATCGCATCGGTCCTCCCGCTGGCGTCTGTGACTGTCAAACTGGCAGATCGCGGCTATGATACTCCCGTGCGCATAGGGCCCATTCAGCTCGCCATCCCCTTCTGCCAGGCCGGCCTGGCCGGGTACAGCGACCGCGCCATGCGGGTGGTGGCGCGGCGGCGCGGATGTCCGTATGCCGTTACCGAGGCCCTGCTGGACACGATCCTGCTCGGCGGGGGCATGGGGCTGAAGCGCAGCATCGACATCAACGACGAGGACCATCCCGTGGCCGGACAGCTCATCGGCTCCGAGCCGCACCAGATGGCGGCCGCGGCGCGGATCCTTCACGCGGCCGGCTACGACGTGATCGACCTGAACTTCGCCTGCCCCGTCAAGAAGATAAAGAACAAGGCGCGCGGGGGACACATGCTGCTGGATGCGCTGCGCGCCGTCGAGGTGCTCAAGGCCGTGCGCGACGCCCTGCCGCCGGCCGCCGTCACCACGGTGAGCCTGCGCCGCGGCTTCGATGATTCGCCCGAGTCGGTCGATCGATTCGAGCGCATCGTCCAGTGCGCCTGGGAATACGGCTACGCCGCCGTGCGCGTACACGCCCGGACGGTACAACAGAAGTACTCAGGGAGCAGCCACTGGCCGTTCCTGGCCGAGCTCAACCGCCGGCACCCGCAGCGGACGATCCTGGGATCGGGCGACGTGTTCACGGCCGAGGATGCGGTGCGAATGAAGATCGAGACGGGCGTGGACATCGTGTGGATCGCGCGCGGCGCGATCGGCAATCCGTGGATATTTCGACAGGCGGAGAGGTTGATGGAGCTTTCAGGTTTGGGGGTTCAGGGTTCAGTGAATGAGGAAGCCCGAGGCCCGAAGCCCGAATCAATGACGAATGACGAAGTCCGAATGGCCAAGGGGCAGACTTCGTGCCTCCCTCCCGGCCTTCGTGCCTCCGTGCCTTCGTACCTCCCTCCCGCCAACCCGCAACCCGCAACTCACACCCCCTCCGCAATCGAAAATCGAAAATCGAAAATCGAAAATCCCGCTGACTCAGCACTCAGCACTCAGGACTCAGCACTTGCTCTGGCGCCCCCTTCCATCCACGAGCAGCGCGAGGCGCTGCGCGAGCACTTTGCCATGGCCATGGAGATACACGGCGAGCAGTTGGCCGGCCGGCGCATGCGCAAGATGGGGATCAAGTACGCGCGTTTCCATCCGGCGGCCCGTCAGGTCAAGGAGGCGTTCATCGCGGTGACGAGCCTGCGGCAGTGGCAGGATGTGCTGGAGCGGTACTACTCGGCCGATGGACCGGGCGTGTGGCCGGACCCGCGGGCGGCGGATGAGGTCAATGGCGAGGAAGGGGTGCGAAACCCGAATGGCGAAGCCCGAAATCCGAATGAATGAAGATATGAAAGCGCGGCTCCTGGCCATCAGGTGAGCTGATGGTGTCGGCATGACATGTGCTGGTTCGCGAGCAGGAGTATCGCGATCCGGCGGGTTTGCATCGGGTCAGGCAGGCGTAAGCCAGGGGTGGCAGGTTGTGGGGGCCTGGCGAAGCGGAGTCGGGCTCTGCTGGGAAGCAACCCGACAAGGAATAGCCAGGCCGACGGCACGCCGAAATCGCGTGGGCCCGCGGCCCTGTGCGTGAATGTTGGCTTGCTTGGGCGAAAGCGGTTTGAGGCGAGAAAGATATGGTGGCCAGTTGACCGACGGACTTTGGGACAACTGCCTCTGCACTCCGCACCCTCTCAGTGCCGGTTGTGCCCATGCATGGTTCTGCTGGACCCGCCCGCGCATCCGCTACAGCTTCACATTGCTGGGGGCGCCGGCCGTCCGGCCGCCGCATTGCCCGATTTCCATGTTGCCTCGCCGCGGTTTGAATCGTACATCACATCCGTCAGGCAGAACGCAGCTCCGCTGGTCGTCCGCGTGGATGATGGCGGAGCGCCTGACGCGACGCTCCCCTTTCCATTTTCTGGCGATGCCAGCCGCGGCCCAACCGCGGCTGGCATTTTTCTCATCCGCGCCCGCGGCCTGACATCGCCGCCCCACCGCGATACATTCCACCTCATGCGCGTCCACGCGCCCGCGAAAATCAATCTCTTCCTGCGCGTCGGCCGACGCCGCGCCGACGGCTTTCACCCCCTCGTCTCATGGATGTGCACCGTCGCTCTGCGCGACACGATCGACTTGCGCCCGGCGCCACCCGGGCGGATCATCCTCCGCTGCGACCGCCCGGACGTGCCCGTTGACGCCGGCAACCTGATCGTCCGCGCCGCCGAAGAACTGTGGGCGGCCGGCGGCGGACCCAACCGCCCCCGGCCGGGCGTCCGCATCGAGCTGACCAAGCGCATCGCCATGGGGGCGGGCCTGGGCGGCGGCAGCTCCGATGCGGCGGCCACGCTGATCGCCCTCAATCGACTGTGGGACCTTGGCTTTTCCAGTGAGCGGCTGGCCGCGATCGGCGCCCATTTGGGCAGCGACGTGCCCTTCTTCTTTCACGCCCCAAGCGCTCTGGTGCGCGGGCGCGGCGAGATCGTCCAGGCGACACCGCGACCGCGCGCGCGCGCCGTGCTGCTGATTCTGCCGCAGGCGCCTCTGGCGACGGCGGAGGTATATGCGCAGTTCGACGCCATGGGGCTGGGCAGCGAGCTTGATGAGCACAGCGAGCCAAACGCAAAGCAATGGGCCGCGCTGAACGCCCGCGACCTGATGGAGGTTCTGTTCAACGACCTGGAGCCGGCGGCATTCGCGCTGGCACCGCGGCTGGGGGAACTCCACTGCGAGTTGGAGCGCGCACTCGGCCGCCCGCTGCGCATGAGCGGCAGCGGCAGCAGCCTCTTCAGCCTCTACGACGATCTGGACGAGGCTCAGGCCGCCGCCGCCCGCGCGCACCCGGCGGATGTGGCCGTCCTGGCGAGCGGGCTGTGCCAGCCGGGCCCGAGCTGGGCATAGTGCCATCGGCGAGCAATGAACGATACCCGGAGGCCGGCCGCGAGTCTCGCCCATCTCCCCCTGCTCAGTCCGCCGGTGGTCTGGTGTCGCCGGACCGCGGACCCGCCACGTCGAAACGTTGACACGTTGGACGCGTTGCGCTTGACAGGCGCCGGGTCGTCTTCTATGTTTCGCAACTTCCGTGCGCCGGTGTGGGTGGTGCGCGCCTGTGGCGCCAGCCATTCCGCGTCGGCGACCGAGGTCGTCAACAACCGGGCCCTTGAAAGGAGCGTTGTCATGGCCGCCCTTAAGGTTGGGATCAATGGTTTCGGCCGCATTGGCCGGATGGTCTTTCAGGCCCTGTGCGATCAGGGTCTGCTGGGCAAGGAGATCGATGTGGTCGCGGTTGTCGACATCTTCACCGATGCCGACTACTTCGCCTATCAGCTCAGGTACGACTCCGTGCACGGCAAGTTCAAGCACACGGTCGAGACCGCCAAGAGCAACCCGGCCAGCGAAGAGGCCGACACCCTGGTGGTCAACGGCCATCGCATCAAATGCCTGATGGCGACCAAAGACCCGAGCCAGTTGCCCTGGAAACAGCTCGGCGTGGACTACGTCATCGAGTCGACCGGGCTGTTCACCGACAGCGAGAAAGCCAAGGGCCATCTGGCCGCCGGCGCCAAAAAGGTCATCCTCACCGCGCCGGGCAAGGGCGAAGTCAAGACCCTGGTCATGGGCGTGAACGAGAACGAGTACGATCCGGCCAAACACCAGATCGTCTCCAACGCCTCATGCACCACCAACTGCCTGGCGCCGCTGGTGCACGTCATCCTCAAGGAAGGCATCGGCCTGGAGACGGGGCTGATGACCACCATTCACAGCTACACGGCGACGCAGAAGACGGTGGACGGACCCAGCAAGAAAGACTGGCGCGGCGGGCGGGCGGCCGCCGTCAATATCATCCCCAGCACGACCGGCGCCGCCAGGGCTGTGGGTGAGTGCCTGCCGGCCGTCAAGGGCAAGCTCACGGGCATGGCGTTCCGCGTGCCAACGATCAACGTCTCGGTGGTGGACCTGACGTTCCGTTCCGCCCGCGACAGCAGCATCGAGGAGATCGACGCGGCGCTGCGGAAGGCGTCGCAGACGTATCTGAAGGGCTATCTGGGTGTGACGGATGAGGAGCTGGTCTCCACCGACTTCATCCACGACCCGCGCAGCTCGGTGTACGACGCCCTGGCCACGCTTCAGAACAACCTCAAGGGCGAGAAACGTTTCTTCAAGGTGGTCAGTTGGTACGACAACGAGTGGGGCTACAGCATGCGCGTGGTGGACCTTCTGCGGTTCATGGCCCGCAAGGACGGCACGATCAAGTAGCAGCGATCGACATGGCGGAACACAGCGAGGCCGCGCCGCATCCCACCGGCGCGGCCCCTTCGTTATGCCGACGTGACAGGCGGCAGTCGGTGCTGACAGCACCGCGGCACAGACAGCCGGCCCAACCCCGCAACACCAGCCGGCCGTTCAGGCGATGATGGCGGACTCCAGCGACCTGGGCAGGCTCGTGAGCAGCTCGCAGCCGCTGTGCGTGATCAGCACGTCGTCTTCGATCCGCACGCCCCCCTCGCCCGGCAGGTAGATGCCCGGTTCCACCGTGACCACCATGCCCGGACGAAGCTCCTCGTCCTGGCCCTTCTTGCGCAGCGCCGGCAGCTCGTGGATTTCCAGACCAATGCCGTGGCCCAGGCCATGGCCGAATCTCTTGCCGAACCCTGCCTTCTCGATCAGCCCGCGGGCGATGCGGTCTACCTGCATGGTGGTGACGCCCGGGCGCAGGAACTCAATCGCCGCCTGCTGGGCTTCGAGCACGATCTTGTAGATCGTCCGCAGCCGCTCGCTCACGCACCCCATCAGCAGCGTGCGCGTCAGATCCGAACAGTAGCCGCGGTGCAGCGCCCCCCAGTCGATCAGCAGCGGCTGGTTGCGTCGGATCAGCGCCTCCGACGGACGGTAATGCGGCAGCGAACTGGCCGCGCCGCTGGCCACGATCGGCGGAAAGCTGGCGTCCTGCGCCCCGCGCGACCGCAGTTCCAGTATCATCAGCCCCGCCACGTGGTTCTCGGTCAAGCCCGCCTGAATCTGCGCCCGCACGGCCTTGAATGCCTCCTCGGCCAGCGCCGCCGATTCGCGGATCAGGTGGATTTCGTGGTCGTCCTTGACCTTGCGGAGATTGACGACGACGTTCTCCACCGGCTTGAGGGCAACGCTCTTGAGCTTCTTTTCACGCAGGGCCGCCTTCAGAGCGCGCACCTGTCCGACGGTCATGTGGTTGGCGTCGAAGCCGATGCGGCGGGCGCCCGACTTGCCGATGGCGATGGCCAGGGCGTCGGACATCTTGTCCTCCCGAAGCACTCGGCGCATCCAGCCGGCCTCCAGCGCCGCCTGTTCCTCGTAGCGGAAGTCGGTAATGAGAAAAAAGGCGCGCGGGCAGAACAGGCCGATGGAATCGTCGCCGGTGAAGTCGCTCAGGTACGCCAGATCCGGCTTGTGCGTCACCAGCAGCGCATCCAGCTCCAGCGAGTCCAGGGAAGCCATAACCGCCTGGTGGCGGGCCTTGAGATACGCTTTGGGCCTGGAGGGCGCTGGCTTGGTCATGGTCATGATAGCACCCCCCACGAAACGGCGCGAAGCATAAGAGCCGACGCCCAGGCTGTCAACGCGATCCGGCTGCTCCGTCAGTGGTCAGTTGCGTCAGTTGCCCGTAATCTGTCGTTGCGTCGCCGGTACGGACATTGCCTCTTCATTCCACGCCCACCCACGTCCCACCGCCTCCCACCCAGATTTCCTTCTTCCAGATGGCCGCCTCCGCCTTCAGCGCATCGATCAGGAAGCGGCAGGCGGCGAACGCATCTGCGCGGTGGGGGGTGCTCACGGCGATCAGCACGCTCGGCCGCGCCAGCTCCACGCGACCGATCCGGTGCAGAATCGCCAGCCGCACGACGGGCCAACGCGCGCGGGCCCGCCGCGCCAAGTCCGCAAACTGCCGCCGCGCCATTTCCACGTAGGCTTCGTACTCCAGCGCTGCCAGCGGCTGACCGTCCGCGTTGGACTCGCTGCGCGACGTACCCAGAAAAACGTCGATCCCGCCGGCCGCGGGGTCGGACACGAACTGGATGGCGGCGGCCACCGGCAGCGGGTCGGCGCAGATCGCCAGCCAGTCGCCCGCGCTCCAGTCGGGACAGCCGCACGCCGGCGTCTCGCCCCCTGCCGGCAGGCTCTTGCGGAAATACAGCAGATCGTCGGCCGGCGCATACCCCATGCGCAGGTGCGCGGCCAGACTCGCCAGGTTGTCGCGGTCGCAGTCGGAGGCGATCTGGCGACAGCCGTGCTCGGCCGCCCAGTTTTCGGCCGCGCGCACCAGAGCGCGCGCCACGCCTTTCCGCCGTTGATCGGCATCCACGAACAGCGAGTCCACATACCCCGCAGGCGAACCGCGGCAGCAATCCACAACCGGCCGCAGGCTCACCTCGACGAAGCCGCCAAGCCGGCCATCCTTTCGCTCGGCGACGAAAACGGCCGAGCGCAGCCCCGCGATGGTCGAGTTGTTCCAGTAGTCGGCCATTTCTGCCGCGAGCTGCTGCTCGGTCCAGTCAACGAACAGCAGCTTACGCATGCGCAGCCACTCGGGCTGGTCGGCAGGGCGCACGGGCCGGATCGTCATCTCAGCCTCCGCTCACCGGGGGGATCAGGGCCAGCTCATCGCCGTCGTTCAGCGCTGTCGAGGCCGTCGCATACTCGCGGTTGACGGCGAACGCCGTGCCCCGCGGCGGGCGGGCCAGCGCCTCGTGCCGCGCCGCCAGGACGTCGCACGCCTGGGCCACGGTGGCGCCATCGGGCAGCTCCAGCACCAGCTCGGCCGCGCCGAAGCGCTCGCGCAGCATCGCGAACAGACGAACGGTGATCCTCATCTCAGTTTCACCGTCCATTCCACGCCGTTGCCGACGGGCACTTCGACGCTCGAGGCATCCTGGCGCCCGCGGACGTACGCAATGTAATCCGCCAGCTCGGCGCGGTGTGTGGTGGCATTGTCGGTGAGGATGGAGCCGCCCGGTCGCAGTTTCGGCCACAGCAGATCGAAATACGCCCGGCACGACGGCTTGTCGGCGTCGATAAAGGCCACGTCCACGGGTCCGTCGATGTCGGGCAGGATCTTCCGCGCATCGCCCAGATGGCCGGTCACGATATCTGTGACGGCGGCCTGGGCGAAGGTCTTCCTCGAGGCCTCGAACTTGGCGGGGTTGATGTCGATGGTGTGGAGCCGGCCGCCGGTTTTCCGCAGCGCAGCCGCCCAGAAAAGCCCCGAGAAGCCGTAGCTGGTGCCGATCTCCACGATGAGCCGGGCGCCGTTACTGAGGGCGATATGATACAGCAGGTCGCCCTCGATGCGGGGAATCTGCATGTGATCCGGTCGCGACTTGCGGAGTTCGTTGACTTCCTCGATGACGCTGAGAATGTGCGGGTCGATGGCGTTCATATCGGTCGTTGTTGCCGGACGTTTGCGCGGCGATGGGTCACCGCTGCAAAGAGGCACCATGGGTGCGGTCGCACCCGGCAAACCAATGGGACAGATTGTAGCCACGGGGCAAGGGCTTCGGCCACGCCGATTGCCGAGCCGCTTCGTCCGAGCTTTACGAACCCGACCCGCGCGGACTTCGCCACTCCGCGCGGGTTTTGGTTTTCCCGCATGCCCCTCAGCCAGGAGGCCTCGGCCAGCTTCCATCCCTTCGCTGTTGGCAGCCCCCATGGCTGGCCGATAATGTGTGCGTACAGTCAGAACGATGATGGTGCGATGCGCCTGATTATCAATCACGACAAGATCACCGCGGCTGATGAGCCCACGGCGGCACCTCCGACGGACGTCCCCGTTGAGGAAACCGCCGCCGGCTCCGAGCACTCTGACGGGGCCGTCACCGATGCGCTGGACGACGCCCAGGAGGCTGCCGAGGCCGGCAACGGCAGCGGACCGGACAACGTCGACCCTGGTGTCCTGGAGGCGCTGCTGTTTTCCACCCACCATCCGCTGACGGCCGCGCGGCTGGCGGAACTCATGGAACTGTCCAGCACACGGGGCATCCGCCGGGCGATCCGGGACCTTAACCGCCAGTACGAACAGCACGGCCGCTCGTTCCGCATCGAGCAGGTGGCCGGGGGGTATCAGATGCTCACGTTGCCGGAGTACGGGGAGTACCTGGGCAGGCTGTTGAAGCGCGAGGTGGACACGAAACTGACCAAGGCGGCCCTGGAGACGCTGGCGATCATAGCCTACAAGCAGCCGATCCTGCGGGTGGAGATCGAGTCCATCCGCGGCGTGGCCTGCGGTGAGACCATCCGCAGCCTGATGGAAAAACACCTGGTCCGCATCGCGGGCCGCGCCGAGGAGCCGGGCCGACCGATTCTTTATGGGACGACCCGGCGGTTCCTGGAAGTCTTTGGGCTCAACAGCCTCAAGGACCTCCCCCAGTCGGAGGAGCTTGCCAGGCCGAAGGAAGGGTGATCGATCAGAAGTACTGAAAGAACGTCCGCTTGCCGTGCGGCCCGTCGGCCGATAACTTCAGGCACGATGCGCGCAGCACACACTCTGTCGAAGACCGTGGCAATGCTGGGCGTACTGGCCGTCCTGATGGTGAGCGGCTGCGCCGGCAGGCCGAAGCCGGCGACGTCCAGCGCCGCCTCGGCCGATTCCGCGGGAGTGCAAGGCGCGCGGCGTGAGAGCCGGCCGCAGGTCCCGCCCACAGGGAACCCGGCGCCGGCGCCTGCGACCGCCGCCGACGGGACTTCCGCGGCACGGAATGGCGCGCCGGCCTGGCCTCAGCCGCGGCAGCCCACCATTTCCAGCGGGCAGTACCTGCTGCTGGGCGCGGTCGTGGCCGAGGCCAACGGTCAGCCGATCTATGCCGAGAAGGTTCTGGCGCGGCTGGACCCGCTGCTGTCGGCGCGGGCCAAAGAGCTGAGCGCCGAGGAGTTCCGCAAGATAGCAGCGAGGGAGATCGCTCAGCAGGTAAGGCTGGAGATCTTCAGCGAGCTGGAGTTCGCCGCCGCCCAGCGGCATACCAGCCCGGAGGATGTGCGACTGGCCCGCACGCTCACGGCCCTGTGGCGCGACATGGAAATACGCAAGGCGGGCGGCTCGGAGGCCGTGGCCCGCCGCCGTTCGCTCGACGAGACCAGAATCGACTTTGACGAGCGCGTCGAGGACAAGTACCGGGAATACCTCATCCGCATCTACATCGAACGGCAAATCCAGCCGCGCGTGCAGATTTCCGCCGACTACATGCGTCGCTATTACGAGCAGAACGCCGCCAGCGAGTTCACCCGGCGCGACTCGGCCCTCTTTCGGGTGATCCAGGTCAACTACAGCGGAAGCGACGGGCTGGAGCGTGCCCAGGCGCGCATCGCCAGCATCATCGAGCGCGTCGGGCGCGGCGAGGATTTTGCCGAGCTGGCCGCTTCCGCCTTCAACGACAACCGCACCTGGCGGGCCAATCGCGGCTACGTGCTCATGCAGCCCGTGACCGACGCCGAGGGCAATCGTCTCGAGGACGAGCGCGGCCAGCCGCTCAGCGAGCCCGCCTGGGTGGAGAAAGGCACGCTCAACGAGGTGGAGTTGGAACGCGCCGTGTTCGAGACCGAGAAGGGCCAGCTCACCCGTGTGGTTCAGACGCCCGGACGCCTCTTCATCGCCCGAGTCGAGGACCGCCAAATCGGCGCGGTCCGGCCGTTTGAGGACCTTGCGGTGCAGCGCTTCATCTATCAGAAACTGCGCGCCGAGCAGTTCCAGAATCTGCGCAATCGGCGCGTCGAGCGCCTGCTGGCCTCGGCCGTCGTCCGCCAGAGCGATCGCATGCTCGAGCCGGCCATTCAGATGGCCATGCAGCGCTACGCCCTCTGGAACGAGGCGCGGTAGGGCCCTCAGGCCATGAGCTGGCGGAGGCGCGCCGTGTCGGGCGCGTGGATGATGCCCTTCTCGGTGATGATGGCGCTGACCAGTTCGGCGGGCGTCACGTCGAACGCGGGGTTGTACACATCCACCCCATCGGGCGCCGTGCGCCGTCCGAAACCCGCCGTGACCTCGGCCGGATCGCGCTGCTCGATGGGAATCTCCGCGCCGCTGGGGATGCTCAGATCGATGCTGCTCGTGGGAGCGGCCACGTAGAACGGTACTGCGAAGTGCTTCGCGAGAATCGCCACGCCCAGCGTGCCGATCTTGTTGGCAACGTCGCCGTTGGCGGCCACGCGGTCGGCGCCGACGATCACGACGTCGATGCGTCCCTGGCTCATGACCATCGCCGCCATGTTGTCGCAGATCACGGTCACGGGCACACCCGCGGCCATCAGTTCGGCGGCTGTGATCCGGCTCCCTTGCAGCAGCGGGCGGGTCTCGTCCGACCAGACGTGAAACGCGATGCCGCGCTCATGACCCAGGTAGATCGGAGCCAGGGCGGTGCCGTAGGCGACGGCGGCCAGCGCGCCGGCGTTGCAGTGGGTAAGGACGTGGATGGGCCGGCGCTGCGTGGCTGGCGATGCGCCGGCTGAGGCTCCCGCGGACCTTGCCAGCAGCAGCGGCAGGGCATTCTCGCCAATGGCGCGGCAGACGCGGGCATCCTCTTCGAGCATCAGCAGGCACTCGGCCAGAATCCGCTGCCTGACGATGTCGATGATCTCCTGCTCGTTGTCGGTGGGGGCACAGCGTCCGGCGTCGCGGGCGACCCGGCGCAGGCGGTCCAGCGCCCAGAAGAGGTTGACGGCCGTGGGGCGGCTGGTGGCCAGGTAGTCGGCCACTTCATTGAGGCGCGTGTAGAAGCTGAGCAGGTCGCGTGCGCGGTGTCCGCGAATGCCCAGATAGACGCCGAAGGCGGCGGCCACGCCGATGGCCGGCGCCCCGCGCACGACGAGTCGTCGGATGGCATCCCACATCTGGCGTTCGTTGGCGACCTGAACGTAAACCGTTTCCGTGGGCAGGCGAGTCTGGTCGAGCAGGCGCACGGCGTCGTTGGTCCACGCGATGGTCTGAAGCATCGCCGCTATTCTGCCGGAGTGGGGCGGAGTTGTCACCAGGGAACTGCCCCGGAAAGCCCGCCGGCTGGTCGTAGCACGGGCGTCCTCGCCCAATGCCATCAACTTAGCGTGCCGGGTCATATGATACCTTGGTGGCGTGGACGACTCAGTTGGTCCCTCGGTCCGTTGAGTTGCGG
>Ga0308417_1000183_pt1 | contig 47688 bp, 32 predicted proteins | sample HotsprSampleOS65_FD_203528 | JGI IMG/M metagenome (GOLD analysis project Ga0308417, IMG submission 203528) | Hot spring phototrophic mat microbial communities from Octopus Spring, Yellowstone National Park, Wyoming, United States - 20090730_OS65 ...
GCCAACCAGCCGGGCAAGCTCAGCGGGGTGATCGTCGGGGTGGAGAGGCAGAAGCAGGCCAAGGGGAACACGACGCTGGAGGTGGAGGTGCTGAACCTGTGGTGTGCCGAGGGGCTGCGGAGCGTGGCGGTCCCCGAGGTGCAGCAGTTGAAGTTCGTCAACCCGGTGATCGAGAACGAGTTCCGGCGGGCCTTGGAGGTGCTGGCCCTGAGCCACGACTCGCAGAAGAAGGCGGTCAGCCTGCAGTTCGCCGGGGAGGGCAAGCGGAAGGTGCAGGTCGGGTATGTGATCGAGGCCCCGGTCTGGAAGACGAGCTACCGGCTGGTGCTGTCGGACAAGGAGAGGCCGTACCTGCAGGGCTGGGCGATGGTGGAGAACCCGACCGACGAGGACTGGTCGGGGGTGAAGATGGCGTTGGTGAGCGGCCGTCCGATCAGTTTCAGGATGGACCTGTACAACCCGCTGTTCGTGGACCGTCCGGTGGTCGAGCCGGAGCTGTTCGCCTCGCTGCGGCCGGTCACCTACCGCGGCGGTTTCGAGAAGGTCGCGGACCAGATCGCGGCCGGTATGTCCCCGCCGGGCGAAGCGCAGTCTGCCCCCGATTCGGTTGCCATGGGCGCGCCTGCGGCCCCCGGTGCGGCGTTCGGGGCGCGGGGCGGTGTGGCCTCCCGCCAGGCGAACCAGGCCGACCGGGCTGAAAGGATGCGGCTGGCCCCGACCCAGGACAAGGCCGCTGCCGAGGCCCGCAAGAACTACGCCGCCGATGTGGGCCGGGAACTCGGCAACCGCCTGGCCACGGGTGCGGTGGGGAACGCGGCGACGGCCGGGGCGATGGGCGACTTCTTCCAGTACGTCATCGACCACCCGGTGACCCTGGGCCGCCAGAAGAGCGCCATGCTGCCGATCGTCGGCAAGGAGGTCGAGGGCCAGCGGGTGTCGATCTACAACCCGGCGGTGCAGAAGACGCACCCGCTTTTGGGCCTGCGGTTCAAGAACACCAGCGGGGCGCACCTCAACCAGGGCCCGATCACGGTCTTCGAGGGGAGCGTCTACGCCGGCGACACGCGGGTGCTGGACGTGCAGCCGAACGAGGAGCGTCTGGTCAGCTACGCCATCGACCTGGGCACGGAGGTGGACCCGCAGACCGGGCCGGGCACGCAGCGGATCACCAGCGTCAAGGCGGTGCGGGGGGTGGTGACGACCCGGACGCTGCTGACCGAGGAGAAGCGGTACCGGATCGTCAACCGCAGCCAGACCGACCGGACGCTGCTGATCGAGCACCCGAACCGGACGAGCCAGCAGTTCAAGGTGGTGGACACCGAGAAGCCGGTGGAGGAGACGGCGGAGGTGTACCGCTTCCAGACGCCGGTGAAGGCGGGGGAGACGAAGACGTTCACGGTGAGGGAGCAGAAGGAGTTGGCCACCAGCGTGACGCTGACGAACAACGCCGACGACACGATCCGTTACTTCATCAACCTGGCGGAGGCGAGCCCGGCGTTGAAGGAGCAGCTGAAGCGTGCGTTGCAGGTGAAGGGGGAGTGGGACGTGGTGCGTCGGGAGCTGGCCCAGGTTCAGGCGGAGCTGCAGCGTTTGAACGCGGACCAGGAGCGGATCCGCAAGAACCTGCGGGAGACGCCGCGGGAGGCGGAGGTGTACCAGACGTACCTGAGGAAGCTGTCGGACCAGGAGAAGGAGATCGACGGCCTGACGGAGCGTCAGAAGAGGCTGATGGACGAGGAGTTCAAGGCCCGGAAGCGGTACGACGACTTCCTGGCGAACATCTCGGACTGAGGGGGGTCGTGGGTCGGGTTGGCGGCGAGCGGCGCGGCGTCAGCCCGCCGTGAGCCGCGGGGCACGGCGGCCTGACGGCCGCCGCTCGTCTTGTTGCAGCAGGCGGCGGGCTGACGGCCGCCGCTCGTCGGGCCGCTCGTCTTGTTACGGCGGACGGCGGGCTGACGGCCGCCGCTCGTATCGGCCGCTCGTATCAGCCGCTCGTCGGCAGCGATTCGCCGCCCACGTAGACCTGCATCACGTTCAACTCCCCGTCCAGCACCACCACATCGGCCCGCTTGCCCAACTCCAAGCTGCCGATCTCCGTATCAAGCCCAAGAATCCGCGCCGGGGTCAGGCTCGCCATACGGACCGCCTCCGGGAGGGGTACGCCCGCCAGCCGGTGCATCGTCCGTACCGCGACATCCATCCCCATCACTCCCGACGCCAGGGCGGTGCCGTCGAGGGTCACGCCGACGCCGTCGAGCTTGCGCACCCGCTGGCCGCTGCCCTCGGCCCCGAACCAGTACTCGCCGTCCGGCCGGTCCACGGCCCGCATCGCGTCGGTGACCAGGGCCAGGCGGTCCGGTCCCTTGAGCTTATAAGCCAGTCGGAGGAGTTCGGGGGTGAGGTGGCGGCCGTCGGCGATCACCTCCGTGGTGAGTTCGTCGAAGAAGAGGGTCGCCTCCGTCAGGCCGGCCCGCATCGGGTAGGCCTGCGATTGCCGTAGTCGGGCCCGGTCGGACATGGCACAGAACAAGTGGTCGACGTGCCGCACGCCCCAGGCCACGGCCGCTTCCACCTGCGGGAAGGTGGCGAAGCTGTGCCCGGCGTTGAACCGCACGCCGCGGGCCGTGTACGTCCGCACCAGCCACTCGGCGTTGTCGATCTCGGGGGCGATGGTGATGCTCAGGGGCATGCGGCCGGCGAGCCCTGCGAACGCCTCGGCGTTCTGCGGGTCGGGGGTCAGGAATTCCTGATCGGGGTGGCAGCCGCGGGCCGGACGGGCGAAGTACGGGCCGTAGAAGTGGCAGCCGACGACGCGTGCCCCACCGGTCGGCTGGTCGTATAGTTTTTCGCACAGTTCGAGGAAGCGGCGGTACTGCGGCGTCGTGGCGACGGTGCTGGTCGGCGTCAGGCTCGTGGTGCCGTGGCGGGCGTGGCAGCGACAGACGGTGCGGAAGGCCTCGGCCGTGCCGTCCATGAAGTCGGCCCCGTCACCGCCGTGGACGTGCAGATCGACGAAGCCCGGTGCCAGGAAGTGGCCGCGCAGGTTGATGACCGTGGCCTGCGGGATCGGCGCGAGGCCGATGATCCGGCCGCCCGCGACGGCCAGCGTGCCGTTGGGCACGAGCCGATCGGGTAGTACGAGCGTCGCGTTCGTGAAAACCGTCGTGTCCATTCCACTTCCCCCTCGAACGGCGAGGTCATGTTAGCCGACGGCAGCGCAGGCATCGCACCCGGCGGTCGAGACTGGTAGAACACGAGTAGGGCGAGGAGGGCGGAAGCGTGGCACGTCGGAAGTTGGCCGGGTTGCGGGTGCTGGTCACAGGGGCGTCGCAGGGGATCGGCCGGGCACTGGTCGTGGAGGCGGCGCGGCGGGGCTGCCGGGTGCTGGCCGCCGCCCGCTCCGAGCCGCTGCTCGCCGAACTCGCCGCCGAGCTGCGCCAGGCCAACGGCCAAGTCGAAACCGTGGTCGCCGACGTGACCCGTGAGGACGACCGCCGGGCGATGGTCGATGCGGCCGTGCGGCACTACGGCGGGCTGGACATTCTCGTGAACAATGCCGGCATCGGGGCCACCGGTCACTTCATGGACTCCGACCCGGAGGTGCTGCGGAAGATCTTCGAGACGAACTTCTTCGGCCTGGTCGAGACCACCCGCGTCTTTCTGCCGCTGCTCAAGCAGGGCGTCACCCCGGCGATCGTGAACATCTCCTCGGTCGTGGGCCGCCGGGCCCTGCCGGCCCGCTCGCTCTACTCCTCCAGCAAGTTCGCCGTTGGCGGGTTCAGCGAGGCCATCCGGGCCGAACTCGCCAAAGACGGGATCGACGTGATCGTCGTCAACCCCGGACTGACGCAGACGAACTTCTCCAAGAACATGCTGGAGCAGAAGGCGAAGATGCAACTCGACCACCTCCGCGGCATGACCAGCGAGCAGGTGGCGACGGCGACCCTGCGGGCGGTCGAGAAGGGCAAGACGGAAATCACCCTCACGCTGCAGGGCAAGCTGCTGTTGCTGGTGAACCGCTTCTTCCCGTGGTTCGTGGACTGGAAGGCGAAGAAGACGGTCCGGGAACTGTTCGCCGAGGAGATAGCCGAGCGGGAGAGGAAGCGGGCCGGGGCCGGCTGAGGTCATTCGAAGGTCACGAACGGGCGGAGCTTCTCCAGGGTCTTGGGGCCGATGCCCTTGACGCGGTCCAGGTCGGCCAGGGAGCGGAGCGGGCCTTCGGCCCGTGCCGCGGCGATGTTGCGGGCCAGCACCGGGCCGACGCCGGGCAGCCGTTGCAACTCCTCGGGGGTCGCCGTGTTCACGTTCAGCGGCGGGTCACCCGGCTGGAGCTTGCGGGTTGCGGCGGACCGGTCGGCCGGGGGCCGGGTCAGGGTCGGGGCCGGGGTTGCGGCCGGGGCCGGGGATGCGGCCGAAGGCGCGGCCGGGCTGGTCGGCATGGGGTCGAGGAGAAGCAGTTCGTCGGGGGCCGGCGCGCCGGGCGGTGCCCCGGGCGGTTCGACCCTGAAATGAACCCGGACCTTCTCGAACGTCACCGGGCCGATCCCCTTCACCTGCCGCAGTTCCTCGACCGAGCGGAAGCCCCCCTGTCGCTCGCGGTGGCGGGTGATCTGCTCGGCCAGTCCCGGACCGATGCCGGGGACCTGGGCGAGTTCGGCCGGGCTGGCGCGGTTCAGGTCCAGGGTCAGAACGGAGACGGGTCGGCTCGGTCGTGTTCCGGTCCCGGTGCCGTAGCCGCGGAATAGCAGCAAGCCCAGTAGCAGTCCCGAGAGGACGGCGAGGGCGAGTTGGGCCGGGCGCGCGGCGGTCGCGGGGCCCTCGTGCGGGGCCGGTGAGGTCGGCCCGGTGTTCGGCTTCCCGAGACTCATGGCGACCGGTGACCACGGAGGTTCGCCTAGTGTAGCCCGCTCGCCCGAAGGCTGCCAGTACCCCGAGGCAAGTCCCGTATCCGTGGGTAGGGGTGGTTGGCCAGGAGTCGCTCGCCCGAAGGCTACCAGTACCCCGAGGCAAGCCCCGACGACCGGGGTCGGCACGGGCCGGTCGGAGTCAGGGCGGTGCCCGGCCCTGCGCTCGGGGGCGGCTGGTGAAGAGGCGGCGGTCCCCTGCCCGCTCGGACCGGCCGGGACTAAACTCCGACTAAGAGTCAAGACAGTCACCGTAGCCCGGAGTCTGCCCCGTGCCTGCACCACGACTCACCGCGTTGTATGACCGCTTGCCGGAACCTCGCCCGGGGGACGACGAGGAGTCGTGGGCCGCCGGGGCCCGCGAGGCGCTGCGCGTGTTCCGCGACGGGGTTCGCCGCTGGTACACGGAAGGGACGCTCCAGAGGCTCCTGGTCTGTCCGGACGTGAGGACGCGGCGGGCGGCGGCCCTGGCCCTGGGGCTGGTCGGCGGGCTGGACTCGAACGCCGCCGTCGCCGCCGCCCTGCACGACCGGGACTACCTGGTGCAGCGGTTCGCGGCCGACGCCCTGTGGGAGTTGTGGTTCCGCGGCGGCACGCCGGACCAGAACCACCGCCTGCGCGAGGCGGTCCGTTGCCCCGACCCGGCCCGAGCCCGCGCCGAGTTCGACGAACTGATCCGGCAGAAGCCGGACTTCGCCGAGGTCTACAACCAGCGGGCCATCTGGTTCTTCAAGCGGGGCGAGTACGCGCGGGCGGTGGAGGACTGCGAGACGGTTCTGCGACTGAACCCGTACCACTTCGGGGCCGCCGCCGGAATGGGTCAGTGCCTGGCGAAGCTCGGCAAGACGCGGGCGGCCATCCGGGCCTTCCGGGTCGCCCTGGAAATCAACCCCGCCCTGGAACATCTCAACGAGACGATCCGCACCCTGGAGCGCACACTCGACCGACCGGAGTAGTGAGGCGGTGAGACGGATCGCCGGGCCGATGCGGTGCCGCACGGACCGCAGGCGCGGATCGTCTCGCCGGCCGCCTCGCCGGCCGCTATAATTTCCGTTTATCACCCCTAGACGCAGTCACGGCAACGGCCCGGCCGAACCGGAGGAATCCCATGGCCAAGGGGAAAGAAGCCCGCACGATCATCAAGCTGAAGAGCGAGGCCAGCGACCACTGCTACTTCACGCAGAAGAACAAGAACAACAGTAAGGAACGGCTGCAACTGCGGAAGTACGACCCGGTCGTCCGCCGGCACGTCATTTACAAGGAAGCGAGCAAGGTCTGATCGGCGATCAGCGGGGAGAATCCCCCCGGCCGGGAAGGGGACTGCCACGGCGGCCCGCGTGCCGCGCGGGGCGAGCGGGGCGGCCCGCGGGACGGGCGGCACAGCCGTCGCGGAGCGGCCGGTGCGTGGCGGCCGTGAGGCCGGGCCGCCGTCTAGCCGGGCCACCGTCTAGCCGGGCCGACCGGCGTCGTGCGCCCGTCCCCTTAACGTCCCCTTAATCCGACGCCGCTCCGGGCGGCATTCGTGTCCGAGCGTCTTACATCTTCGCAGCCACCCGTGGGGTCGGCCATGTTGTTGGATCGCGTGCTGGTGGTCATCGGGCGGACCCGTCACAAGATGGTCGTGGCCGAGCTTCAGGAGGCCGCCCGGCGTGGCGCGAAGTTCGTCGAACTGCGGCTCGACTTCCTGGCGCGGGCGGTCGATTTCAAGCGGCTGACCCCGTACAAGCAGTGCCCGTGGGTCGCTACGCTGCGTCGGCCGGCCGACGGCGGTCGGTATTCCGGCACCGAGGCGGAGCGGCAGATGGTCCTCCGCCAGGCCATCGTCTCCGGGGCCTTCGAGTGGGTCGATCTGGAAACCGACATCGCCTCGACGATCCCGCGGTTCGGCTCGGTCAAGCGGATCGTCAGTTACCACAACCTGACGGAGACGCCGGCGAACCTGGAAGAGACTTATGCGGCGATGCTCAAGCAGGACGCCGACGTGTACAAGGTGGCGGTGACGGCCCAGACCCCTGCCGACGTGGCCCGCGTCCTGAAGCTGCAGCGGTCGGCCCCGAAGCCGACCATCGCCTTCTGCCTGGGCGACGTGGGGCAGCCGAGCCGCTTCCTGGCCCTCAAGTACGGGGCCCCGTGGATCTACGCGGCGTTCAACAAGGAGCGGGGCATCGCCCCCGGCCTGCCGAGCCTCGACGACCTGAGGATCACCTACCCGGTCCGCTCGATCGACGGCCGGACGCGGGTGTTCGGGGTGGCCGGCGACCCGGTCGCGCAGAGCCTCAGCCCGCTGCTACACAACCAGATGTACAGGCGGCTGGGGGTGAACGCCGTGTACCTGCCGTTCCGCATCCCCCGGGGCCTGTTCCAGCAAGCCGTCGAGGCCTACGCCGACATTCCCGTCGACGGCTACAGCGTGACCGTGCCGCACAAGGAGGCGGCGGCGGCCCTGGCCCGCGAGAAGGAGTTGAACGTCGAGATCACCGGGGCGGCCAACACCCTGGTCCGCCTGCCGGACGGCAAGTTCGCCGCCGCCAACACCGACTACGCCGCCGCCATCGACTCCCTCAAGGCGCACCTGGCCGAGCGGGACCGGGAAGGCCCTCCGGTTCAGCTCAGCCAGCTGTCGGTCCTGTTGCTGGGGGCCGGCGGCGTGGCCCGCTCCCTGGCCTTCGGGCTGCACCGCGAGGGCTGCCAGCTCACCATCAGCGGACGCACCTACGAGAAGGCCCAGAAGCTCGCCGAGGAGGTGAGGTGCAAGGCCGTCGACTGGCAGGCCCGCCACAACGTCTCCTTCGACATCCTCGTGAACTGCACGCCGGTCGGCATGCACCCGAATGTCGATGAGGCCCCGTGTCACTTCAGCGTGCTGAAGCCCGGACTGACCGTCTTCGACACGATCTACAACCCCGAGACCACCCTGCTCATCCGGGAGGCCCGCAGCCGCGGCTGCTACACCATCACCGGCGTCGATATGTTCGTGCGTCAGGCGGCCCGGCAGATCGAACTGTTCGTCGGTGTCAGCCCGGACCAGGCCCTGATGCAACGGATCGTCCGCAAGGCACTGTCGCCCCTGACGCGGGCCTTCGATACCGACGACGACGAGGCCGGCGGGGCCGAGGTTAGCGGGGCCGAGGCCGACGGGCCGGGCGGCGACGGCGGGCCTGGGGACGACGACTGAGCCGGCTCGCCGGGACAGTCCGAAGGGCTAGCTGTGTCGGGCACCGGTCCCCCGACCGGGGCCAGAGGACGCCGACTGAGTCGGCTCGTCGGCAGTGTCGGCAGCGTCGGCTCGTCGGCAGCGTCGGCTCAGACCGGGGCGACGCTCCGGGGCAAGTCGTTCAGGAGCCGGGACAACTCCGCTTCCAAAGTCTCCAGTGCCGCCGGCACCGCCGACAGGTCGTTCGCTTCGGCGAGTTGTTCGATGAGGCGGGCGGCGGTCGCCACGCCGGTGCCCCCGACGTAGCCGGCTGCCCCCTTCAGTCCGTGGGCCGCCCCACGCACCCCCGGCGCGTCCCCGTTGGCTAGGGCGTCGCGGATCTCCTGGAGCAGGCGCGGCCCCTCGGCGCGGAACAGGTCGATCATCTCGAAGAGCAGGGCCTCGTCGCCGGCGAGCCGGTCGAGGGCCGCCCTCCGGTCGAACGCCGGGGCCGGGGCCGCTGACGGGACCGGGGCCGCGGCGGGTGACGGCGGCGGGGCTGCGGCGGGGGCGGCGGCGGGGGCGGCGGGTGGCTCCGGCTCGGTCCCGACCAGCCGCGTCAGCACGTCGAACAGTTCGTCCCGCCGGACCGGTTTGGCGAGGTACTCGTCCATGCCGGCCGCCAGGCAGCGTTCGCGGTCGCCCTTGAGGGCGTAGGCGGTCATGGCGACGATAGGGACGCGACGGCCCGGGGGTTCCGCGGCGCGGATGCGGCGTGTCGCCTCCAGCCCGTCGGTCCCGGGCATCTGCACGTCCATGAGGATCACGTCGAACGGTTCGCGGGCGGCGGCGGCCACGGCCGCGTCGCCGTCCTGGGCGACCACGACAGTGTGCCCGGCGGAGGAGAGCAGCCGCACCGCGACCTGCTGGTTGACGATGTTGTCCTCGGCCAGCAGGATCCGCAGGGGCCGGGTCCGGGACGGTTCGGACCGCCCGCTGCCCCGGGAACTGCCGCCCGCCACCCGTCCCAGGGCGGTGGCGATGACCCGCCGGAGTTCGTCCGGCTCGACCGGCTTGACGAGGTAGGAGGTGATGCCCAGGGCGCGGCAGCGGGCGCAGTCGCCCTGGCGGTCGGCCGACGAGAGCATCATCACGACCGGCCCGGCCAGGCCGGGGCTTTGCGTCACCCAGTCGGCGACGGCGAAGCCGTCCATCCCCGGCATCTGGGCGTCGAGCAAGACGAGTTGGTACGGCTCGCCGGCGCGGGCCGCCTGGTGCAGCTCGTCGAGTGCCGCCGGGCCGGAGCCGACCGCGACCGGCCGGGCCTCCCAGAGCCGCAGCGTCTCTTCCAGGATGCGGCGGCTGGTGGGGTTGTCGTCGATGACCAGGACGGCCATGCCCCGCAGTTCGAGCGGGGGGCCGGGGTCGGCCGGCGGCGGTTCGTCGGGGATGCCGAAGCGGGCCTCGAAGTCGAAGCGGCTGCCCTCGCCCGGGACGCTCTCGACGCGGATGCAGCCGCCCAAAAGTTCCACCAGCCGGGCCGAGATCGTCAGGCCCAGCCCGGTGCCGCCGTAGCGGCGTGTCGTCGATCCGTCGGCCTGGGTGAAGGCCTCGAAGATGCGGGCCTGCTGGTCCGGCGGGATGCCGATGCCGGTGTCGGTCACGACGAAGCGGAGGCGGACCTCGTCGCCGCCGCGCCGCACCAGCTCGACCCGCACGCCGACCTCGCCGGTGTCGGTGAACTTGACGGCGTTGCCGACCAGGTTGGTCAGGACCTGTCGGAGCCTGACGGCATCGCCGAGCAGGTGGTCGGGCACGTCCGGGCGGACGTCGCTGGTGAGTTCGAGCCGCTTGGCATGGGCCTTGAGGGCCAGGGCCTTGATGGTGTCGCCGACCACGTCGCGGAGCCGGAACGGTTCGCAGACCAGCTCGAATTTGCCGGCCTCGATCTTGGAGAAGTCGAGCACGTCGTTGATGATCGCCAGCAGGGAGTCGGCGGAGGACTTGATCAGTTCCAGGGAGTCGCGCTGTTCGGGCGTGGTCTCGCCGGCCAGGAGCAGTTCGGTGAGTCCGATGATGCCGTTCATTGGGGTGCGGATCTCGTGGCTGATGTTGGCCAGGAACTCGCCCTTGGCCTTGTTAGCCGCCTCGGCCGCTTCCAAGGCCCGCTTGAGGGCGGTGATGTCGGTCCGCAGGGAGACGATGCCGCCGTCGCTGGTCCGCCGGTCGCTGATCCGCAGGCAGCGGCCGCCGACCCAGTACTCGGCCGGTTCGCCCGGGTTGCGGTGGGCCGCCAGCCGCTGGGCGATGGCCTCTTCCAGGGGCGTATCGGGGGGGGAATGCACGCCGGCCTGGCAGGCGAAGCGGAGGACGTCCTCGTACCGGGTGCCGGGGACCAGGACCGGGGCCAGGGGGGCGTAGAGTTCGCGGAAGCGGCTGTTACAGATCACCAGCCGGTCACTGGCGTCGTACATGATGAAGCCGGCGTCGAGGCTCTCGATGGCGTCCATCAGTTGCCGCCGGATCCGCAGCAGGTCGTCCTCGATCTGCCGGCGTTCGGTCAGGTCCTGACCGGTGGAGTAGAAGGTGCGGCCGTCCTGGAACGAGGTGCCGTTCCAGAGGATCCAGCGGTAGCTGCCGTCCTTGTGCCGGCAACGAATCTCGAAGGAGCGGCTGTCGCGGCCGGCCGCGATCTTGGCGATCTCGGCGGCGGTGGCCGCCCGGTCGTCCGGGTGAACCAGCTCCAGGAACGACTGGCCGACGAGTTCTTCCGGCTTGTAACCGAGGGTGCTCTCCCAGGCCGGGTTGACCCGCTTGAAGCGGCCGTCGTACCCCCCGACGATCAGCAGGTTGAGCGACTGGGTGAAGATGCGGTCGCGTTCCTCCTCGGCCTGCTTGCGGTCGGTGATGTCCTGGATCTGGGAGACGAAGTGGAGGGGGGCACCGCCGGCGTCGCGGACCAGGGAGGCGGCGATCTGCACCCAGACGATGTGGCCGTCCTTGTGCAGGTAGCGCTTCTCCAGTTGGTAGCTCGACAGCTCGCCGGCGACCACGCGGCGGATCTGTTCCTCGTCCGGCCCGAAGTCGTCCGGGTGGGTGATGTCACGGAAGGTGAGCCGGAGGAGTTCTTCCTCGCTGTAGCCGAGGATGCGGCACAGGGCGCGGTTGACGCGGATCCAGCGACCGGACATGTCGACCAGGCCGATGCCGATGGCCGCCTGCTCGATGGCCCCGCGGAACCGCTCCTCGCTCTCGCGTAGGGCGGCCTCGGCCCGCTTCGGGTCGGTCACGTCGCGGGTGTTGATGACCACGGCCCCGGAACCGAACAGTTCCGGCGAGTAGCGGCCGCTGCCCTCCAGGACCCGCCACTCACCGGCCCGGTTGCGGAAGCGCACCTCGGTGACGGCGATGGTGCCGGGGTTGGCGACCGCCTGACGCAGCCGCTCGCGGGTCGGGGCGAGGTCGTCGGGGTGGAGGAACTCCCAGACCGGGCGACCGACGAGTTCCTCCGGCCGGTAGCCGAGACGTTCCACCGACGGACTCTCGAAGAGGATCTTGCCGCTGGCGTCGACGACGGTGATGAAGTCGGTCGCGTTCTCGATCAGGGTGCGGAAGCGGGTTTCACTGCGGGCCAGTTCGGCGGTCCGCTCGCGAACCTCGTTCTCGACCCCGAGCCGGGCCGCTTCCAGGGCCGCCTGTCGTTCCGCCGCCGCCCGCACCTCTCGGTTGCGTTGCGCCATGCAGGCGATCAACAGCCCGTCGACGAAGGCCAGTCCGGCCGCCGTCGCGTACCAGGTCGTGGCCGGTCCGGCGGCCGGTCCGGCGGCCGTGCCCAGCGCGTCACTGACGGCCTGGTCGACGACCGGCACGAGCGAGCCGAGCAGTAAGACCCGCCAATCCCGGTAGGCCGACAGCAGGACCAGCGAGCCGAACAGGTGGAAGTAGGTCACGGCCACGCTGCCGGTCAGCCGCTGCAGCAGTGACACCAGGAGCAATTGCCCGAGGGCGACCGTGCCGCGGGTCACGAAGTAGCCGGGGCGGGACACGACCAGGCCGAGGGCAAGCAGCAGTAACGCCCCGCCAACGGCGACCGGCGTCACCTCCGAGCCGACGGCCCCGGCGACCACGGCGACGAGCAGCCACTGCACCACCAGAAATCCGCCGAGCAGGCGGTCGCTCCGCCGGGCGTTGGCCTCACCGACCTGGGCCAGCAATTCCCGGACGCGCGGCTCCAGAGGCCCGACAGGTCCCGTCGCGATCAAGCACGTCATGGCCCAAGCCCTCGTGTCGTCGGGGTTCGCCACCGGTCGGGTACACGATCCGATGGCCCGTGGGATTTCCCGACCCCCTCGAAGAACTGCGGCGGGAGGGGGTAGGAGGGTTGCCGACCGGATACGACCCGATTATTGCGACCGACAGCCGGTGCTGGCTAGAGGCGACATCCGGTGACGGGCCGGGGTCGGTACGGCCGGCCGGAAGGCGGCAGGGCATGCGACCGGTGGGGGGCGGGCCGGCTGCCTGCCGCCGGCGTCGCGGCCGGTCGTTGAGTGGCTACGGGACGGATCATGACACCCGACGAGTTCCGCGACTACGGGCAGCGGCTGATCGACTGGATCGCCGAGTACCGCACCCGCCTGGCCGACCGGCCCGTGCTGGCGCGGACGCAACCCGGAGCGATCCGGGCCGCCTTGCCGGCCGACCCGCCCGCCGCCCCGGAGCCGTTCGACGCCCTCTTAGCCGACCTCGACCGCCTACTGCTGCCCGGCCTGACGCACTGGCAGCACCCGCGGTTCTGCGGCTACTTCCCGGCCAACGCCGCCCTGGCCAGTGTCCTGGGGGACCTGGTGAGCACCGGTCTGGGTGTACTCGGCTTGAATTGGCAGGCGTCGCCGGCCCTCACGGAACTGGAAGAGGTCGTCTGCGACTGGGTCCGCCGCATGGTCGGACTTTCCGACGCCTGGCAAGGGGTGATTCAAGACACGGCCTCGACGGCGAACCTGATCGCCCTGTTGTGTGCCCGGGAACGGGCCACGCACTTCGGTCTGTCGCGCGGCGGGATGCAGGCCGAGCCGCGGCCGCTCACCGTCTACTTCTCGGCCCAGAGTCATAGCTCGGTCGAGAAGGCGGCGCTACTCGCCGGGTTCGGCCGCGACAACCTGCGGGCTGTGCCGACCGACGACGCCTACGCCCTGCGGCCCGACGCCCTGGCGGACCAGGTCGCCGCCGATCTCGCCGCCGGCTGCTCGCCCTGTGCTGTGGTCGCCACGACCGGGACGACCGCCTCGACGGCCCTCGACCCCCTCGACGCCATCGCCGAGGTGGCCGCCCGCCACGGCCTGTGGCTTCACGTCGACGCGGCGATGGCCGGCTCGGCCATGATCCTCCCCGAATGCCGCTGGATGTGGCACGGCATCGAGCGGGCCGATTCCTTGGTCTTCAACCCGCACAAGTGGCTCGGGGCGGCCTTCGACACCAGCCTGTACTACGTCCGCGACCCGGACCACCTCGTCCGCGTCCTGGGCACCAACCCCAGCTACCTCCGCACGCCTACCGATGGACAGGTGAAGAACTACCGCGACTGGGGCATCGCCCTGGGCCGGCGGTTCCGCGCCCTGAAGTTGTGGTTCCTGATCCGCTCCGAGGGGGTGGCCCGGTTGCAGGCGCGGCTGCGGCGGGACATCGACAACGCCCGCTGGTTGGCCGGCGAGGTGGCCGCCACCCCGCACTGGCGGGTCGTCGCCCCGGTCCCGTTGCAGACGGTGTGTGTGGTCCATGAACCGCCCGGCCTCGGCGGCGAGGCGCTCGACGCCCACACACGCGCCTGGGCCGAACGGGTGAACCGCTCGGGGGCCGCCTACCTGACACCGGCCCTGCTCGGCGGACGGTATGTCGTGCGGGTGTCGCTCGGGGCCGAGGCAACGGAACGGGCCGACGTGGCGGCGGTGTGGGCGGCCATGCGCCGGGAGGCGGAGGCGGCGTCGGCGACCTGACGGTCGCCGCTCGTCGCGAGCGGCGTGTCGGGGCGGCGAGCGGCGCGGCACCAGCGAGCGGCGGGGCGTCAGCCCGCCGTGAGCGGCGTGTCGGGGCAGCGAGCGGCGGGGCGTCAGCCCGCCGTGAGCGGCGTGTCGGCGACCTGACGGTCGCCGCTCGTCGCGCTCGCGTGTCGGGGTCGCGGGTCGGACGGTCACGCGAACAGCTTGCGCAAGTGGATGTGGTACGGTCCGAGTCTGCCGCCGTAGTTCCCCGCCGTGATCTTGACTATACCCGGCCGGCACGCCGCCTCGATGCCCACGCGGGTGGCCTTCTCGACCGACGCCAGGTCCAGCCCGTCGAAGACGAGTTCGTAGACGGCGTTGACGCCCTCGGGGAGTTTCGACTCGACGGCCCCCCGCAGGGTGGGACAGTAGGCGTCGTTGGTGCTGGCCTTCAGTCCCTTGTACTTGCTGCCCACTTTGCTGCCGCTGCGCACGACGCCGCCGGGGAACGGCAGGATCACGCCGGGCACGGTGCGGGCGGCGGCGACCGCCGCCTCGGCCGCCGCCAGGGCCAGGGCCTGCGTTTCCGCCAGGATGAGGAAGTTCCCGCCGCCCACCCCCTTGACGGTGCCGAAGGTTTCCTCGCAGAGGAACTCGCCGTCCATGGTCGGTATCCGCCAGTAGCGTCGGCCGTCGAGGAGCTTGCTGACCTGCCAGCCGTCGCCGAAGTAGCGCAGGCTGCCGCCCACCTTGATGCCCTTGCCGGGGTCGCCGGCCAGGCCGTTGTAACAGGCGGTGGTGGCACACGTCAGCACGCACTGGGCGACGCGGTTGGTGACGGCCTTCTGCAGCGCGTCGCGGCTGAAGCCGAAAAAGAGCAGCGAGACGCCCGGCCGCCCGTCGGGGGTTTCTTCCGGGGCCAGTTCGCGCTCGACGCCCGCTTCCACGTCGCACCCGATGACGCTGGCGGCATAGCCGGTGGCGGCCAATCCGGCGGTGCGGGCCCAGGCGGCCGACTCGGCCGTGACCAGCACCCGGGTGGCGGACATGGGGAAGGCCTCGGCGAACGTGTCCTCGACCGGGACGGAATTGACGGTGAGCAAGGTGGCGGGTTCTCCGGGCAGTCGGTCGCTCGGCTCCTCTTTTGTCCTGTATTCCTTGGTATTGCTTGGCCTACGGTCCCGCAACGGTTAACATGGGGGTCGTGCCCGTCGAGGTGCGGCACGGTTGTAGCGCGGTTCGGGGTAGAACCCGGCGCGGCTGCGGCGCGGGTCAGGCGAGGGTCGAGCGAATGCCGGACAACCGCTTTCTGCTGATCCCGATCCGCTCGAACAAGCAGGGCCAGCAACTGAACGCCGGCAAGGACGGGGCGGAGTACCAGGCGATCGTGAACGCCGTGCAGATGCACCCCGTCGACATGAAGGAGTTGGGCGTCGCGGCCGGGGCCACGGTCCGGGTCCGCACCGGTAGCGGCGAGGCCGAGTTCCAGGTGAAGGAGGCCAACGTGCCGCGGGGCCTGCTGTTCGTACCGTATGGCCCGCCGACGTGCCGGCTCATGAGCGGCGAGACCGACGGGACCGGTATGCCGACCTCGAAGGGCTGGGAGGTGGAAGTCGAGGTCGTCGAGCCACGGCCCGAGCAGTCGCCAACCGACGAGACCTGACCATGCACGACGAAGCGATCGACCGCCCGCGAGCCGCCGGCCAGGAGCCGACCCCGGCCCGGTCCGAGGCGTGGGAAGAACTCGAACCGGGCCGCTTCATGCCCCGCCGGGTCCGTGGCAGCTACCGCGGGCGGGCGCTGGGGTGAACGTTCGTCGCCCCGCCGTCCGGTCCGGACGCGCCGACGCCGCACCAGCAGCACCCCGACCGATGACCTCCCGGGGGAACGGGTGAACGAGACGAGGGCCAACCGTGGAACTCACCGTAGTCAAGAACGCGGTCTGCACCTTCTGCGGGTGCGTGTGTGACGACATCGAGTTGCACGCCGACGCGGAGAGGATCGTCGAGACGAAGCGGGCCTGCATCCTGGGCGAGGCGTGGTTCAAGAACCACACGGCCGAACGGCTCTACCCCGCGGCGCTGGTCGACGGGAAGGAGGCCGGCGTCGACGAGGCCGTCGAGGTCGCCGCCGGGTTGCTGCACGAGGCGAACATGCCGCTGATCTACGGCCTGAGCAACACGACCTGCGAGGCGCAGAGGCGGGCGGTGTGGTTGGCCGAACTCGTCGGCGGCGTCATCGACAGCCACACCTCACTTTGACACGGCCCCACCGAGATCGCCGCCCAGTTGGGTGGCAAGGTGTCATGTACGTTAGGCGAAGTCAAGAACCGGGCCGACCTCATCATCTACTGGGGCGGCAACCCGGCCGAGTGCCACCCGCGGCACTTCACCCGCTACACCCTGACGCAGAAGGGGAAGTTCCTGCCCCGCGGCCGCAAGGACCGCACCATGGTCCTGGTCGACATCCGGGAGACGGCCAGTAGCAAGGCCGCCGACGTCTTCCTGCAGGTCCGCCCCGGCAAGGACTTCGAGGTGTTGAGCATCCTCCGCGCCCTGATCAAGGACCAGCGGGTCGACCCGCGAGCGGTCGAGCAGACCGGCCTGAGGATGGAACAGCTCACCGACCTGGTGGCCCGCATGAAGGCAGCGAAGTTCGGCGTGTTGTTCTTCGGCATGGGCCTGTCGATGACCCGCGGCAAGCACATGAACTCGGCGGCGGCCCTGACCCTGGCTGCCGAGATGAACGCCTTCACCAAGTTCGTGGCCATGCCGATGCGCGGCCACGGCAACGTCACCGGGGCCGATGTCGTCCTGCGCTACACCACGACCTACCCGTTCGGCATCCACCTGGGCCGCGGCTACCCGCGGTTCAACCCCGGCGAGTTCTCGACGGTCGACCTGCTGGTGCGGGGCGATACCGACGCCACCCTGGTCCTCGGGGCCGACCCCGGCGCGACCATGCCCCAGCCGGCCATCGAACACCTGAAGCGGACGCCGACGATCGTCCTGGACCCCAAGGTGACGCACACCAGTCGCCTGGCCCGGGTCCACATCACGACCGCCGCCTCGGGCATCTCCGCGGCCGGTACGGTCTACCGCATGGACGAGGTCCCGCTGCCCCTGCGGCCGCCGCTGAAGTCCCCGTACCCGACCGACGAGGACGTGCTCGGTCGGATCATCGCCGCCGTCCAGAAGAAGGAGCCGTGGTACCCGGCAGCGGGTACCGGGCCACAGTTGGCGTAGGACAGTAGCGGCATGCGGCCTGTGCCCCGGTGGCGGCATGCGGCCTGTGCCCCGGTGGCGGCATGCGGCCTGTGCCGGACCCGGCACACGGTCATAACACGATCCATGAACCGACACGGACCGACATGAACCGACTGTGCTTGCCACCGGGGAGCGGGCCGGCATGCTTCGCATTCGCAACGGTAAGGTGTACGACCCCGCCAACGGGGTGAACGGCGTGGTCAAGGACCTGTGCATCAGCGGGGGCAAGATCGTCGCCGAGTTGCCGGCCGAGGGGGTTCGCACCCTCGACGCCACCGGACTGATCGTCTTGCCCGGCGGGGTCGACGTCCACACGCACATCGGCGGGGCGGCCCTGAACTTCGCCCGCGGCCTGATCCCCGAGCAGCACCGCAGGGCCACGCCGATCTTCCGCACCCCGCACACCCGGGCCGGCATCCTCGGCACCACGCCCACCACGTTCGCCACCGGCTACGTCTACGCCGGTATGGGCTGGACGACCGCCAACGAGGCCGCCGTCCCCGTCCTGTCCGCCAAGCACACCCACGAGGAACTCGGCGACACCCCGATCATCGACCGGACCTGCTGCGTCCTGATGGCCAACAACGAGATCCTCCTCGACCTGCTGGAGAACGACGAGTACGAGCGGGCCAAGCACGTCGTCGCCTGGCACGTCTGGGCGGCCAAGGCCTACGGCATCAAGGCGGTGAACCCCGGCGGCGTCGCCGGCTGGAAGTGGGGCAAGGAGGCCAAGGGGCTGGCCGACGTGGTGCCCGGCTACAGGAAGGTCACGCCCGCCAAGGTGATCGCCGCCCTCGCCCGCATCACCGACGAACTGCGACTGCCGCACCCGGTTCACATCCACTGCAACAACCTCGGGGCACCGGGCAACGTCTCCACCACCCTCGAGACGATCAAGCTCCTGGAAGGCCGACGCGCCCACCTGGCCCACCTGCAGTACCACTCCTACGGCGGCGACGACTGGTTCACCATGCGGTCCGCCGCCAAGGAAGTCGCCGAGGCCTTCAACGCCAGCCCCAACCTGACCTGTGACGCCGGGGCCGTCCTGTTCGGCAACACCGTCACCGTCACCGCCGACGGGCCCTGGCAGCACCTGCTCTACCAGCTCACCGGCCGCAAGTGGGGCAACCTCGACGTGGAGAACGAGACCGGCTGCGGCGTCGTCCCCTACGTCTACAAGGAAAAGAACCTCGTCAACGCCGTCCAGTGGGCGGTCGGACTGGAACTGCTGCTGCTCATCGACGACCCCTGGCGGGTCTGCCTGACCACCGACCACCCCAACGGCGCGACCTTCTGGCGCTACCCCGAGATCCTGCACCTGCTCATGAACGCCGACTTCCGCAAGGAGCAACTGAAGCAGTTCCCCGACAGGACTCGCGGCCGCATGGTCCTGCCCGAACTCACCCGCGAGTACACCCTCTACGAGATCGCCATCATCACCTCAGCCGGGCCGGCCCGCGCCCTGGGGCTGACCCAGAAGGGGCACCTCGGCGTCGGGGCCGATGCCGACATCGCCATCTACAACGACACCCCCGACGTGGCCCGCATGTTCGCCCACCCCCGCTACGTCCTGAAGGCCGGCCAGATCGTCGTCGACGACGGCGAGCTGCGACAATCGCTCGACGGCCGACAGTTCGTCGTCAGGCCCGATTACGACCCCGGCATCGAGGACTTCCTCCGGCCGCTCTTCCAGCAGTACTACACCTTGTCGTTCGAGAACTACCCGGTCGAACCCGAGCGGGTCCACGGCCTGCAACTACAACCCTGCCTGCCCGGCGGTCAGCCGCCCGGTTGAGGAGAGGCCCGGTCGCCGCCCCCGGTCGCCGCCCCCGGTCGCCGCCCTGGTCACCACCCCGCCGCCCCGCCGCCCCGCGATCCTGTCCGTCTACCACCCACCCCCCATGCTCACCCTCACGCTCAAGCAACCGCCTCCCGTCCCGCTCGAGGCCGAGGCGCTTTCGCCCGACGTTCTCGCACCCCTCACGAATGCCGAGGTGCGGGCACTGCCGGTGATGCTCGGCAAGCGACAGGTGCGGGTCGACGACTTCTTCACGGTCGAAGGCGACGGCGGGGATCACGTCGAGGTCCACGGCGATTGCGGCCGGGTGAAGTGGCTCGGCCGCGGCATGACCCGGGGCCGCCTCCGCGTCGTCGGCAACGCCGGCATGCACCTCGGGGCGTACATGAAGGGCGGCCACATTGAGGTGACCGGCAACGCCGGCGACTGGGTCGGTGCCGAGATGGAAGGCGGCCTCATCCGCGTGCGGGGGAACGCCGGCGGACAACTCGGCTGTGCCTACCGCGGCAGCACCAGCGGCATGAGCGGCGGTACCATCCTCGTGGACGGCTCCGCGGGGGTCGAACTCGGCATGCGCATGAAGCGGGGGCTGATCGCCGTCCGCGGCCCGGTCCGCGACTTCGCCGGACTGCAGATGAAGGGCGGCACCATCGTCCTGATGGGCGGCGGCGAACTCCGCACCGGGGCGTGGATGGTCCGCGGCACGATCGTCTGCCTGCGGCCGGTCGAACTGCTGCCCACCTTCGCCTACGCCTGCGAGTATGTGCCGACGTTCCTGAACCTCTACGCCCGCTACCTCCGCCCACTGGGCTTCGCCCTGCCTTGCGGCCCGACCCACGGACGCTACCGTCGCTACACCGGCGATGCCGCCGTTCCCGGCAAGGGGGAGTTGCTCGTCTGGAGTCCCCCCGCCGACCGCGAGCCGGGAAGCTGAGTGCCGCCCGGTCGTCCGTCAGTCCGGTGTGTTGCCCGGTCGGCCGCCGCCGGAATTCCTTGACCGACCGGCAGGTCGGGCTTACCATCAGCAGTACCCGCCCTAGACCGCCTCACTGACACGGAGGGTTGCCCCCTCCGCCCGCCTGGCAACCTCGCTTTCGGAGACTCGTCCGATGCGTCGGCTCGTGTTCGGCCTTCTGGTCCTGGCCGCCCCGGCCGCCTGCGGCACCGCCGTCGCCCAACCGCCACCGGGTCTGCCCAGCCCGCGGATCACGACGCTCTTCCCGGCCGGGGCCAAGGCCGGGCCGACCCCCGAAGTCAGCCGCTTCGGCGTCACTCTCCGGCTCGCCAACGAGGTGACGGTCACCGGCACCGACCTTGACGAACCGCAGAAGCTCGTCTTCTCGCACCCCGGGATCACCGGCGAGTACGTCCCCCCGCCCGCCCCGCCGGCCGACCCCAAGAAGAAGGACGCCCCCCCGCCCAAGCCCAACCCCGCCGGGCCGCACAAGTTCCGCGTCACGGTCGCCCCCGATGTGCCGCCCGGGAACTACGAGGTGCGGTTCGTCGGACGGTTCGGCGTGAGCAACCCGCGGGCGTTCGTGGTCGGAAGCGGCGAGGAGTTCTACGAGAAGGAACCGAACAACGACCTCCCCGAGGCCCAGCGGGTCGAGTTGGGCACCACCGTCAACGGCGTCCTGTCCAGCGCCACCGACGTGGACTACACCGTCTTCTCCGCCAGGAAGGGGCAACGGGTCGTTGCCGCCTGCCTGTCGTCGTCGATCGACGGCCGGGCCAACCCGATGATCGAGGTCTACGACGCGGCCGGTCGTCGGCTCGCGGCCAACCGCAACTACCGGGACAACGACGCGGTCACCGACCTGGTCATCCCCGAGGACGGCGATTATTACGTCCGCCTGTGCCAGTTCGCCTACCAGGGCGGCGGGCCGGACTGCGTCTACCGGCTGTCGATCGGGACGGCCCCGTGGATCGACGCAGTGTTCCCGCCGGCGGTCGAGCCGGGCAAGCCGACCCCGGTCACGCTCTACGGCCGTAACCTGCCGAACGGCCAGCCGGCGGACGGCTACACCGTCGACGGCCGGCCGCTCGAGAAGCTCACCGTCACCGTCACGCCGCCGAGCGACCCGTCGGCCGCCACGCGGTTGCAGTTCCGGGGCCGCATCGACCCGGTCACCGGCTTGCAGGACGGCTTCGAGTACACCCTCCAGGGTCCGAACGGCTGGTCCAACCCGGTGCCGATCTACTTCACCCGGGACAAGCTGGTGGTCAAGCAGAACCGCGGCGGGACGACGGCGGCGACCGCCGAACCGATCCCCGCCCCGTGCGAAGTCGTCGGCTTCATCAGCCGGCGCGGCGACTCCGACTGGTACCGCTTCGACGCCAAGAAGGGCGATCGCTTCGTCATCGAGGTCCTGGCCGAACGCATCGGCACCGCGGCCGACTTCTTCTTCTCCGTGCGGGACGGCAAGGATCCGAAGCGCGACCTGTCCGGCGAGCAGGACGACGACCCCGACAGCCTGCACCCGCTCGGCTTCTATAGCCGCTCCACCGACCCGCCGCCCTACCGCTTCACCGCCCCCGAGGACGGCTCGTACCTGGTGCTGGTCGGTTGCCGGGAGTCGAGCGTGACCTACGGCCCGCGGTCGGTTTACCGGCTACGGGTCGGCCGGCCCGACCCCGACTTCCGCGTCGTCGCCATGCCCTATAGCCGCCACTACCAGACCGGGGCCAACCTGTGGCAGGGGGGGACCCTGGCCTTCGACCTCTTCGTCCACCGCACGGACGGCTACAGCGGCCCGGTCACCGTGACGGCCGAGGGCCTGCCCGCGGGGGTCACCGCCCGCCCGGTGACCGTCGGCCCGTCGGCCCGCTGGGGCACGCTGGTCCTCAGCGCCGCCGCCGCCGCCCCCCCGGGCTTGGCGACCTTCTCCCTGACGGCGACCGGCACCACGGCCGACGGCCGACCCCTCACCCGCCCGGTCCGGCCGGCGGCGGTCATCTGGGGGCTGAACACCCAGCAGCAGCAGGTCCCGGTCGTGTCCCGACTGGTCGACTCGTTCGTGCTGGCCGTCGTGCCCGAGAAGGCGTTCTTCACCCTCGCCGCCGACCCGGCCAACGCCGTCACCAAGGTCAACATGAAGGACGAGAAGCTGGCCGTTCCCCTCACCGTCAAGCAGGGCGAGAAGTTCACCGTACCCCTGAAGGTGAACTGGCTGGTGGCCGACAAGCAGAACGTGACCCTGGCGGCCGAACCGATCCACCCCAGCTCGCAGGCCAGCCCGGTGACGGTGCAGATCGCCACGCAGCCGACCGCCGACAAGCCCGAGGCGGCGCTGAACTTCGATGTGAAGGCCAACGCCCCGCCGGGCACCTACTGCGTCACGCTCAAGGGCACGGCCCAGGTTCCTTACGCCAAGCCCGCCCCGGCCGGCGGCACCATGCCCAAGGGGACGAACGTCCCGGCCGAGGCCTTCTCCGACCCGATCGAAGTCACCGTCATCCCCACCGCCCTGGCCAAGGTCACCGTCGGTAACCTGCCCAACAACACGCTCACGGCCGGGACCGGCGGCGACGTGCTCGTCCGGGTCGAGCGGCAGTACGACTACGCCGGCGAGTTCCGCGTCCGCTTCGACCCGCCCCCCGGGCTGACCGGAGTGACCGCCGAGCCGGTCACGATCCCCGCCGGTGCCAACGAAGTGAAGCTGCTCCTCAAGGCCGCCGCCGACGCCAAGCCGGGGGCCGTCAACAACGCCACGATCACCGTCACGGCCGTCTACGGCGGCAAGCACACGATCACCCACGAGGCCAAGGTGAACTTCACCGTCGCGGCGGCCCCGAAGAAGAAGTGATAGTGGTCGAAGACGTGAAGTGATGAGAAGTAAGCCACCCCAGCCCGTTCACCCGGGCACCGCCTGAAGGGAACCTGCCATGAACCGGTCCATCGCTCTGGCCGTGGTCTTGCTCCTCGGCCGACCCGCCGTCGCCCAGGAGACGCAGCAGAAGAAGGACGACTTGCCGCCGATCCCGGTCATCGACCTGAAGCGCACGACCCCGGTCGAGTACGGGACCGACATCGCCCCGATCTTCCAGAACAAGTGCCTGGTCTGCCACTCGGGCAACGTGACCGAGGGCAAGTACGACATGTCGACCTACGAGAAGGTCCTGAAGGGCGGGGCCAAGCGGGGCAGTAAGGTCGTGGTACCCGGCAAGTCGGGCGAGAGCTTCCTGTTTCTGGCCTGTAGCCGGCAGGTCAAGCCGATCATGCCGCCCAAGAGCGAGGAACCGCTCGACTCGCGGGAGGTGTCGCTGATCAAGCTGTGGATCGACGAGGGGGCCAAGCCTCCCACCACCACGGTTCGCAAGGAGAAGATCGTCGTCAACCTGCCGCCGGTCCTGGTCCGGCCGGTGCGGGCCGTCGCCGTCGCCCCGGACGGCAAGACCGTGGCCGCCAGCCGCGGCAACCAGTTGAACCTCTTCGAGCTGAAGACGGTCCCGGCCCAGAAGAAGGGCGACAAGGACCGGCAGGAGTGGACGTTCGCCCGCACCCTGATCGACCCGACCCTCAAGACCCCGAGCGGCCAGGAGGCCAAGGCCGCCCACATCTCGCTCATCGAGGCCATGGCCTTCAGCCCCGACGGCAAGACCCTGGCCACCGGCAGCTTCCAGGAACTGACCCTCTGGGACCTCGCCAGCGGCCTGCCCAAGGCCCGCATCGGCGGCTTCGCCGACAAGGTCTGCGTCATCGCCTACTCCCCCGACGGCAAGTACTTCGCGACCGGCGGCGGGCCCCCCACCGAGGACGGCGAGATCAAGGTCTTCACGGCCGACGGCCGACCGTTCGCCGAGGTCGTCAACGGCCACTCCGATACCGTATTCGGCCTCGCCTTCAGTCCCGACGGCAAGCTGCTGGCCAGCGGCTCGGCCGACAAATTCGTCAAGGTCTTCGAGTTGCCCGCGGCGGCCGGCCAGCCGGTCAAATTCGTCAAGTCCTTCGAGGGACACACGCACCACGTCATGGGCGTGGGCTGGACCCCCGACGGCAAGAAGCTCGCCAGTTGCGGGGCCGACAACTTCGTCAAGATCTGGGACTACGAGAAGGGCGAGAAGGTCCGCGACATGCAAGGGCACCAGAAGCAGGTCACCTCGCTGTTCTTCGTCGGTAAAACCCCGCAGTTCCTGACCGGCAGCGGCGACGCCAGCGTGCGGATGTGGAACGCCGACAGCGGCGGCAGCGTGCGGACCTTCGCCGGCGCGGGCGACTTCATCTACGCCGTCAGTGCCAGCACCGACGGTAGCGTCGTCGCCAGCGGCTGCGAGGACGGCGTCGTCCGGGTCTACAACGGCACCAACGGAACGCTCCTCAAGGCCGCCCTCCCGCCCGACGCCGAGCCGACGAAAGACCCGAAGAACTGACACCGCCGCGACACTCGTTACAAGCCCGCCGGGGTCGCCACCCGCCGTCGGCGCGGTCGCTGTCGCGACCCCGGCCCTCGCCCCGCCCGTCCGCCCTTCGCCCGGCCCGTCCGCCCCTGGCCTGGCCCGTCCGCCCCTGGCCCGTGCCGCGGCCGTCACCCGCTCGTGTCGCCTGCTGCTTCGCCCCGAGTTCGCCCGGCCTGGCCGGCCCCTGCCGCGCCCCGTGGCGGCGTTCCGCCGGCACCCCCCGCCGTGACCGATTCCTTATCCCCCGCGGCACGCTCGTGTCGTCCGTGGTCCGTTCCGCTTGACCTCCTTGACCGGCACCGTTATCCCGTGTCGTCTCTCTCCGCTCGCCGCGGTAACACACCCGCGGGGCTTTCCCCGAGCGGCTGATCGGTCTGTATCACGGGGAACCATTCGGGGTGTAGTGATGGTGGCGCGAGAAAAGCGCGGAAACCGGAGACTATGGATCGACCGACAACTTGTTTTTCATCGACCCCGCGTTAGGATGCGATCTTATAGCGCACCGCCGGTGGTCTTGCCCCCGATGAGTCGCGACCGTGAGTTGCCTCAGGCGAGGCGACCCGGACCACCCGACCTGAAGAGGTCACCCGTCGTATGTCCGAGCCTGACTCTCGCCCGCTCGTTCCGAACGGCCCCGCGGCCACGAACGGGTTCGAGGACGATGAGCCTCCCAGTCGCCCCCGCCGACACCCGATCTGGGCTTCCGTTCCCGACTGGCAATGGGACGACTGGCGGTGGCAAACCCAGAACTCGATCCGCTCGGTCCGCCAGTTGCGGAACCTGTTGCGGTTCACCCCCGCCGAGCTGGAAGCCATCGGCCGACTGGAAGGTGACTACAAGCTCGCCATCCCGCCGTACTACTTCTCGCTGATCGACCCGGAGGACCCGGCCGACCCGATCCGCCTGCAGTCGGTCCCCTCGCCGCGGGAGGCCGAGAACCCCTCGGGTTACGAACTGGAGGACCCGCTGGAAGAGGACAAGGACTCGCCGGTCCCGGGGCTGACGCATCGGTACCCCGACCGGGCCTTGCTCATCACCACGCCGAACTGCTCGATGTACTGCCGCTACTGTACCCGTAAGCGGGCGACGCTGACCCGCGGCGGCTGGGAGGGGGTCAGTGCCGACGACCAGCGGATGATCGAGTACGTCCGCTCGCACCCCGAGATCCGGGACGTGATCATCTCCGGCGGCGACCCGCTCACCTTGCCCCTGGCCAAGCTGCGGTACTACCTCGACAGCCTCAAGGCCATCGACCACGTCGACGTCATCCGCATCGGCACCCGCGTCCCGGTCACCCTGCCGCAGCGGCTCTACGACACGGAACTGATCGACCTGTTGGCCTCGGCGGAGAAGGTCTACATCCAGACGCACTTCAACCACCCCCGCGAGATCACCCCGGAGGCCGCCCGCGTCTGCCGCGCCCTCCTGCGGGCCGGTATGCCGGTCAACAACCACTCGGTCCTGCTCAGGGGCGTCAACGACAACCTCCGCACCATGCGGGCCTTGCTCCGCGGCCTGCTGCGGATCAAGGTCCGGCCCTACTACCTGTTCCACTGCGACCCGGTCGTCGGGGCCGGGCACTTCCGCACCAGCGTCTGGAAGGGGCTGGAGATCATCGAAGGGCTTCGTGGACACATGAGCGGTATCGGCCTGCCGACCTACGTCGTCGACAGCCCGCACGGCGGGGGCAAGATCCCCCTGATGCCCAACTACCTGGTCAGCATGTCCGACGACGCCGTCGTCCTTCGCAACTACGAGGGGCTGCTGGTCCGTTACCAGGCCGAGGACAAGCCCGCCACCGTCGAGCCGACCCGCACCCGTGGGGTCAGCAGCCTGCTCCAGGGCGACAAGACCGCCCTGATCCCCCACGACAACGAGCGGATGGCCCGCCGCAAGCCCCGGGTGGTCCGCGACGGCTGCCCGGCCGACCCGGTGTCGGCCCCCGACGGCAAGGCCCTTAAGCCGATCGTCACCCTGCCGCTGCTCAACGGCAACGGGACGTCCAACGGCAACGGGCCGGCCGCCGGCGGTTGACGGCCCGGCCTGCCGACCGGTTCGCTTGGTGGGGGGTGAGAAGCCCCCCGGCTTTCGTGCCTCCTCCGCCTACCGGCGGCCGCGGCCCGGGCACCGGAGCAATCGCCATGATCAATCGCCCGGCACATGGCACATCGGCCTCGCCTTCGGCCTGAGGCCCGCTGACCGGGCCGGCTGAATCGACCTGAAGCCCGCAAACCCATGCACATCGGCCTCGCCTTCGACCTGAAGCCCGCCGAGCCGCCCCCCGCCGGGCTGCCCGACGACCTGCACGAGGAGTTCGATTCCCCCGCCACCGTCACGGCCGTCGCCGACGTGCTCCGCTCGCTGGGCCACACCGTCACCGAGTTGGGCAACGGCCGGCCGCTGCTCGAAGCCCTGCTGAGCCAGCCCCCCGATCTGCTCTTCAACTTCGCCGAAGGCTCGGGCGTCAGCCGCTCCCGCGAGGCCCGTGTCCCCGCCGTCTGCGAACTGCTCGGCGTGCCGTACACCGGCTCCGACCCGCTCGCCCTGGCCGTCGCCCTCGACAAGGACATGACCCGCCGCCTCGCCGCCTCGCTGGGCGTTCGCGTCCCCCCGGGGATCACCCTCGCCCCCCCGCCCGAGCCTGACGACTACGACGGCGACTTCGCCGAGTTTCCTCCGATCCTCGAAGAGGCGGGGCTGGCCCTGCCGGTCATCGTGAAACCGACCTGCGAAGGCTCCAGCAAAGGCATCCGCTACCACAGCGTCGTCCGCTCGGCCGCCCGGCTCGGGCCCGCGGTCGTGGAACTGTGGCGGACCTACCGTCAGCCCGTACTCGTCGAGGAGTTCATCGCCGGCGACGAGGTGACGGTCGGCATCGTCGGCAACGACCCGCCCGAGCCGCTCGGCGTCATGCGGATGCGGCCCAAGCGGGTCCCGGTCGCCGACTTCGTCTACAGCCTGGAAGTGAAGCGGGACTGGGAAGCGAACGTCGAGTACGAGGCACCGGCCCGGCTGCCGGCCGACGTCCTGCGGGCCGTCGAACGCGACGCCCTCGCCGTGTTCACCGGGCTGGGTTGTCGCGATGTCGCCCGTGCCGACTTCCGCATCCGCGACGGCGTTCCCTTCTTCCTGGAGATCAACCCGCTGCCCGGCCTCAGCCCCGAGTCGGGCGACATCGTCTTCCTGGCCTACCGCCTCGGCATGACCTACCCGCAACTCGTCGGCCGGATCCTCGACGCGGCCGTCCGGCGCTACGGGCTCGGCGGCCGGTCACGCCCCACGGGGAGGCGGTGAACGCGACCCGGACACGCTAACTCCCGTCAATCCTCTCGGCCTCGGGGCCACGACCGGGAACCGGCCCTGGCGACCGGAACCGGCGGGAACCGTACCCGCATCTCGGCCTCGTAGACCGGGTCGTGGTCCGGCTCGGGTTCGCCCACCACCAGCAGGCGGTCGAGTGTCTCGGGGGGCACCGGGTTCGTGACCGTCAGCCAGTGCAGCAAGCTCCGGTAATCGGCGAAGTAGCCCCAGCCCGGTGGCAGGTAGCCCGACCAGCCGTTGACGCACGGGATACCAAGGTCCTGACTCGCCCGCATGGCCTGGAGTTGCAGTTCCACGAGGCTCTCACCCGGTTCGGCGGCCGAGGGGAAGACGTACAGAACCGGGGCGACGCCCGCGCCGTCCCGCTCCGCCGCCGTCGCCGCCGCGATCTGATCCCGCGCCGCCGCTGCCATCCGCTCCCGCGCCGCCGCCGTCGCCGCCGCTGTCATCCGCTCCCGCGCCGCCGCCGCGATCCGCTCCTGTCGTGACCAGGCTTCGGCCTTCGGATAGCGGAGGACGGGGGCACCGCCCGCCGGGACTTCGGGAAAGGGAGTCAGCCATTGGTCGGCGGCCACCAGCCCGAGCAGGGCCGACCCGGCGAGTGCCGCGACCGCCCGTCCGCCCCGGGCCGCGACCGCGACCGCCCTCTCGATCAGCCCGGCCAGAGCTATTCCCATCGGCAACAGCAGCACCAACCCGACCCGCCCGACCACCCGGATGCCGGTCACGCCGGGCAGCCGAGCCAGCAGGTCGTAGGGCCAGACAATGCCCCAGCGGGTGACGAGGACGAGCAGCAGGACGGCCGCGAGGGCCGCGACCGCGACCACCGGTCCGGAGGGACCGAGCCGGCGCGGCCGCACCGCCACGACCAGCCCGAACCCGAGGGCCGCGAGCGGGAACAGTCCCGGGTGTAGCAGTTGTTCCCCGTCGGTCTCGGGGTGCAGTCCCCCGGCCCCGGCGAGTGTGGGCCAGAGCCAGGCGACCGGCGGTGCCGACAGCCAGGAGTTCGGCACCGGGGCCGCCTCCCGCACGCTCGACCGGTCCATCACGCCGATGTCGCGGGCGTGCTGGGCCAGCAACCAGCCGCCGGCCGGTGCGGCGGCGGCCAGCACGGCGGTCCGCTTGAGCCACTCCCGTCGTCCGGGTCGGAGCAGGGCCGGCCAGTCGAGTTCCCGGCGGAAGCGGACGGCCGTCACCACCAACCCCGCGGCCAGTAGCAAGGCCAGGAAATAGCCGATGTAGACGGTCAGGTACAGTTGCCCGACCAGCGTGACGGCGACCGCCGCCAGCCGCCCCGCCCGCGGACGACGCAGGAATTCCCAGGCGAACACGACCGCCGGCGGGACCAGGAACCGCGGGTGCAGTTGGGCGTGCGGCAGACGGCCGACGAGCGGCAGCCCGAAGGCGAAGACGAAGGCCCCCGCCGCCGCCCCGAACGGCCCGAACCCGAGTCGTCGCATGGCCCAGACGGCGGCGACGAAGTTCAGCACCGCGGCGGTCAGGAAGTGGCCCTGGAAGGCCCCCTCGGGGCTGGCCCCGGCCGCCCGGAAGGCGGCGTAGAGCGGCAGCATGCCGAGGTGGGCGTCGGACCAGGCGGTGACCCGCCGCACCGGGTAGAACAGGGGGGCGTCCCAGAAGCCGACCCCGGCCCGGCCGGTGAGCCAGCGGTAGCCGTGCTCCAGGACGAAGTTGTTCAGCCGGTTGTCACCCCCGTCGCCGGGCAGGTGGGTCAGGTCCGTACCGACGACCCGCAGCGGGAAGTTGGCGAACCCGACGAGGAAGGCGGCCAGCACGACCAGCCAGCCGGACGGCTGCCAGCGGGGGCACGACTCGCCCGGTCCCGGCGTCACAGGTGAGGCTCTCCGGGTTCGCGGGGCGGCGGCCCCGACGGGTCGCGGAAGTCATAGATCAGGAACGTGGCCGTGTGTGTCAGCGGCCGCCGGCCCTTCAGGTAGTTCACGACGACCGCCTTGGCCGGGTTCAGCTCCGGGTGCAGCGTCAGTTGCGTCGCCCCGACCGCCAGGAGCTTCCGGTCGACCGTGCTGACCACCTGTTCGGCCGAGGTGATCGGCAGCTTCTCGAACGGGATGAGGACGAACGGCGGCCGGTGACACGCCAGGTCGGTGCCGAAGTACCACAGGGCCAGCGGCGGCCGCCCGTTGGCCCGGTGCCATTCCAGCAGGTCGGGCAGCCCTTGGCCCCAATCGAGGTTCGAGTCGCTGACGCGGTAGAAGGCGGCCGAGGGACCGCCGAATAGTTGGTTCAGATAGCCCAGTCCGTGCGGCCACACCCACGCGGAGACCGCCAGCATCGTCGCCACCGCCGTGGTGCCGGCCCGGCAGCCGAACCGCCCGAGCCCCCGGCACACGGCGACCGCCACCCCGACATAGCCCAGGACCAGCACCGGTAAGACGTGCCGCACCCCGGTCTGCAGGTTCGCCCGCAGGGTGACCAGCAACAACACGACCGTCACGGCCGTCAGGACGTGGAAGACGGCCCGCGGTCGCAGCAGGGCCAGGAGTCCCAGTGCCAGGACCGGCAGCGGCGTCTTCATCGCCAGCACCACGGGGAAGTAGAACCAGCAGCCCTCGGGGTAGAACGTGCCGTTCAGATAGGCCGGTCGGCCCCGCGAGTTATGCCACCACTGGAAGGCGAAGGCGACGACGGCATAGGGCACGCGGTCGTAGGTTCGGGCCAGCTCGACGTAGCTTGGCTTGAGCGGCTCGTCGTCGGGGATCTTCGGCGGGAGCAGGGCCAGCGGACGGCGGCCGGCTTCAGGGGTGCCGCAGGCCAGGACCGCCAGCCCGACCCCGATGACGACCACCGCCGTCACCGCCAGGGCCGAGCGGCCCGCATGGCCGGCCACACGAGCCGACCAGGCCCACGGCGTCGCCCCGGCCGGTCGGTTCAGTTGTCCCCTCGCCAGGCGGAACGCCACTTCCAGCACCACCAGGATCAGCCCGCCGTACAGCAGGCCGGAGAGCTTGGTCACGGCCGCGACCCCGTACCACAACCCGGGCCACAGCACCCGTCCCCAGATGCCGCCCCCGCGGCCGGCATAGACCACGGCGGTGAAGGCCAACAGGACCGCGGTGACGGCGACATCGGTCGTGGCCAGCGAGGAGTGGGCCAGGATCGTCGGGTCGGCGGCGACCAGCCCGGCGGCCACCCGACCGGCGGCCGGCCCGCCCACGGCCCGACCCAGACGCAGTGCCGATACGATCAGCAGGCCCGACCACCCGAGCGTCATCGCCCGGGCCGGGGGGAGGTACTCGAGCGGTTCCTCGATGCGTGTGCCGGTCTCGTCCTCGTGCAGGTACAACGGCACCGTGGCGACCAACACCGGTAGCGGCATCACCCCGTGCGTGGCCAGCCGTTCGATCGACCCGGACCGCCAGGCTTCCAGTCCGGCCTCGAGGTAGAACGGCTCGTCGTAGGTCGGACCCAGGCGCGGTGCGGCGGTCAGGCACCACCCCGCCGACCAGGCGAACAGCACCGCCAGCCAAGCGACATCCAGGGCGATCTCGCGGCCGCGACGGGTGGCGGCCGTGCCGGGGCCGGTGGCAGCATCGACACCGGTCATCAGGACAATCCTTCAACAGCAGGGGGGCGAGCAGCGTGGATTGGTATAAGCCCCCGGTCCGGTCCGGGCGAGCCGGTCCGCTCGCCCGGTTCTGTTCGGTCCGCTGGCTCAGTTCTGTTCGGTCCGCGGCGGTTCTGTTCGGGCCGAGTCGTTCGGTTCGGGGGGCGATATTCGAATATAATCTCCTGGCCCGGTCGCTCTCGCCCAACCCCCGACAGAGCCGATGAAGTTGTTGATCACCGCCGGTAGTGCCCAGGCCCCGATCGACCGCACCCGCTGTGTGACGACCGGCTTCACCGGCCGGACCGGCTCGGCCATCGCCCGCACCGCCTGGGGGCGGGGCCACACCGTGACCCTCATCACCTCCCGGCCGGACGCCTTGCTCGAATACGGCGTCAACCACCGCGACCCCGGCGAGCGGTTCACGGTCGTGCCGTTCCGCACCTACGACGAGCTGGCCGTACTCCTCCAGACCCGCCTGCGGGAGGACGGTTACGAGGCGTTCATCCACACCGCCTCGGGCGGCGACTTCCTACCGGCCGGAACGTATGTCCCCAACCCCGGCACGTTCTTCAACGCCCGGACCGGATCGTGGGAGGGTCGCGGTGCCTCCCCGACCCTGGCCGAGGTCCGGGCCGGCAAGATCCCCGCCGCCGAACCGGAACTATGGCTGCGGCTGGTGCGAGGCCCCCGCCTGCTCGATCGGGTCCGTAACCCGTGGGGCTTTCCCGGCATCGTCGTCGGCTTCCAGATGGAGCAGGGCCTGGGCGACACGGAACTGATCGAGGCGGCGGAAGCGACCCGCGCCCGGTGCGGGGCGGACCTGATGGTGACCACCACGCTGGAGCTGGCCCCGCACACCGAGTTCCTCGGCCCTTTGGGTTCGCGGTACGAACGGGTCCCCCGCCGGGAACTCCCCGACCGCCTCGTCCTGGCCGTCGAGTCATTGCACCAGGAGCGGGTCGGGCATGGCTAGGGTGCTGCTCGGCGTCACGGGGAGTGTCGCGGCCGTTCGCGTCCCCGAGTTGGTCGAGGCCCTCACCGCCGCCGGCCACGCGGTAAAGATCGTCGCCACCGAAGCGGCCGCCTACTTCTTCGACACCTCCCGCTTCCCGGCCCCGGGCCGCGACCCGGGCCGCTCCCCGCTCGAGGCCACCTTGTTCCGTGACGCCGACGAGTGGCCCGGGGACCGCTACCGCCGCGGCGACCCGGTCCTGCACGTCGAGTTGCGCAAGTGGGCCGACGTCTTCGTCCTGGCCCCGCTCGATGCCAACACGCTGGCCAAGCTGGCGGTCGGCCTGTGCGACAACTGCCTGACCTGCGTCTGGCGGGCCTGGGACCTGCGCAAGCCGGTCGTTCTCGCCCCGGCCATGAACAGCCTGATGTGGGCCAACCCGTTCACCCGCCGCCACCTCCGGGCCGTCGCCGCCGACTTCGGCGTCGCCCACCTGCCGCCGCACCTCGACGACTCGCAACTCCTCGTGCAGATCAACGACCGCAGCAAGACCTTGCGGGTCGTCCCGCCGGTGTGCAAGACGCTCGCCTGCGGTGACCTGGGCGTGGGCGGCCTGGCGGAAGTGGCCGACATCGTCGCCGCCGTGAACCACCTCCTGGCCCTGACCGTCGCCGACACGTCCGGCCCGTGAGTCGGCCCGTCAGCCCCCGACCTCGTCGAGCCAGACGCGGGCGGCGGCGTCCGACGGCATCCGCCAGTCGCCACGGGGCGAGACGCTCACCGTCCCGACCTTCGGCCCGTCCGGCAGGCAACTCCGCTTGTACTGGTTGGCAAAGAACCGCCGCAGGAAGACCCGTAGCCAGTGCCGCACCTCGTCCGGGCTGTACGGCCGGGAGAACGCCGCGTGGCGGGCCAGGAACAGGATCTTCTCCGGGGTCGCCCCGAACCGCAGGAAGTGGTACAGGAAGAAGTCGACCAACTCGTAGGGGCCGGTGCTCGACTCCGTGGCCTGCACGACCTGTCCGGCGGCGTCGGTCGGGAGCAGTTCCGGCGAGATCTCCGTCTCGACCACGTCGAGCAGGGTGCGGCGGGCGTCCCCGTCGAACTCGTGTTCGGCCGCCCACGCCACCAGGAACTTCACCAGCGTCTTAGGGATGCCGACGTTCACGTTGTACATGCTCATGTGGTCGGCGTTGTAGGTACACCAGCCCAGGGCCAGTTCCGACAGGTCGCCCGTGCCGATCACGAAGCCGGCGTTCATCAGCAGGCTGGTGCGGACGCGGGCCTGGACGTTCTCGAACACCAGGTCGGTGCGGTCCTCCGGCGGCAGGCGGCGGAGCTTCTCCGTGAGCGATTCGACCGTTTCCCCCTCCAGCGGGATGCCGAACGGCCGGTGGCCGAGGGCCTTCATCTGCTCCAGGCACAGATCCCGGATGTCGCACTCCCGGGCCGAGACGCCCAGGGCCCGCATCAGGGCGTGGGCATTGCCGCGGGTGCGGCCGCCGGTCCCGAAGCCGGGCATCGTCCAGGCGCGGATGTGGTCACGGCCGACCCCCAACTCGTCGATCGTCTTGCAGGCGACGAGCAGGGCCAGGGTCGAGTCCAGCCCCCCGGAGACACCGATGGCGACCGGCGGCGTGCCGATGTGTTCGAGCCGGCGGCCCAGGGCCGCCACCTGCGTCTGGAAGATCTCGCGGCAGCGGTCGTCGCGGGTGGCCGGGTCCGAGGGCACGAACGGGGCCGGGTCGACGGGCCGCAGCAGGTCCGGCTCGCGCCGGGTCAGTTGCAGGTCGAACGCCAGGGCGCGGTAGCTCGCCGCCGTCCGATGGGCCGAGCGGCTGGCGTCGTGGAAGCTGTTGCTGTGGAGGCGGTCGTGGGTGAGGCGGTCCAGGTCGAGGTCGGTGACCAGCAGGTGCCCGCCGCGGCGGAACCGCTCACTCTCGGCCAGCAGGGTGCCGTTCTCGGCCACCAGGCAGTGCCCGCCGAAGACCAGGTCGGTCGTCGATTCCCCGACCCCGGCCGAGGCGTAGACGTAGCCGGCCAGGCACCGCCCCGACTGGTTCACGACGAGTTGGCGGCGGTAGGCAGCCTTGCCGATCACTTCGTTGCTGGCCGAGAGGTTGGCCAGCACGGTGGCCCCCCGCAGGGCGGCCCAGGAGCTGGGCGGGACCGGCGTCCACAGGTCTTCGCAGATCTCGACGGCCAGCGAGAAACCGGGCACGTTCCGGCACACGAACAGCAGGTCCGTCCCGAAGGCCACCTCCACGCCGCCCAGCCGCACGCTCGACACCCCGGCGTTGTCGGCCGGGCAGAAGTAGCGGGCGTCGTAGAACTCCTTGTAGTTGGGTAGGTAGGTCTTGGGGACGACGCCGAGGACGCGGCCGGCGTGCAGGACGGCGGCGGCATTGAAGAGCCGGCCGTCCGCGGCGACCGGCAGCCCGACGACGGCGACGCCGCGGTAGACCTTCGCCCCGGCCGCGACGACTCGCAGCAGGGCCGCCTCGGCCGCTTGCCAGAGCGGCTTGTGGTGGAACAGGTCGTGGCAGGTGTAGCCGGTCAGCCCCAGCTCGGGGAAGACGACGAGGTTCACGCCGCGGGCCTCGGCTTGCTCCAGCAGGGCCAGGGTACGGTCGGCGTTGAACCGGCAGTCGGCGAGCCGTAACTCCGGGCAGGCGGCCGCGACGCGGAGGAAGCCGTGCATGCTCATGCTGGGAGTTTAGGCGACCGCGGGCGGTTCACCCAGCGACGTCGAGAAGGCCGACATGGCCGGCGGTGCTGCCGAAGGCCAGCGTCAGGCCGTCCGGAGCGAAGGCCAGGCCGTGCAGTCGACCGACCCCCGGGGCGAAGGCCCGGAGCTGCTGGCCGCTCGCCACGTCCCAGAGGCGGATCGTGCCGTCGTGGGCACTCGAAGCCAAGGTGGCCCCGTCCGGCGAGAACTCGAGGGTCTGGACCTGGCCGGTGTGGCCGCGGAAATGACGGCACTGGCCCGGCTTGGCCCGGCCTTTTTTGTGCGGGGGCGGGTCCATCGCCCAGACCATCACCGTCTTGCCGCCGGCGGCCGCCAGCCGGCGGCCGTCCGGGGAGAAGGCCAGCCCGCGGACGATCCCTCGCAGTACCAGCGTGTGGTAATTCCGCTGGCCGCCCCAGGTCCAGAACTTGACGAGCTTGTCGGCCCCGCCCGAGACGAACCCCTCGGCTCCGACGGCGAGCACCCCGCAGGCGTCGGCATGCCCGGGCAGGCTCCGCAGGACGGTGTGCGTCGGGACGTCGGCCACGAAGACCCGCTCGGGAAGGCCGATCCAGCCGCCGGCGAAGGCCACGAACCGCCCGTCTCGCGAGACGGCGAGCGCCCCCACCCCGCCGTAGCCGCGGGGCTTGAGGACCTGCCAGCGGGGCCGACCGGTCGCCGCGTCCCAGGCCCGCAGGTGCGTCTGCCAGCCGCTCGTGAGCAGCAGTCGGCCGTCCGGCGTGAACTGCAGGTGCGACACCCCGCACGACTCCAGTACGAACTCGAAGACGTGGTCGCTACCGGGGGAGTCCTGGGCCGCTGGGGAGTCCTGGGCGTCGGGGCTGTCGGCCGCCACCTCCCAGACGGGGCGACCGGTATGGAGCTGCTGCGGGTTCCAGACCCGGACGTATGCGTCCTCCGAGCCCGAGGCGAGGAGGTTGCCGTCGGGGCTGAAGGCTACACAGTTCACACAGGCGGTGTGGGGCTTGATGACGATCATGGGCGAGCGGAGGGGCAGGCGAGGGCAGAAGGGGCGGCCCGGTCGGGACGGACGGTCCGGCCGCCCGCCGGGAACAAAGGCGGTCCCGTCACTTCACGAGCGGGACCGGGTCGGGCGTCGGGTCGGGTGTCGGGTCGGGCGTCGGGTCGGGTGTCGGGTCCGCTGTCGGGGTCACTTCACGAGTTCGGGTAGGAACTTTACCGGGATGGTGCCGTGGCTGAGGACGGCCTCGTGGAACTTGCCGAGATTAAATCGGCTGCCCTGCTGCCGCTGCACCTCCTGGCGGAGTCGGTAGAAGGCCATGCGGCCGACGAAGTACGTCGAAAGCTGCGTGCTGCTCTGCTTGGCCCGGGCGATCTTGCCCTCGGCCTCGGCCTCGGTCTGGAAGCCGCGCTCCATGAGGAGCTTCTTGGCCTCGGCGTCGGACAGGTTGTCGCAGTGCATCTTGTGGTCGAGGATGGCGTTGAGCACGGCCCGCTGGTAGAACTTGAGCTGGTGCAGCCGCAGGCCCAGGTCGCCCGCCCCGTAGCCCTGGTCGAGCATCATCTGCTCGGTGTAGACGGCCCAGCCCTCGGCGAACGGGCCGGACGGCAGGACCTTGCGGACCAGCGACGGGTTGCGGTTGGCGTAGGCGAGCTGGACGTAGTGCCCCGGGTAGGCCTCGTGGATGGTAAGGACCTGGAGCATGGCCGAGTTGTACTCGCGGAGCAGGGCCTCGACGCGGGCGGGGCTCCAGTCGGCGGGGGGCGGGGCGACGGCGTAGATGCTGTCGGCCTTGGGGTCCAGCGGCGGGGCCGGGTTCAGATAGGCCAAGGCGAAGCCACGCTGGAACTCCGGCATCTCCACGATCTTGCAGGTGTCCGGCTCGGGGAGGGTGAGGATCTTCTTGTCGCGGATGAAGGTCTTGATCTGCTCGACGGTGCGGCGGACGTCGGTGAGCAATTCCTCGGGCTTGCCGTGGTCTTTGCCGTGTTCGTTGAGGACGGCCCGGACGGCGGCGCGTCGGCCGGCGGCGTCGTCGGGCGGCACCGGCTTGCCGGGGAACAGCTTCCACCACAGTTGCTTGGCGAAGTACCACATCTCCCGCTCCACGCGGTCGGCCTCCTCCTCGGCCAGGGCCAGCACCTCGTCGGCGCTGAGGCCGGCGTCGAGTTCCAGTTCCAGCTTGCGTGCGAACTTCTCCTTGCCCAGCCGCCACTCGCCGGTGGAGTTCGGCAGCAGTTCCTTCTCCAGCCACGCCTGGTAGTCCTTGAGGGCCTCGACGGCGGCCCGGCAGGGGGTGGCCAGTGGCTCGCTCCCGGGAGGCTCGCCGGCCAGGGCGTAGATGTCCTTCTCGAAGAAGGCGATCGCCCCCTGGTTCCGCTTGATGGCGACCTCGGTCAGGACCCGCGGCGGGTTCTTCAGGCCGGCCTTGGCGGCGGCGACGACCTTCGGGACAAAGGCGATCCGTCTGGCCGCGTTCTGCACGTTCCGCTCGCGGGGCAGGGTCGACTGGGTCAGCAGCAGGAAGACGCTGTCGGCGATGTACTCGCCATAGACGCGGGGGTCGTAGGTGAAGCGGTCGTCGTTCTCGGCCGACCACACCGCGTAGGTGAGGGCGTGGGTCCAGATGTCGTAATCGATCTGGGCGTTGCGGGACAGGTCCTCGCGGTCGATGGTCTGGGGGAGCCGGGCCAGCCAGGTCCGGGTGCGGGCCAGGTCGGCCTTGCGGGCCGCGGGGGAGAGGTCGTCGAGCCGGTCGTCGTGGTCGTGGTTCCCTTGCCGGGTGGCGAACAAGGGGTGGGCCTGGAACTCCTCCTCCAGCCAGGCGCGGAACAACTGGGCGAAGGCGGCATCGGCCTTCGAGGCCGCTTTGTCCTTGTCCTTATCCTTATCCTTGTCTTTGTCTTTGTCTTTGTCCTTGTCCTTGTCCTTCTCTCCATCCTTCTCCTTGTCCTTCTCCGGGCTGGCTTTCTCGTTGTCCTTCTGCCCGGCCGGGCTTGGTTCGACGGCACTCACCAGGACGGCCCCGAGGAGTAGCAAGAACGCGGCGAGGCGGCGCATGCGGCGGTTCCTTACTAGAAGCAATTTCTGACCAGAAGGAGTCGGGTCGGGGTTCAGTCCACCCTCCGCTCATAGGGTACGATCAGCCTGACCGTATAGAGAGGGAAGAGCTTGTAGCCCACGTCGACCTCGCCGAGCAGGCCGACGAGCGTGCCCGCCTGCTTGTCGGAATCGGCCAGCAGGGGGATGGCGATGACCTTCTCGGGGCCGGTGGCGAGGGTGATCTCGGCGGCGGCGAAGTTGCGGTCCGGGTCGTTGGCGAGCAACTCGACCTGCTTCAGGTTGGCGTCGAAGGGGACCGGCGGCCCCTTGCGCTGGGGGAGGCCGTCGATGAGCTTCTCGGCCCCGCCGGGGAGGGCCAGCAGGGTCTTCAGGTTCCGCACGATCAGGGGGGGCGGCTCGGGCAGGGCAGCGGCCTTCTTCGACTGTACCAGTCGGACCGACCAGCCTTTGCCGGCGGCCTCCTTGGGCACCGGCGGGACGGGGACCGGGTCCGGGAACACCACGCTCTTGACCGCCGACTTGCCGCGGACCCCGGCGGTGAAGGTCGTGGTCTTACCCCCGGCCTGGCCCACGATCCCCAGGACGTTCACCCCGGCATACTCCAGCGAGCCGGTCAACGGCTCGCGCGCCCCCTTGACCGTTAGCGTGACGACCTCGCGCTCGTAGTCGTACTTGACCGACTCCAGGTGCTTGACCGGAACGAGGGTGATGACACCTTTGGCATAGGTCGTGGAGTTCGGCTCGCGGAAGGCGACGGCGACCGGTCCGAGGCGGGCCTCAGGGGTCGCGGCCTGGGGGTCGGCCAGCCAGGCCAGGCGGCGGGTGCCGGTGGTGAAGTTCACCCCGGTGAGGTGGTACTCCTGCCCGTCGAGGTTGGTGATCGTCAGTCGGTCGAGGCGACCGCCCGGCTCGTCGGCGGCCGGGACGAGGCCACTCGTGAGGACCAGCAGGACCGAGCCGAGGAACCCGAACACCCGTCGCATCGTGACCCTCCTCCCGGGTCGGCCTTGGAGTGGGGGGCCTTGGAGTGGGGGGCCTTGGAGTGGGGGGCCTTCGGGCGTCCCCCGGGCGTCCCCTGGGCGTCCCCCGGTCCTCCCGGCCCCTCCGCCCGCACCGGGTCGGTACAGGAAGCGAAACCGGCAAAGTCGATTCATGTTCCTGCCGGATCGGCGGGCGGGCAAGGAAAAAGTCGAGTGACGGGGCCGAGGCCGACTTGCGGCCCGATGTCCGGCGCGACATAATCAGCGCAACACGGAACAGTAGACGGTTCCATAACCGTACACGGGTTCACCAGACGCCGAGACGGAACGGGTCGAGACGTGGACGACATCTTCTTGCCGAGTGGGCGGCTGCGAACGGACATCCTGGACGAGGCGACGGCCCGGATCCTCCGCGAGGCCCTGGCCCACACGCGGGCCACGAACTGGGACAGCGTTCGCACCCCTCACCTGTTCATGGGGCTACTGTCGGCACCGGACACCAGCGTGTCCCGTTGGGCCTCGAAGCTCGGGGCCGACCTGCCGGCCCTGCTCGAGCAGTTCCGCGAACTCTTCCACCGGCCGGACGCCGAACCGGTCCCACCCCTTCTGCTCAACCGTGAATTCCTTTCTGATAATGTGATCCGCCTGCTGCGGGACGCCTACGCCCGGGCCGTCGACTCGGCCCGCACCCGGGTCACGCCGATGGACCTGCTCATCACCCTGTTCACCACGCCCAACAGCATCGTGGCCGAGTGCTTCGAGCGCATCGGGGTGACGGCGGCGAAGCTGACGGAACTGGCCGTCCTGGCCGAACGGGACGTCCCGGCGAACTGACCGTGCCACGAGCCGATCGTCTTGCCGACGGACCGTCCGGCGAATGCTAGCTAAATGCAGGCTGACTGTCCGGCGCGCCACGCACGGACCGCCCCTCCGCCGCGTTCCCATTCGCTAGCGGGTGCTTCCGGTCGTTTACACCTCTGCCGACACATTCACCGGTGCGATCCGGCACGACCGATTTCCGTGAACTAAGCTAGCGTGCCTGAGTATTGAACTGGACCTATCTGGTCGGCGGTCGCGGCCCCGTCCGTCCCGCGACCCGGGGGAGCCTCACCATGCGACTTACCGCCCACGGTCGTTCGTTCGCCCGGCGAGGGACGATCCTGCCGATGCTGGCGATGTGCCTGGTCGCCCTGTTCGGGTTCGTGGCCCTGGCTGTGGACCTGGGGATGTTGGCGGTCTCGCGGACCCAGTGCCAGAACGCCGCCGACGTGGCGGCCCTGACCGGTTGCCGGCAGTTGAACAACAAGCCCGGTGCGACGAACAGCAACCTCGCCCAGGCGGTGGCGACGGCCCGGTCGTCGATCCTGAACAATCCGCACCTGAGTACGAATTTCACGACCGCCCAGATCCAGAGGATCGAGGTCGGTCAGTACCTTTACAACCCCCTCTCCGAGACGTTCGCCGTCACGAACTGGGCGAACGTGACGAACAACACCGCGGTCTCCCCGCCGGGCGGCTCGTGGACGGCCCTGCGGGCCACGGTGTCGGTCTCGCAGCCGACCTACTTCATGCGTGTCTTCGGGGTGACGAGTATGCCCACCGGGGCGGTCGCCACTGCTGTCTATAAGCCCCGTGACATCGCCTTTGCCATTGACATGACCGCTTCGATGGCCTTCTCGAGCCAATTCAACTTCGGTGGCCGGTCTCTCAACCCCGACAACCTGATCCCGTCGTTCGGGCACTACATCAGCACCCAGAGTAACCTGCGGGCGACGCAGAACCAGGCCAACGGCAGCGGCGAGGCGTTATCGCGGAACAACTACACGATCGCCACACCGAACGGTCCGCCCATCGTGCGGAACTTCTACTACGACCCGGCCAACACCGCCAACCCGGCCAACCCGGTCGTGACGGTCAACGTCAACAACCTGAGGAACGCCTTCCACTGCATCCCGGCCGGCTCCGAGACCCCGGGCGACGAATCGACGTACACGCCGCCGACCTACAACTTCTCGGCCTACAACGCCTTCGACGCCACCCGCACCTTCGGGCCGACCCCCGCACCGGCCTGGTTCGGGACGATGACCGACTTTGGCTCGGTCCCCTACGTCGGCGACCGCTGGCGACGGGCCGACGGCTCGATCAACAAGACGAACACGAGCTGGAACACCGGCAGTGCCAGCACCCGGCAGGCCACCACGGCGATCGAGTTGCTCGGTTACAACGTCAGCAACGGCAACGTCCGGGGCGGCACCAGCGGCACCACGACCATCACCTCCGAGGACCGCTTCCGCGACCCGATCTGGGAGGCGCACGGCTACGACCTGGACATCGTGCAATACCGGGCCTACAAAGGGAATGGTCCCCCCCGCCACCCGTCAAATTACACCGCGCCCCTGGTCCCGCCGGCCGACCGCTACCTCGGCTACTCGATGGGACCGGGTTACTGGGGCAAGACGTTCTTCATCTGGCCGCCCGACCCGCGGTTCGACCCGGCGGCGAACCTGACCAGTCCGGACCCGAACCGACCGGCCTTCGACACCAGCAACCGGCCGATGTGCGACTGGCGGCGGCGCTTCTTCTTCCGCGTCGTCGGCTCCAACAGTGCCCTGTTCGACCCGCAGGCCGACAACCTCGACACCAACTCCGGCACGAATTCCTTCGACGGCATCAACGAGGTTCTTTTCCGCAACGGCAGCGGCATGACCCTCAACTCGACGATCCGGGTGAACTACGCCGCCGTGTTGCGCTGGCTGAAGACCGGCCCGCAGACCCTGCCCCCGAACCTGCGGGCCGGCCGGATCCTCTACTACAGCTCGATCCCCGACGACGTGGACACCAACACCGGCACCGACCAGCAGAGGCGCGACAAGGCGTTCTGGAAGAACTACATCGACTTCGTCCTCGGGGTCGGGAACTATACCGGCAGTAATAACCTCTACGGCAACGCGGACAGTTGGTCGGCCGCGGCCCTGAACCTGTTCCAGAACGACTTGAACACCTGGACCGGTCCGTCCGGGACGTGGGCCGCCCAGCGACCGTACATGCGCTATAACGACAGCCCGAACCGTCCCCGGCTACACTTCTGGTTCGGCCCGCTGTCGATGCTCGACTTCATGGGTAAGGCCGGGGTCGGGAACATGCTCCCCGGGACGTGCAACGAGGCCCAGTGCTGGCAGCTCAAGGCCGGCATGAACTCCGTCCTCGACGACGTCCGCAACAACCACCCCAACGACTACGTCGGCCTGGTGTACTTCGCGGCCAACCACCACAACGGCATCCGCGTTCCGATGGGCCAGAACTTCACCGCCCTCAAGAACGCCCTCTTCTACCCGCGGTCGCTGCTGTCGGCGATCAACTCGGGGGACACGACCTCTGAGATCCGCCCCTACACCACGAACGGTACCACCCTCGGGTGGATCGACGCCGCCGAGATCCCCAACGCCAGGGGATCTACCGACCCGAACACCGGCCTCTTTTACGCCTTCAACCTGCTGTCGCCGTCGGCCCTGTTGCCGCCGCAGTACACCACTATCGTCAACGGGCAACCGGTGCGGGGCCGCCGCGGGGCCACCAAGATCGTCGTCTTCGAGACCGACGGGGTGCCGAACACCTACCGCGGCATCAGCTCGTCGGTCACCACCATGAACCCCATCCTCAAGGGCTTCGACACCTACTATCCGCCCTCCGGCTGGTCGAGTGGCAACGTGGGCAACGGCAATGCGACCAGTATTAGCGAGGCGATCAAGATCGCTAACCAGATCGTCAAGCCGATGGCCACGACCAACGCCGACGGGACCGACAGCGGGCTGAGCCTGCCCAACGCCCCGGCCCGCGTCTATGCCGTCGCCTTCGGTGACCTCTTCGACGCCGCCCTGGCCCCGAACGCCACCTTCCGTCCCACGGCCCAGAAGTTCCTGGCCGACCTCGCGGCGGCCGGCGGCACCGGTCCCGCCGGGGCCACCACCCTCCCCGACCACCTGGTCATCACCGGCACCTATCAGCAACGGATCGACAAGCTGAAGATCTGCATGGAACGGATCTTCCAGTCCGGTGTCGCCGTCACGCTGATCGAGTAGTCCACGCACGGACCGGCTGGCACACCGACCGAAAACCGGACGCGGGCGGGCCGTGGCACGGGGGCGGACCCCGACGCCGCCCGCCGTCCGGTCGATCGACAGGGCCGGCCCCCGCGATCCGCCTCGTCGTCTCATCCCCGGCGCGTTCATTCCTCGCGGAAAGCGGAACGTCGGCACCGGCTCGCTTCCTCTCCCAACTCCCGTTCCGGTCCGGTCGGTACCACTCGTAGGGTGGCTCGCGAGGTAGAGTGGCTCGGGAGCCAGAGGAGGTTGCGTCCTCCCCGGCGATGACCGCCCAAGGACTCGTCTCGACACCTCTGATGGGACTCACCAGCCGTTGCCGGGCCGGAACGCGACGCGGGGTCTGTCGTCCGGGGGTTGGGAGTTGGCCCGGGAATTGTTACGATGAGGGCAACTTCTGCCTCGTCGCCTGTCGTTGCCGACGTGGGGGAATGAAACGTCCGTGCCTCGCTCCCTCCCCCGAGGATGGGTCATGATTCACGTCAAGAAGATCCTCTACCCGACCGACTTCTCCAGTTACTCCAACCAGGCGTATTTCCACGCCCTGGGTCTGGCGGAGAAGTACGAGGCGAGCCTGACGTTCGTGTACGTCCACACCCCCGGTGGTTCGGGCGACAGGAGCTACTGGCGCGGGCAACTCGAGCAGGTGCGTCCCGCCAACCCGCGGATCCCGGTCAGTCACGTCCTGCTCGAGGGGGACCCGGCCACGGAGATCGTCCGTTACGCCGCCGATGCCGGTATCGACGTGATCGTGATCGGCACCCACGGCCGCACGGGGGTCGATCGGCTGGTGATGGGCAGTGTCGCCGAGAAGGTGATGCGGGAGGCCCCGTGTTCGGTGCTGGTGGTGAAGTTGCCCCGTGGCGTCGGGGCCACCGGTCACCCGCACACCGTCGGGTGAGGCCGGGCCGTTCGCGGTTTTTCGCCGGTCGGGGTCGGCCGCGGTCGGCTGACGGCCCCGACTGCCTCGACGGCCGCCGTCACACCGTTGCGAGGTTCGCCCGGAGTTTTGCCCGGAGGTTCGCTTCCCGATCCGGCCGTCACAGCTTCCCGATCCGGGCCCGGAAGTAGTCCATCGTTCGCTTGAGTCCCTCGGTGCGTCCGACCTTCGGTTCCCAGCCGAGGACGGTACGGGCGCGGGTGATGTCCGGCTGGCGGACCCGCGGGTCGTCTTGCGGCAGCGGCAGGAAGACGATCTCGCTGGACGAGCCGGCCAGCCTCTTCACCTCCTCGGCGAACTCCAGGATGGTGATCTCGGCGGGGTTGCCGATGTTGACCGGCTCGTGGACGTCGGAGAAGAGCAGGCGGACGACGCCCTCGACGAGGTCGGAGATGTACTGGAAGCTGCGGGTCTGCTTGCCGTCGCCGTAGACGGTGATCGGCCGGCCGGTCAGGGCCTGGTACATGAAGTTGGGCAGCACGCGGCCGTCGTTCAGCCGCATCCGCTCGCCGTAGGTGTTGAAGATCCGCACGATCTTGGTGTCGAGGCCGTGGACGCGGTGGTAGGCCATGGTGATCGACTCGGCGAACCGCTTGGCCTCGTCGTAGCAGCCGCGAACGCCGATCGGGTTCACGTTCCCCCAGTACGTCTCCTTCTGCGGGTGTTCCAGCGGGTCGCCGTACACCTCGCTGGTGCTGGCCAGCAGGAAGCGGGCCTTGTGGGCCTTGGCGATGCCCAGGGCGTTGTGCGTGCCGAGCGCGCCGACCTTCAGGGTGGGGATGGGGTGTTCCAGGTAATCGGCCGGGCTGGCCGGGCTGGCGAAGTGCAGCACGTTGTCGATCTTGCCGGGCACCTTCAGGGGGTGGGAGATGTCGGCCCCGATGAGCTTGAACTTCGGGTTGCCGATCAGGTGGGCGATGTTTTCGGGCGTGCCGGTGATGAAGTTATCGACGGCGACGACCTCGTGCCCCTCGGCCAGGAAGCGGTCACAGAGGTGGGAGCCGATGAACCCGGCCCCGCCGGTGATCAGGGTGCGCATGGCTGTGGCCTTTCGGTTCCTGTTGCGAAGTGCCGCGGGTTGGAATACCGAGGCGGGGGTGTGAAGCAAGGGGCGGGCGACCGGGGCCGGAGCGGGGGCCGGGTGCCGGGTGGGGGCGGTTCGTCTCGCGGGGGCCACGGCCGGGGGTGGGGCCGGGGCCAGGGGCCGGTTCGTCTCGCCGGGCCGACCCCTTCGGCGTATCCTCGGGCGGGCCGCACGGAGGTCTTGCCGATGCTCGCCGTTGCCATCGTCGCCAGCCTGTCCACCGCCACCATCCTGGACCTGCCGCCGGGGGCGGTCGCCCGTCTGGGCGAGACACGCTTCCGCGCCGGCGGACCGGTCCGACACCTGATGTTCTCGCCCGACGAGGAGACGCTGCTGGGCAGTTTTGAAGTAGCCGGCCGCCTCATCCCGGTGGCCTGGGACGCGACCACCGGCCGCCGCGTCCCGGTCCCGTCGTGCCTGCCCTCCGTTCGGGCCGTCCCGCCCGTCGCGTGCCGGGCGGTGTGCCTGAGGCCGGGGCTGGTGCTGCTGGCCGGTCCGGGGAAGGCCGCCGGCCTCTGGGACACCGCGACCGAACAGCGGGTCGCCCGGTTCGCCGGTCATTCCGCGCCGGTCGTGGCGGTCGCCGTCTCGCCCGACCGTCGGCAGTTCGCCACCGCCGACACCGCGGGAGTCGTCCGGGTCTGGGACGGGGAAGCTTTCGTCCCCCGGTTCACCCCCCGGGGGCACACGGCAGCCGTGCGGTCGATCCGGGTGTCCGAGGACGGCAGACGGGCGGTGACCACGGCCGATGACGGCACGGCTCGGGTCTGGGACCTGGCCACGGGAAAAGAGTTGCGGGTCTTGCCGGCCGACGGTCCGGCCGACCTGACCCCGGACGGCCTGGGGCTGGTGCTCGGGGCCGGCCGTGGCGTCGTCGTCCGCGACGTGCTGACCGGGTTGGCGGTCGTCCAGTCGCGAGAGCCTCCTGGCCCTCGTTTCACGGTCCCGGAAGTGCTGGCCCGGCTGGGGGTATGCCTCGCCGCTTCCCCCGATGAGCGCACGTTGGCGGTGCCGTTTGCGGACGGGTCCGTCGGGGTGTTCGAGCGGGCGAGCGGCGGGCTGCGCCTCGTCTTGGCCGGTCATGGAACCGCCTGTCGGCTGGCGGTATTCACGCCCGACGGCACCCGGCTCCTGACGGCCGGGGACGATCATACCGTGTTGGTCTGGGACGTGCGGCCGCAGGCGGTGCGGCTCGCCGGGGCCTGGCGACGGGAGACGAGCGCGGCCAGGCTCTGGGCCACGATGTGTACCGGGCGGGCCGACGAGGCGTTCCGCGCCATGGCCCGCTTGGCGGCCGAACCGGCGGCGGCGGTGCAGACCGCCCGGCTCCGGATTCGGCCGGCGACCCCCGACGACCCCGACACACCGGAACAGCGACTCGCCGACAGTCGCGCCGTCGAGTTGCTCGAGTCGCTCGGGACGGCCGAGGCCCGGGAGTTCCTCGAAGGTCTGGTGGAGGGCGGCCAGCCGTCGGCCTGGCGGACCCGCGAGGCGATCCGGGCCGTGATCCGGCTCAAACGCAGGGCGGGGGACCGGCCGGACTGACCACCCCCGGATGTCCCCCCCGGATGTCCGGTCGGCGTCGACGCCGTCAGCGCTGCAGTTCGCGTTCGATGCGGTCCACGAGTTCCTTGGCCTTCCAGTTGCGGTCGCCGATGGCCACGCTCGCGTCCTTCTCCAGCCAGGCCCGGACCTTCTTTTGGGCGGCCACGGCCGTGCTGTGTGTCTTGGCCCCGAAGTGCCTGCTGATCTCGCCGTAGGTGGCGGCGGTGTGCTTGCGGCACAGGTAGATGGCGATCATGCGGGGGTGGGTGACGGCCCAGGAGCGGGACTTCGATTGCAGAGTACCGGAGGCGAGACGGAGGACCGAACAGACGGCGGCATCGACATCGGCCACGGTGACGACGCGGACGGCGTGGCGGAGCAGTTCGCCCAGGGCCTCGCGGGCCAGGGCCAGATCGACCGGGCGGCCCGTCACCTTGGCGTAGTGCCGCAGGCCGTTCACGGCCCCTTCCAGTTCCCGCACGTTGCCCCGCAGGCTGCTCGCCAACGTCTTGAGCACCGGGTCGGGAATCGCAGGGCTTAGCCCCGTCGCCTTCTTGCGGAGGATCTCGAGCCGCGTCTCGGGGTCGGGCGGGAGAAGCCCCCAGACGGCCCCGCCGAGCAGCCGGTCGACCAGTTCGGGCATCAGCTCGTCGGCCAGCCGGGGGTGACAGTCGGTCGTCACGACGACCTGCCGGCCGTCGGACACCAGGGCGTCGAAGGTGTGGAGGAACTCGGCCTGGGTCGCCTTCTTGCTGGCCAGGAAGTGCAGGTCGTCGAGCAACAGGGCGGTACACTCGCGGAACTGCCGCCGGAAGGCCGACATCTTGCCGTGCTGCGAGGCGGCCACGAACCGGGTGGTGAATTCCTCGGCGGTGACGAAGCAGGGCCGCTGGTCGCCCCGCCGCTTCAGTCCGGCGTAGATGCCTTCGAGCA